>Ga0272441_10001536_pt1 | contig 49140 bp, 43 predicted proteins | sample SSMProp6N_FD_193582 | JGI IMG/M metagenome (GOLD analysis project Ga0272441, IMG submission 193582) | Marine sediment archaeal communities from Little Sippewissett salt marsh, Falmouth, MA, United States - SSM-Prop-6N | ecosystem: Environmental > Aquatic > Marine > Wetlands > Sediment ... | reverse complement strand
GTCTGACCCCATGGCCCGGCTCTCCCTCAACAAGGCCCAGCTTGCGCGCGAGATAGCGGATCTTGCCATGTATCGGCGTTTTCTGCCGTCGCTGGACCTTAAGCGCCAGCAATTGATGGCCGAGCGCAAGAAGGCCCAGGCGCGCCTGGGTGCGATTGAGGCGGAGGTTGCCGCGCAAATTACCGCCGTCGGCGCGCAAATCCCGATGCTGGCGGATAAGACCATCGATCTTGCCGGCTTGGCCACGATCCGATCTGTGACACTCGGCGAGCGCAATGTCGTCGGCCAGAAGTTGCCCGTCCTGGAGGCGCTTGAAGTAGAGATATTGCCGTATGGCTATCTCGCTCGCCCCCATTGGGTCGATCTAGTCGCTGAGCGGCTGAAGAACACCCTGCAACTGCGCATTGAGGCGCGCATCGTCAAACGTCAGCTCACATTGCTCGACATCGCCATTACCAAAGTTACCCAGCGGGTGAACCTGTTCGACAAAGTGCTGATCCCGCGAGCGACAACGAATATCCGCCGTATACAAATCGCGCTTGGTGATTTGGAGCGCGCAGCGGTGGTTACCTCGAAGATCGCCAAGCGCAAGCGTGAGGCGGCGGCGTCATGAGCATTGCCGAACTCAAACGCGTGTATCTGTGCGGCGTTACGCGCGAAAAGGAAGACGTGCTGTCAGCGTTGCAGGAGCTTGGCTGCCTGCATCTCGTGCCGCTGCGCGAGGCGGGCCCCTTGCAGGCACCGGACGCCGTGGAGCGGCGCCGAGCCTACGCCGCTTACACGCATCTCAGCAATGCCCGCCATCAATTGCGGCCATGGCCCGGCGGCAAGGGCTTCGACCTGCAGGGCGTGATTACGGGCGCTCTCGCCAACAAAGAAAGATTGCGGATCGCCCGTGACCGCGGCGACTTTCTGCGCCACCGTATTGCCGAGCTTGAACCGTTTGGCGATTTCAAGCTGCCGCCGGAGGATGCGCTGCGCGGCCGCAAATTGTGGTTCTACATTGTTCCGATCAAAGAGCGTTCAGCATTAGAAGCGCTTGAATGGCCCTGGGCCATGGTCGGACGTGACAATACGCGGCTGTTCGTCGCTGTGATTGCGCGCGATGAGCCGCCCGCAGACCTGCTGCCGGTACCGCGCACCCATACCGGCGCGCGGCAGCTGTCAAAACTGCGCGATGACCTTATCGAGGCCGAGATTGAAATTGAAAACGCTGAAACCGAACAGATTAAGCTGACCCGTCAACGGCTGCCGCTCGGATTGCACCTTGCTCGCGCGGAAGATGCTGATGATCTGCGCATGGCGGCGCGGATGACCCTCGACGACGACCGAATTTTTGGGTTGATGGGCTGGGCGCCGGTCTCCTCCTTGGACAGCATCATGGAACTGGCGCACGACCGCGCGCTTGCGGTTGCGTTCGAAAGCCCCGGGCCTGATGAGGAGCCGCCGACGCTGTTGGACGATCCGGGCAGGTTTGAAGGCGCCAGCGCCCTGACCACCTTCTACATGACCCCGTCTTACACGAGTTGGGATCCAAGCCTGGTCGTCTTTTTCAGTTTTTCCGTATTCTTTGCCATGATCGTTGCGGATGCTGGCTATTCGGCCCTCATGGCCGGCATTCTGGCGCTGTATTGGGGACGCCTTAGCGCCTCCGCCGCCGGTGTTCGGCTGCGCAATATCCTCGCCGTAGTTATCGGTGTGTCCGTGCTGTTTGGTGTGTTCGCCGGCAGTTATTTCAGCTTTTCTCCAGACCCTGACAGTCTGCTCGGGCGCATCGCCTTCATTGACGTGACGGATATCGATACGATGATGGTGGTATCGATCGTCATTGGCGTTCTGCATATCTCGCTGGCCAATGCCATTGTCGCCATACGACATTGGGGTACGGCGATTGCGGTCGTGAAGCTTGGCTGGATCGCGGTGACATTCGGCGGCCTGATGGTGTGGCTCGCCGCGCCTCCGGCAGGATATTATATGCTCGCAGGCGGGCTGGCCGTGGTCTTTCTTGGCAGCGGCATGGAACGGCGCATTGGGAGCCTCAAAGATTGGGGCCTGCGCCTTCTCGACGGCGCTTCGGGCTTAACCGGCGTCACAAAGCTGTTCGGCGATATCCTCAGCTATATGCGTTTGTTCGCGCTCGGCCTGTCGAGCGCATCGCTGGGCGGCACGTTCAATGTGCTTGCGGGTCAAATCGCAGAAGGTCTGCCGGGGCTCGGCGTGCTGGTAGCCGTTGTGGTGCTGCTGTTCGGCCATACGGTCAATTTGGCGCTTGGGATCATGAGCGGCGTCGTGCACGGGCTGCGGCTGAACGTTATCGAGTTTTTTGGCTGGGGGCTGACCGAGGAGGGATATCCTTTTAAGGCCTTTGCGCGCAGGGAGGTGGAACGATGAGCGAATTTATCATTGCACTAGGGTGGGTTGGTGTTTATGGCGCCATGGCGCTGGGTGCGGTTGGCAGCATTATGGGCTGCGCCGTCGCCGGGCAAGCCGCTATTGGCGCCATGCTTGAAACCGATGGCGGCTACGGCCGCTTCGTCGGTATTTCGGCGATGCCGTCATCGCAGATCATTTACGGCATCGTGATCATGTTCTCGCTCAATCAGGAGATCACCGCCAGCAATGGCGGTGCGCTCTTCGCGATCGGCTTTCTTGCCGGAATTGCGCTGATGATGAGCGGCATATGGCAAGGCCGTGCCTGTGCTTCAGCCATTGCCGCGTCAAAAGACAAGCCTGAAATCTTCGGCCTGTCGCTTGCGCCAGCGGCCATCGTTGAGGGCTTTGCGGTCTTCGCCTTTGTATTCGCTTTGGTGTTAGCGGGGACAATTCCGGCCTAAGCGGGAGGGGAGAACCATGGACAATCAAACCACCAAACCCGAAAGCGGCGGCATTGAAACGCTTATCGCGCGGCTTAGGCAAGAGGGCGTGGACGAGGGCCAGGCGGAGGCGGAGCGTATTCTGGCAGCGGCTGAGAGCCGGGCCAGCCGGATCCTAACGGATGCGGAAACGGACGCGAAATCCCGCGTCGACGCCGCCCAAGCTGAGACAGACCGTCTCAAACGCGCCGCCAACGAAGCGCTGAAAATCGCCATGCGCGATGCGGTTCTCGAACTGAAGCAAGGTCTGACAGAGCGCTTTGCTGAGCAAGTTACCGGTACCGTCTCCGATCTTATGCGTGACGATGAGATGCTGAAACGCATGATCTTGGTGATTGCGGCCCGCGCGCGCGAGGATGCTGGCCTTGACGATGCCAACACAATGGATGTGATCTTGCCGCGTGCGGTGGTTGGGCTCGATGATTTGCGGCGTAAGCCGGAAGAATTGCGCGAGGGGTCGCTTACGCATTTTGCCGCCGCGGCGGCGGCCGACATGCTACGCAAAGGTGTTACCTTTTCGCGCGCCGAAGACGATGCGGGCGGCATTCGTATGACGCTTACGGATGAGGGCGTGGTGTTGGATCTGACCGACCGCGCGGTGGCGGATGTGATCCTGCGCCATTTACAGCCGCGCTTTCGCGCCCTGCTCGAAAACGTTGTGAGTTGAGGGAACAGGCCGGGTCATGGCACAGGTCGAATACGTGACGCTGATGGCAAGCCTGCCGCCGCTGGGCCCGATGCTTGCCGCTAAGCACGCGCCGATTAATGAGATTCGCTTGCAGGCGCGCCTCACGCACTTGCGCCCGGAGCATATGGCCCAACTTACCGCCGTCGCCGATCTTCTGGCGTGGCGGCGTTTGCCGCTCGCCGGCACAGATGCTGAGATTGTGCGCCAGGCGCGGTCTGCGATCCCGGCGCTGAGCAGCCCTACGCTTGCCGCCGTGGTCCGCGATAGGATGGAAATGCGCACGCTGGTTAGCGCGCTGCGCAGGCGTCATGCCGGCCAGGACGCCCCCCCTGCCGATGCCGATTGGGGCTATGGGCGCTTCGTCCGCCGCATCGCATCGGCCTGGCGCGAGGCGGATTTCGGCCTTGCACGGAGCTTTCCGTGGGTGCATCCGGCGCGCGATTGTCTGGAGAAGCAGGATGCCCAGGGTTTAGAGCGGATTTTGCTCGAACAGGCCTGGCGCCTAGCGGACCTCGTCGCCGGCGGGCATACGTTCAACTTCGAGGCGGTTGCTCTTTATCTGATCCGCTGGAACCTGCTTTATCGGTGGACCCAATACGATGCCGAGGCGGCGGCTGCGCGATTTGGCGAACTCGTGGACGACGCTTTGGGGTCGGCGGCGGGCATGTTGGACCAGCACGCCGAATTGACGGAGGCCATACCATGAGCGCGAAAACCGAAACTACCGTGAACACGCCCACGGCGGTCATCTCATCGGTGCAGGAAGATCTCGTCCGCATACGCTTGACCGACCCGGACAAACAGGAACTGCATAAAAACGAAGTCGTCTACATTCGCCCTGGCCGTTCGCCGGAGGCGCGTCTCAAAGCGGAGGTTTTGCGTATCACCGGCGCTGAGGCGGATGCGCAAGTCTATGAGAGCACCGGCGGTGTAAGCCTTGGGGACGCGGTTGAACAAACAGCGCAACTCCTATCGATCAAATTGGGCCCGGGCTTGTTAACGCAAGTCTATGACGGGCTGGAAAATCCGCTTCAAGTTCTCGCCCAGGACCACGGCGTTTTTCTGCCGCGCGGGGTTGAGGCGCCGGGCCTCGACCTATCGGCCAAGTGGTCTTTTACGCCAATCGTCCGCATCGGTGACCAGCTCACCGGCGGTGATGTGCTGGGCACCGTGCCGGAAGGCTCGATCACCCACAAAATCATGGTGCCTTTCGATATCGACGAACCGGTGGACGTCACGTGGATCCGCGACGGCACCGTGACGGTCGAAGACCCTGTGGCCCGGCTGAAAGACAGCGCCGGGACGGAACGCACGGTAACGCTGCAGCAAGAATGGCCGGTGCGGTCGCCGCTACCGCGGGCGATGCTGACGCGGCGCGCCTCAGTGCGGCTCTATCCCGACGCCCCGATGATCACCACCCAGCGTTTGATCGACACGTTCTTTCCGATTGCGAAGGGCGGCACCGCCTGTATCCCCGGCCCCTTTGGGGCGGGCAAGACGGTGCTGCAGAACCTGATCTCGCGCCATGCGGATGTGGATATCGTTATCGTTGTGGCGTGCGGTGAGCGTGCCGGCGAAGTCGTTGAGACCATCCAGGAATTTCCGCGTCTAAAGGACCCGAAGACCGGCGGTTCTCTGATGGACCGAACGGTCATCATCTGCAACACGTCGTCGATGCCCGTGGCCGCGCGCGAGGCGTCGATTTTCACCGGCATTACCATCGGCGAATATTACCGGCAGATGGGCTTGGGTGTGCTGCTGATCGCCGATTCCACCTCGCGTTGGGCGCAAGCGATGCGTGAGACATCGGGGCGTCTTGAAGAAATTCCCGGCGAGGAGGGCTTTCCAGCCTATCTCGACAGTTCGATCAAGGGGATTTACGAGCGCGCCGGCGTCATCCAGACCAATGACGGCAGCGTCGGCGCGCTGACCATGATCGGCACCGTCTCGCCGGCCGGCGGCAATTTCGAAGAACCGGTCACGCAATCCACGCTGAGCGCCGTGAAATGTTTCCTCGGGCTTTCCGCCGAGCGGGCGTACAAACGCTTCTATCCCGCCGTTGACCCGCTGCTTTCTTGGTCGCGCTACCGTGACCAATTCGCCGCGTGGTACGCCGAACATATGGGGCATGACTGGGCAGGGCGCGTTGATGAGATGGAAGCGCTGCTTGTGCGTGGCAACGAGGTCCAGCAAATGATGGAGGTGACCGGCGAAGAGGGCATCACGCTGGACGATTTTGTGCTGCAGCAAACGGCGCTATTTCTCGACATGGTGTATTTGCAGCAAGACGCCTTCGACGAAATCGATGCCTCCGCCCCCCTCGACCGGCAGAAAGAGCGCTTCGACATGATCTATGCCATCGTCAGCCGCAGCTATGCCTTCGACGACAAGGCCGCCGCGCGGGCGCATTTCACCAAGATGACCGGCCTGTTCAAAAACCTGAACTACGCAGCCCCGCGGTCAAACGAAGAAGAACGCCTGAAGAGCGAGATCGAAGCGCTCGACCGCGCCATTCCGATGATTAGCGGTGCCGACAGCACAGACGGCGAGGAGGCGGAGCACAAAGCTGCTTCGTGAGGGGGCGCCCCTCCCGGGGGGCGCGCACCGCCTTAGCGTTCTGCGGCTGACCTAATCTGCGGCGGGCAGGTGCCTATAGAGCTCCAAAACACGCGCTTTTGCGTGACATCACGCGCATAATCGTTTTTCAATGGTGGGGTGACCGGATAGGTCGGCAGGCACTGAAAAGAGATGCTCCATGCACCCCAAGCGGCCAGTGCACATAGGTGACCAGGCGCGTTTGGCGCGCGCTGATTTCAATGCGCTGATCGGTGCATTGCAACGGCAGGGCTATGCGGTCATCGGTCCGGCCGTCTGCGGCGGCGCTGTTGTTTATACCCAGATTGATGACGATAGCGATCTGCCAATCGGGTGGTCGGACGAGCAGGATGCGGGCACGTACCGGCTGCGGCGCCAGGAAGATCCGGCGCTGTTTGGCCCGGCGCTGTTTGGGTATGTGTCAGGTGCCCAATCGTGGAAGCGGTTTTTGTTTCCGCCGGAGGTTGCGCTGTGGACGGCAACAGGCGATGCGCACGGGTTCGAGATAGAGGTTCCCCCGCAAGAGATCCCGCGCTATGCGTTTTTGGGGATGCGCGCGTGTGAGCTCAAGGCCGTGTCTATCCAGGATACCGTGCTGAAAGACGGTACGTTTCAAGACCCAAACTACGCTGCGCGGCGCGAGAAGGCTTTGTTCATCGCCGTTAACTGCGGCCGGGCTGCTGCAACGTGTTTTTGCGTCTCCATGCAAGCCGGCCCGCGCGCCGAGGAGGGGTATGATCTGGCCCTTACGGAGATCATCACGGCAGACCGGCATGATTTTCTGGTCGAGATCGGCAGCGAGCGCGGGGCGGAGATTGCAGCGCTGCTGCCGCTTCAGGCCGCTACGTCGGACGACCGCATAGCGGCCGATGACATCGTCGCCGAAACCTCGAGAAGCATGGGCCGGACGCTGCAAACGCAGGGCTTAAAAGCGCTTTTGCAGGATAATCCCGAGCACCCGCACTGGGATGAAGTGGCATCGCGCTGCCTGTCGTGTGCGAATTGCACGCTTGTGTGCCCCACCTGTTTTTGTCGCACACCGGTAGATATTACCGACCTTGGCGGACACGTAGCCGCGCGTCATCAACGGTGGGACTCGTGCTTCAGCCTCGATTTCTCCTATATCCGCGGCGGTTCGGTCCGGCCTGGCGTTGCGGCGCGGTATCGCCAGTGGATGACGCACAAGCTGGCAAACTGGATCGACCAGTTCGGTGAATCTGGATGTGTCGGCTGTGGCCGCTGTGTGACCTGGTGTCCGGCCGGCATCGATATTACCTCTGAGGCTGCCGCCATCCGCGCCGACGTAGAGGGGGATTAGACGCCCATGGAAACCCACCAGCTTGAAGATGTCATCGCCCGCGACCCGTTTTTTCACGGGCTGCCAAAGACGTTTTGCCGAACCATCGCCGGGTGTGGGCAGCATGCCCGGTTTGAGAAAGATGAGGTTCTGTATCGGCAAGGCGACCCGGCTGACGTATTTCATGTCATTCGACACGGCCATGTTGCGCTTGAGCTGTTGGCTGCCGGCAAACCCCATATTTACCAGACCTTGCACGACGGCGATATCTTGAACGCGGCTTGGGTGGTGCCGCCATATCGGTGCCATTCGAATGCCCGCGCTGTCGAGACGACGGTGACGATTGCCTTCGATGCGGCATGCTTGCGCGAAAAATGCGATGCCGATCATGACCTTGGTTATGACCTCATGAAGAGGTTCGTGCCGGTGGTGGTCGGGCGGCTGAATAGCGCACGGCTGCAGGCGACGGATGTCTACGGAGCCGGGAGCGCCGGGTGATGCCAACCTTGGAACCACCGGGTGGTGCAATGGTTCCGCGGCGGTTTCGCATCACCCAAAAAAGGCGCGAAACGCCCGACACCTATACATTTGCTATGGCCCCTGTCGATCACCCGGGCAGCGGCACCGCCACGACCGGCTTTCAACCCGGCCAGTTCAGCATGCTGTATCTGTTCGGCTATGGCGAGGTGCCGATTAGCATTAGCGGCGACCCGGCAAATACGGCCGCATTGGTGTACACCGTGCGTGCGGTTGGCAGCGTCACCCATGCTTTTGCAGCGCTTGAACCCGGCGACATGGTGGGCGTGCGTGGGCCGTTTGGCAGCGCCTGGCCACTTGCTCAAGCGGAAGGCAAGGACGTGCTGCTTGTGGCCGGCGGCCTTGGCCTTGCTCCGTTACGATCGGTGATTCACAGCGTGCTCGCCAATCGCGACCGCTATCGCCGGCTTTTTATTCTGTACGGTTCGCGTAACCCGGAGGCGTTCTTGTTCGCGGACCAACTCAGCCAATGGCACGCAAGAGCCGACATCACCTGTGAAGCGACCGTTGACTATGCCGGTACCGGGTGGACGGGCCGCGTCGGCGTCATTACGGAGCTTGTCAGACGGGCGGATTTTACCCCTGATCAGGCCATTGCGTTTGTGTGCGGGCCGGAAATGATGATGCGCGTCACAGTGGAGGAACTCAAAAAGCGCGGCGTCGCCGACCGCAACATCCACCTGTCCCTGGAACGTAGCATGAAATGCGCCATCGGCCATTGTGGCCATTGCCAGTTTGGCCCGGTTTTCGTCTGCAAGGACGGACCCATTTTGCGCTATGATCGGATGCAGACACATTTCGGCGTGACGGGTCTATGAGTACAGTCAAACGGTCGCAGGCGAAACCAAAGCTCGCTGTTTGGAAGTTCGCTTCGTGTGATGGGTGCCAGCTATCGATCCTCGATCTTGAGGACGAATTGCTGGCGCTTGCCGACGAAATCGAGATTGCGCATTTCCTTGAGGCCACCCGCGCGGTCGCGCCCGGCCCGTATGACCTATCGCTGGTTGAAGGATCGATTACCACCAAACGCGATGCTGAACGCATCCAAATGGTGCGGCGGCAGTCAAAAGCGCTCGTCACCATTGGGGCGTGTGCAACGTCTGGCGGCATTCAAGCCTTGCGCAACTTTCGCGACATAGCGGACTTCACCGCTGCCGTGTACGCGCACCCCGATTATATCGACACCCTGGCGACTTCAACAGCGATCCGTGAGCACGTCGCCGTTGATTTTGAGCTGAGAGGCTGCCCGTTAAACAAGCACCAACTCCTAGAAGTGATGATGGCGTTTCTATTTGGGCGCAAACCGATGATCGCCAGCGACAGCGTCTGCACGCAATGCAAGATGCGCGGCAATGTATGCGTGGCGGTGGCCCATGGCACGCCGTGCCTTGGTCCGGTAACCCAAGCCGGCTGCGGCGCAATCTGCCCCGCATATGACCGCGGCTGCTATGGGTGCTTTGGACCGCAGGACACGCCGGCGATGCCGGCAATGAGCCGAGTCTTGCGCGCCCATGGCATGGCCGGCGGCGACATTCAGCGTATCCTACAGACCTTCAATGCGGATGCAGCCGCCTTTCGCGAGGAGAGCCAACGCCATGGCGCGGCGGACAATCAAGGTTGACTATCTCGCCCGCGTCGAGGGCGAGGGGGCGCTGCACGCCGATGTGCGCGATGGCCGGGTCGAGCGTGTCGAACTCAATATTTTCGAGCCGCCACGGTTCTTTGAAGCGCTGCTGCAACAACGCGATTTTTCGGAAGCGCCTGACATAACGGCGCGCATTTGCGGCATATGCCCTGTCGCCTATCAAATGAGCGCCGTGCACGCCATGGAAGCGGCCTGCGGGGTGCAGGTAGACGGGGCGCTGCGCGATTTGCGGCGACTTTTGTATTGCGGGGAGTGGATTGAGAGCCACGTCTTGCACATCTTCATGCTGCACGCGCCGGATTTCTTAGGCTATGACGGTGCGGTTGAGATGGCCCGCGACCATCCCGTGCTGCTGCAACGCGGCTTGCGGCTCAAAAAGGCCGGCAACACCATCATCTCGACCATCGGCGGTCGCGAGGTGCATCCGATCAATACGCGGGTCGGCGGTTTCTACAGGGCACCGTCTCAGCACGAGGTCTTGGCCCTTAAGGACGAACTGCAATGGGGCAAGGCGGCAGCGCTTGCAACCGTTCAGTGGGCGGCCGAGTTGCCATTCCCCGAATTCGACCGTGACTACGAATTGGTTGCGCTGCGGCACCCGGAAGAATATCCGATGAATGACGGCCGCATTGTTTCCAATAGGGATATCGACATCCCGGCGGCCGGCTTTGAAGAGGTGTTCGAAGAGGTTCACATTGCTCATTCGACCGCACTGCATAGCCGCATCAAGGGACGCGGCAATTATCTGGTTGGGCCGCTGGCACGCTATGGTTTGAACTTCGACCGCCTGCCGGCGTGCGCCCAGGCCGCTGCCAGAGATGCGGGTATTGAAGGCGTATGCCTGAACCCGTTCAAAAGCATTATCGTGCGCGCGGTTGAGGTGCTGTTCGCGTTTGATGAGGCGCTGCGGATCATCGAGCGCTATCAGCCGCCGGAGGATGCGACGGTGCCCATTATACCCCGGCAGGCCTCCGGCTCTTGGGCAACGGAAGCGCCGCGCGGCCTTCTCTATCATCGCTATGATCTTGACGCAGACGGGAGCATCCGCGTCGCTAAAATCGTGCCGCCAACGTCGCAGAACCAGCCGAGTATCGAAGACGATTTGCGCGACGTCCTCAGCGCCAATCTAGCGCTTGACGACGAAAGACTGCGCGCGCGCTGTGAACAGACCATACGCAATTACGATCCGTGCATTTCCTGCGCTACCCATTTTCTCAAGCTAAACATCCGGCGCGGCGAGCGTACGGCGTCATGCGGCGCGTCGTAATCGGGGTCGGTAATCCGGATCGTGGCGATGACGGCGCCGGGCCGGCCGTTGCGCGGGTGTTGAGCGCGCGGGTGCCGCCGGGTGTCACCGTCACACACGCACACGGCGAGCCGACCAGCCTCATGGCCGCATGGGCGGATGCGGATGCCGTGTTTATTATTGACGCGTGTACGAGCGGTGCCGAGCCAGGAACGATCACCCGCTTTGTCGCGCATGAAGCCCCGTTGCCGGAATATTTCCAGGCGCTTTCAACCCATGGATTTGGCCTTGGCGCTGCCATAGAATTTGCCCGCGCACTGGATGCCTTGCCCAAATCGGTTGTTGTGTATGGGGTTGAGGCGATGTCGTTCGAGCCGTGTAGTGCGCTCTCGCCCGCTGTCGCTAGCGCCGTTGAAACCGTCGCCGCGGCGGTGCTTGATGATGTGACCGGCCCGCCGGCGTAAGGGAGATCCTATGCACGAAGCTTCGCTCATGAACGACCTGATGCATAAGATCGCGGGCATCGCGGCGCGGGAGGGCGTATCGCAGATCACCAAGGTGGATGTTTGGCTGGGGGCGCTGTCTCATATGTCGCCGGCGCATTTTCGCGAGCATTTCGAAGACGCCGCGCGAGGCTCGCTTGCCGAGGGCGCCCGGCTGGTCATTGAGTGTTCAGACGATATCCACCACCCGGACGCGCAGACCATCGTGCTGAGACATATCGAAGCTGAGGATTGAATGCTCAAGCACGCATATGGGGTGGAGGCCGACGTCAAGCGGGTACGCTTTACAATCCGCGGCGCCGTTCAGGGGGTCGGGTTTCGGCCGTTCATCTATCGCGCTGCGACGCAATTGGGGTTGGCTGGGTACGTTGAGAACACCGGCAGCGGCGTCCGTGTGGAGGTGGAGGGCCCGGCCGGCGTGCTTGCCGCTTTTGCGCGCACCGTCGAGGACCGATCTCCCTACCAGGCGGATGTGCGCTCGATCGAGCAGCATCCTATAGACCCACGCGGCGACGGGCCTTTCGTCATCCGCGACAGCGCTGTCACGTCTGAGCGCGGCACCGATATAGTGCCGGATCTTGCAACCTGTGACGCCTGTCTGGATGACATCTTTAATCCAGGCAATAGGCGCTATCTATACCCGTTTACCAATTGTACGAATTGTGGGCCGCGCTACTCTATCTTGCGCGACCTGCCATATGACCGCGCGCGCACGACCATGTCTGGCTTTGCGATGTGCGCTGACTGCGGATCGGAATATGACAATCCGGCGGACCGGCGCTTTCATGCCGAGCCGATCGCGTGTCCGGCTTGCGGGCCGCAGATGGCCTTATGGGACGGAGGTGGGCGCGAAACAGCCGTTAGAACCGAGGCGATCGAACAGGCCGCATCGATTATTCGGGCCGGCGGGATCGTGGCGGTCAAGGGCGTGGGCGGATTTCATCTGTTTGCTGACGCACGCCAGGACCATGTGGTTGCGCAATTGCGCCGCCGGAAGCGGCGGCCGACGAAACCCTTTGCTCTTATGGTGTCATGCCTGGATGCCGCGCATCTGCTGTGTTTCATCGACGCGCAAGAAGAACAGCTGCTGACATCGCGTGCGGCGCCCATCGTTCTTCTGCGCAAACGGCCCGCCGCCGCGGTCTGCGAGGCGGTTGCGCCGCACCAGCGCACCTTGGGCATTATGTTGCCGTACACACCGCTGCATCACATCCTCATGCGGCGTGTGGCCATGCCCCTTATCGCGACGAGCGGCAATACAAGCGATGCGCCGATTGTGACGCAGGAGCATGAGGCGCTTGAGCGGCTTGGCGGGATTGCCGATGCGTTTCTGGTGCATGACCGGTCGATTGCGCGCCCGGTGGAAGATTCGGTGGCGCGCGTCATCCTCAATGCACCGCAGGTGCTGAGGCGTGGACGTGGCTATGCCCCTTTGACGGTCGAGCTTGGCGGCGCCGTACAACAAGGCCCGTCCGTTCTGGGCCTTGGCGGCCATCTCAAATCGACGGTGACGCTTCTGCATGGCACGAAGGCCGTCGTCAGTTCGCACATAGGGGATTTGGATACGCTCGATGCCGAACGGGTGTTTATGGAGACTGTCGAGCAGCTTCAGTCCTTGCATGGCGTGCGCTCAGATATGGCAGCTTGTGATCTGCACCCGGACTATGCCTCTACGTGCCTCGGTGCGCGCTTAGGGCGGCCGCTGCATCAGGTGCAACACCATCTAGCGCATGCGGTGGCGGTGATGGCGGAGCATGGGCTTCGAGGTCCGGCGCTGGGCATTGTCTGGGATGGTAGCGGCCTGGGCGCGGATGGTACGATCTGGGGTGGTGAATTTATCGAGATTGACGCCCCCAATTGGAGGCGCGCTGCGCATTTGCTGCCGTTTCGTCTGCCGGGCGGACAAGCGGCGATGCGGGAGCCGCGCCGCGCCGGCGTGGGCGCGCTTCACGCCCTATTAGGGCCCGCCGCCACCGACCGGGCCGACCTTGCGCCCGTTGCCGCGTTCAGCCCGGCGGAGCGCATTGTGATGCGGCAAATGCTTGAGCGCGCGGTCCGCGCCCCGTGGACATCCAGCGGCGGACGCCTGTTTGATGCCTGCGCGGCGCTGCTCGATTTGCCGTGTGTGGTCAGCCATGAAGGCGAGGCGGCCATGCGCCTTGAAGCCCTTGCGCAAGATGCGGCTGCGCTGCCTTATCCTTTCAACGTCACCGCGCCAAAAGACGGCACGTGCATGGTCGATTGGCGGCCGATGCTTGCCTCAGCGCTCGACGATATGGCAGCCGGCGTTGCCACCGGTAGGATCGCGCGGCGCATGCACGAGACGTTTGCGGCGATGATGGCCCAAATCGTCAACAGGGTGGGGTATGATACGGTGGTGCTGACCGGCGGCTGCTTTCAAAACCGGCTTCTCACCGAGCGCGCCGCTAAGGCCATTGCGGCAACCGGAGCTAAGGTATTGCTTGCTCGCGCGGTTCCGCCGAACGATGGTGGTCTGTCTCTCGGCCAGTCTGTTTGGGCGCGCTGGGCGGCATTGGAGGGGTAAGGCGCATGTGTCTGGCTGTTCCAGGTTGCATCATGTCGACGCGTGGCGCCGATCTATCGCGGATGGCGCGCGTCGACTTCGGCGGTGTTGTGCGCGACGTCAATATTGCCTTCACGCCGGAAGCAAGCGAAGGCGATTACGTGCTGGTGCACGTCGGCGTTGCCATTGCCACAATTGATGAAACCGCCGCCGCCCGCATTTTTCAGACGCTTGAAACGCTCGATGCAGCGTCTGGACGCAGCGCATGAAATATGTCGATGAATATAGAGACGCAGGCGCCGTCAGCCGTTTGGCCGATGCAATCGCCGCCGCAACGACGCGGCCCTGGAAAATTATGGAAATCTGCGGCGGTCAGACCCATGCGATCATGCGCTTCGGCCTCGATCAGCTTTTGCCCGACAGCATAACCCTTGCGCACGGTCCCGGCTGCCCTGTCTGCGTGACGCCCGATTCCTATATCGACAAGGCGCTTGAGATCGCTGCGACGGCCGGCGTCATTTTCTGTTCGTTTGGTGACATGCTGCGCGTTCCCGGCACGCAGGGCACCCTTCTGGATGTCAAGGCGCGCGGTGGCGATGTGCGCATCGTTTATTCGCCGCTGGATGCGGTTGAGGTGGCGCGCAGCAACCCTGAGCGTGAGGTGGTGTTTTTTGCCGTCGGCTTTGAGACGACCGTGCCGGCCAATGCGATGGCCGCCTATACCGCCAAGCAAGAGGGGGTGGAGAATTTTTCGCTGCTTGTATCGCAAGTGCTGGTTCCCCCCGCCATGGACGCCTTGCTCAGTAACCCGGACACCTGCGTGCAAGGGTTCTTGGCCGCCGGCCATGTGTGCACCGTCATGGGAACCCAGGCCTACACGCCGATGGCCCGGCGTCATGGTGTGCCCATCGTGATTACCGGGTTTGAACCGGTCGATATTTTGTCCGGGATTCTCGCATGCGTGCAGGCGCTAGAGCACAACCGGCCTGAAGTCATCAATATGTATGCGCGCACCGTGAAGCCAGACGGCAATAGGGCAGCGCGGGCGCTGGCGGATGCCGTGTTCGAAACCGCGGACCGTGAATGGCGCGGTCTGGGCAAGCTTGCGCGCAGCGGCTTGGCGCTGCGCCCGGCCTATGCGGCGTTTGACGCAGAGCACCGCTTTGGCGCGGCAAGACCTGCGCGCCCTGCGGCTTCTGCGTGCATCAGCGGCGACATCTTGCGCGGCCTGCGTGCACCACCGCAATGCCCGGCGTTTGGCACCGCGTGCACGCCGGAACATCCGCTTGGCGTGACGATGGTATCGTCCGAGGGCGCGTGCGCGGCCTATTACCGCTTCCGCAGCGCCACGCCCATGGCTGGCGAGTAAGGGGCGATATGCGTACACCCGAAGACGTCTCCTGCCGGGCGCCTGACACGAATACTGACGTGATTCAGCTTGCCCATGGCGGCGGCGGGCGGCTGATGCACACGCTGATCGAAGAGGTTATCCGCCCGGCATTCGATGCCTCACCATTAGCCACGCATCATGACGGCGCGGTGTTCCGCGCGGCCAACGTCCCCATGGCTTTCACGACGGATTCGTACGTGGTCAAGCCGCTGTTTTTTCCAGGCGGCGATATCGGCAGCCTTGCGGTCAATGGCACCGTCAATGACTTGGCCATGTGTGGCGCCCAGCCGCTGTATCTAAGTGCCGCGTTCATCATCGAAGAGGGATTTCCGACGGCGGATCTGCGCCGCGTGGTCACATCGATGGGCGAAGCGGCACGGTGCTCAGGCGTAAGCCTTGTGACCGGCGATACCAAAGTCGTCGACCGCGGCAAGGGCGACGGTATGTTCATCAACACAGCCGGGGTCGGTGCGGTGCAGGCCCAAACGCCGATCCATCCATCGGCGGTGGCGCCGGGGGATGTAGTTATTCTAAGCGGCGATATCGGCCGCCATGGCATCGCGATCATGGCGGCGCGCGAAGGGCTGGCGTTCGAGACCGAGATCAAGAGCGATTGCGCGCCGCTTTGGACCCCTGTGCGCCGCCTCATGGACGCTGGCATAGAACTGCATTGCCTGCGGGATCTGACGCGGGGCGGTTTTGCCGCCGCGGTGATTGAAATCGCGGAAGCGGCCGGCTGTGCGATTACGATTGATGAGACCGCCATTCGCGTGCCGGCGGACGTGCGCGCGGCCTGCGATCTATTAGGGCTTGACCCGCTATACGTTGCCAATGAAGGGCGTTTCGTCGCGTTCGTGCCGGACGCGGACGCAGCATCCGCGCTCGCTTTGCTGTCGCAAGACAAGGTGTGCGCCGATGCGTGCATTGTGGGGCGGGTATCTGCGGGCGATGCGGGCGGTGTACGTATTCAAGGGCCCTATGGCACAACGCGCAGATTGGCGATGTTGAGCGGCGAGCAGCTACCGCGTATTTGTTGAGGCACCAGTGCCGTGTGGCGGCATAATATGGTAACGCCGTATGGTAGCGCTGGCGCATTATGCTGCCGGATGATAAGACCGCGCGATTGAATGCTATCGCGCCAATGGGTAATAATTGCCAATCCGGCTTTGAGCACATCATCACATCGAGATATGCCGCGAAAGCCAGAAGTCGCGGCTGGGCGGGACAATCAAGCGCTTGAGAGGCAGTGTGAGGAAGTCTTCCGGAATTACACGTCGCATGGCGTTTGGGTGTGCATCGGCATTGTGGCTCGTGATACTCCAAGCCGGTATGGCGGCCGCCGCCCAGCAGCGCTTCATTACCATCGGAACTGGGTCACCCAGCGGCGTCTATTTTGCTGTTGGCGAGGCCATTTGCGCGGCTGTCAACAAAGACGCTGCCGCGCGCGCCAGCCGTGGCGCGCAACTGGTGACCAGTTGTCGGGTGGCGCCGTCCGGCGGCTCCGTTTTCAACATCCGGCAAATTACCAACGGCGCCTTCACCTTCGCCATTGCGCAAGGGGATGTGCAGTATCTGGCACAATCGGGCAACGCGGTGAAACCGCTGCGCAACGTGCCGGATCTACGAACGGTTGTATCGATGCACGAAGAAGCCGTTTTAGTCGTCATGTCCAAGGCCTTAGCGGCGCGCAGCTTTGCCGATTTAGCCCGGTTGAGGGTCAGCCTTGGCAATGAAGGCTCGGGCACACGCATGACCATGCGCTGGCTGGCCGACGCCCATGGCCTCGCCGATGAGGTGTTCAGCAAGGTCGACACGCTGGCAATCGAGCAGGATGCAAATGCGCTGTGTTCTGATAAAATTGATGCTTTCGGGCTGGTGTCCGCCCTTCCGGTGGCAGCGTTAAGCGACGCTGTTGCGCTGTGCGACGCCCGCCTATTGCCGCTCGATTCGCCTGTCGAGCGGGCAATCGTTGAACGCTCTTCTCATCTACGGCCGATCACCGTCACCACCGGCGCCGAAGGCTCTGAGGTGATACCGACATTCAGTATACGCGCAGGTCTTGTCACCCGTGAACGTGTCCCGGACGACGTCGTGCAGGATGTGGCTCGGGCGATCATGGATAACATCGATCTCATTCGCGCAGCCCATCCGGCATTGGCCGGCCTCAACCCGCGGGAAATGGGTGAAGTGGGCCTTGGCGCGCCGGTGCACCGTGGCGCGGCGGCCTATTACCGCGAGCGTGGTTGGCAATGAGCAGCAGCGCAACCGAAACGCAAACCCTAGGCGAGCCCAAAAAACCACGGTTCACGCCGTTTCAGCTGATCTTGATGTCGCTGGGGCTGGGTGTCGCGGTCGGGCTGTTCGTCGGTGAATACGCAGCGCCGTTAGATCTGATCGGCGATATCTATATCGGGCTGCTGCAGATGACGGTGTTGCCCTACATCATTTTTTCTGTCATCGGCAATATTGGTCACTTGACCATAGACAGAAGTAAGAAGATCGCTCTGACGAGCTTCACGGTCTTGTTCATCCTTTGGGGTGTGGGGCTTGCTGTTGTGTTCTTAATGGCGCAGGCCTTGCCGCAAACGCCGTCCGGCTCGTTTTTCAGTACCAGCCTTATTGCACCGCCGCCGGAGTTTGACTTCCTGGCGATCTTTATTCCGTCCAACCCGTTCCGGTCGCTGTCGGAAAATCTGGTGCCCGGCGTTGTGCTGTTTAGCATTATGGTTGGCTTTGCGCTCATGCAATCGCCGACCAAGCAAACGACCCTCGCAGCCTTCAATACCATGAACGACACCCTGGGGCGGGTGACGAATTACATAACCAAGCTTAGCCCTATTGGCATCTTCGCGATTGCGGCAAGCGCCACGGGTACCATTACGCTTGAGGAGTTCGGACGCCTTCAAGCTTACTTGCTCATTTACGTTCTAGGGTCGCTCTTGCTGACGGTGGTCGTGCTGCCGATGATGGTTGCGGCGGTAACCCCTTTTCGCTACCGCGATATTCTTGCAACCCAGGGCAATGTGTTGGTAACCGCGTTTGCGATTGGCAGCGTCTTTGCTGTCATCCCGATGCTGGTGGAGAGCCATAAGCGGCTTGTTGAAATGCTGCCCACGCGCGGCGTTGATGCGGACCCAAAACAGCTTTCCGATGCGGCGGAGTTCATCATCCCGCTGGCGTATCCGTTTCCGCATTTAGGGAAAATCGTCACGCTGATCTTTATTCCGTTTGCGGCATGGTTCTACGGCCAGCCGATGGATTTTCTCGCCTATCCGCAAATGCTCACCACGGGGCTGTTTTTGAGTTTCGGCAAGGTGACGGTGACGATACCGTTCTTGTTGGATCTGCAGAAAATTCCGGCGGACATATTCCGCTTGATGTTGATGTCTAGCGTCATAGCCGGGCGGTTCAGCGATCTTCTTGGTGCGGCGCATTTATTGGCGTTCACGTCGCTTACGACCTGTGCAATGGCCGGGCTGGTGAGCTTGCGCCGCATTAAAGTGGTGGGGTCGGCGGCGCTGATATTAGGGGTGACGGTTCTAACCGTTGTCGTGTCGGGTCAGGTGCTTAACCGCCTATTCATGGAGCGCTTCGACAAGGATAACGTGATCGCGACGATGCAGCTTTTGCAAGACTCATCGCCGTCGCGCGTCTTGGCGGTGAGCGAGCCCAACCCCGACCAGCTGTTGCCCGGAGAGACCGCCGCTGACCGCATTAGGCGGCGCAACACGCTGCGGTTTGGGTTTGACCCTGACAATTTGCCCTTCTCTTACTACAACGCCGATGGCGTTCTTGTTGGTTACGATATTGAGTTAGCGCATAAGCTCGCAAAGGATTTTGAGCTGGCGTTAGAGTTCGTCCCGATAAGCAGAGCAACCCTTACCGAGCAGGTGCAAGGCGACCATGTTGATATCGCTGCATCTGGGCTTGAGATAAACCCGCGGTTCTATCAAGGGATAACCTACAGCCTGCCCTACATGACCGTGAATTTTGCTTTCGTCGTCCGCGATCATGAGCGTGATGACTTTGCCGATACGGAAATACTCGCAGACCGTGACGATCTCACGATTGGCGTTAAGGCGGGGTCGTCCTTCGCACGGACCGTGCGGGCGGCGCTTCCGAACGCCCGTATTGTTGATTTGTGGTCTGAAAGCCAGTTCTTCGAGGGGCCGCCGGTCCATCTAGATGCTTTGGTTACCACAGCCCAAGGCGGTTCAGCATGGACCTTGATCCATCCGAACTACGCGGTGGTGACGCCGCATGATATAGATGCGTCCGTGCCAATAGCTTTCATCATGGCGCGTGAGAATGTCGGCATTAGTGACGGGTTCGAGACGTGGTTACGACTCCAGCAGCATGACGGCACGCTCGAAGATCTGTATAATTATTGGATTCTCGGTAAAGGCGTTGAAACGAGTGAAGCGCGCTGGAGCGTGATCCGTAATGTGCTTCACTGGGTGGATTGAGCAAGGCGCGCCACCACGAACCAAACTTGCCTTGGGGGCAAAAATGATCAGCACAAAAAGTTTCCACAGCCGGACCGCCGGCCTGCTTGTGGCGGTTGCCGCCACAACCTTTGGACCGGCATCGGCGGTGGCGCAATCAGCTGACTGCACACAGCTTGCAGGGTCTTACATCACGACTGTCACCGATATCGAAGGCGTGTTCGCATCCCGCGGCATCCTAACGCTTACCGCTGGTGGTAGCGTTATCGTCACCGATTCGCGCCAAGGCGGCCAAGCCGGTGTCTATGCGCCGTTTACCATGGGGCAGGGGGCGTGGACGTGCACCGCCAGCGAAGAGGGGGCGGTTGGGTTCAAGGCGTTTTCGTTGACGTTCACAGCACCGGCGGACCGGGCCGGGGCCAGCCTTGGGCGCGTCGATTATGACGGCACGCTTGATGCTGAGACGGGAAACGTGACTGGCACGCTGGCGCTACGGCTATCGAACGCACGCGACTTGGAAGGGGCGGAGCCGTTGGCCAATCCGGGCGCGGTTGTTGAGACCTTCGCGTTTGAGGGAGACCGTATCGCCGCCCCGTGAGGCAAAGCAGCCAAGCATGTCTCTCGCTTAGGCCCGGTTGCTGTTTAGCCGGAGGTGGGCTCGGCGATGCCGGCTTTCCGCAAGTCGCGTATGAACGCAATCGGCTTGGGGGCGAAGAACTGGTAGCGCTGCGGTTCTAGCTCCGCCTCGTAGAGGGTAATCCGCGGATATAGATCGCCGTCTTGCGCTCGCGGTCCGGTAAACCGCGCATCGCGTACATTTTCAAAATAGCCGATACCGTGGGCGTCGTAGTGGAGTTCGCCGCCATAGAGCCATTCATAATACGCCGTGCGCTCGGCGGCGGCGCGCAATGCGTGTGGCCGCTTGTTGCGCAGCGAATAGGCCACATAGTATTCCACGCCCATCACTTCCGGTTCTAAGTCGCCGTCTATATCGAACACATCGAAGAGGTGCGACGTGTTGATAAACACCTCGACGTTAAACATGTCTTGGGTTTCCGACGGCAGCAATTGGCGCAATTCCAGGATATGACCGAGATTGACGTGGGTGCATCCATGCGACATCGGCCCGCGCGACAAAATCCACAAAAATTTGTGCGTGCCGCCTTCGCGGTTGGCGCGGCCGCTATCTTTGAAGGCGTCTGGCAGGAAGGAGGCGTCATCCGGCGTCATCTGCCACCACAGAGTGTGGAATGAGTTATGCAGCCGTGTGCCCACATGCATATAGGGCAGCCACGGCGCATAGCTATAGACGAGGTTGGTGGGAATATGATCCGGCGTCTTGGTGCGTTGATGGATCATCAAGGCGCGCCGGCCCGGCGTCGGGTATAAGGGGATTTTGCGGCCCTTATGCATGACGTATTCGTTGAAGCTGCCGATCGGGTAAATCGCCGTGAATTCCGCAAATTCCAGCCTATCGCCCATCAGCGGATAGCGGCCGGGTGCAACCTGGTTCAGCAGCGCCACAAAATCCGCGCGCATGGCCTGTGGCGTATCCCCCTTGCGGGCGCGGGCGATAAGCGCTGTAGCGGCGGTTTGAGCTTGGCGGCTGAGATCGCGGACGTATAAGCGGGTCGGCAGCATGGCGTTGACCAAGATGCGCTGTTCCAGCAGGACTATTGCGTCAGCGCTGCGCACCGTGTTCGACCATTGCGCTATGACGTCGTCAATGGGCATCTGAATGCGGAATACGCGGCCGGGGTTGAGGCGCTCCATCAGATTAAGGTTGCGCGCCCGCACGTCGTCGTCGGAGAGCGAGGTGTCATCAGCGACCAGTTTGGATAGGCCAACATCGGCAAGGGTGGCGTCAAACAGCGCATAGCCGTCGTTTTGCGTGAGCGTAATCTCGCCCGAGGCAATCGCCGACCGATAGGTATCAAGCCGCGCTTGTAGGTCGTCGGCGTAGGTCTCAAGCGTACGGTCTGACAGCACGGCGGTAATCCGCACCTGGTTCCCGCGCCCTATGTGTATGTGCAGGTGATCCGGCTGTTGAATGCGCGGCGCAAAGCCCGTGTAGAAGGCCGGCTCATAGCGGCTATAGCCGATGCCAAATTCGCTGGCGGCCTCAAACGCCGGCGGCGTGCCATCCTCCGCCGCGCTTTGGGCGAAGGCTGCCGGCCCGGCCAATACTAGATGGAGTGCCACGCAGGCCGTAGACAAAATGTAGCGCATGCCAGATTTGCTTTCCTGCCTCTAGGGGCCCCATACCTAAGCTGTGCGCCCGCTAAGTTTGCATATATATCGTCAGCGCTTCGGCGGACGTCGCCCAGCCTCCTACGCCGCCTTTTTGACGAAAATTAGCCCTAGAGGGCGCCAGCGCGCCTTAATGTGCGCCTTAAGAGCGCCCTAATTGAGAAAGAGGGCGGCTTTATTGGTCTCGTAGCCGATGCCGATCCGGCGCAACTCGCGGTTAAATTCCATGCCGCCCGCTGAATCGAAAGCGGTTGGCTGCAGTTGATAAAACTGGATCGCGCCCGGCTCGAACGGGGCTTCGTATAGCGGTACGTCCGACAGCACAGCCGCCTCTTCCGCCTTGCGCAGCCCTATGAACCGGCATATGGGCACCGTCTTCAAGACCGCGCTGCCGTCGGGCTGATAGGAGATATTGTCGCCGTACAGCCAGGCATAATAGTCTTTTCGGTTGTTGGGCGCATAGGCGTAGGCCGGCTCGTGCTTGGCGCTCTTGTAGCCGTGAAAATAGGCAACGCCCATCACCTCTTCTTGGCCATCGCCATCAATGTCGAAGACGTCATGGCAGGAGGGCAGATTGCGGAAGTTGGGAATGCCGACGAGGTCATCGCTGGACGATGGCAGCGCGTTGCGGAACTCCGACATCTGGCCCGAATCCATGCGCGTGCACCCGTGCGATGCGGGGCCTCTGCTCACCAGCCAAAGCTGCGTGTAGGGTTTGTCCGGGTTCAGTTCGCCAGGCACGCTGCGCCATTCCGGCGGCAAATATTTGGTGCCCGAGGGCGTGCGAATGCCGGCATTGTGGAAGGCGTTGTAATAGATGCCGCCCGCCGGCTGGTAGGCGAGCATGGGAATAAATCCGTAGCCGGGATTGTTCGAAAGGTAATCAACCATGCCGGTGATCCCGCGGCCATTGTCGCGCGATACCAGCGGCCAGACGCCGGTGACGCCAAAATCCGGCAGCGAGCCGTATGCCGTATTGGTAGTGGCTTGCGAGGTGCCAACGGGCTGAATGACCGTGAATTCGGTTGCCACAACATTGCCGTCAATAACCTGGTACTTGCCGCCGGTGACCGCTGCGAGAAACTCAAGCGCTGCACGCGTGAACGCAGCATCATCCGCACCCGCCGCTTGTGCTTGTGACGCCGCTGACGCAAGCGATGCCGCTAATGCGTCGTCCAACGCGATGGCGTTGACCCGACCGGGCAAAATGGCGTTTGCCGCATCAAGCTGTGCGGCCTCGGTGCTCACGTCCCCGGCCTGGGTAAGGTGGGCGTGCCACGCCGCAACCACGCGCTCCACCGGCATGCTGATGCGGAAAATCCGCCCCGGGTTGAGCTGTTCCATGATCGCCAGCGATGCCTCGCGATACGCTGCTGGGTCGAGGCTGGCCTTCTTAGCCAAGGCGTCATCCACCCCGGCCTTGTCGAGGCCCGCCACGTACCGTTCGAACGCCCGATTGGTGGACAGTACGATTATCTTTTGCGCCACGAGGTCATCTATGACCGTACGGCGCAGCACAAGGTCGTCTAGGTAATTGTCGAGCTCCGCCTCGCCGAGCACCATGGTGAAGCGGGATTGGTTGCCGCGCGAGAGTTCGATGTGGACGCGCTCGGGGTTCTGCGTTTTGGGGGCGTAGCCCGCATAGAACGAGGGTTCGTACCAATAAAACCAAATGCCGGGCGCGGGCTTTGAGCCATCCCAGACCACATTTTGAGCGCCCGCTTTTGGCGCCGCAAACACCGCTAAGGATAAGACCACAAGCGCTGCCACCCAGGCAGCCCCGCGCAAACGTGTGTATGTGCTCATTCGACGATATCTTCCAAGGATACGTTTTCAGACAATTGCGGCCGTGCTTCATCAAGCTGGGCGAGCGCGGGCAAGTTTGCCACATCCTCACTGCCGATGAACGGGCGCGATTGGAATAGCCACAGCTTGCCGCCGGCAAAGCCGTATTCTATGTCCCACGGCCGCGCCTGACCGGATGCGTTGAATGTGGGTTCAAGCGTCGTTTCGATTTTTGTGGCCGCCGCCGCCAGCGCGGCTATTTCTTCGTCGTTCAGCACGTATTCCGATCCCGTCGAGGGGATCACTTGCGTGCCGCCGCCGGCCTGCAGCATCCGGCGGGTCGGGGATTTGAACATGGTCACCAGTTCCACCCCGCCCGGCGACCACAACAGCGTTTCTGCCGGCGTGCCATCCACAGCCCCGCCTACGCCTTCGGACGTTGCCATCAAAATCGCGTCGGGGTTGCCCGTATTGATGTCCGCGGTCACGGCCACGCCCGATTTTTCCGACGGGATGGCTTCTAGAATGATAATGGACGGCAGTACCCATTCCGGATCATCGATGAGCGTTTGCCGCCAGGAGAAGGAGCGGTACCGGAAGGGCGATGCCCAAACCTCTTTGATGCCGGCGTAAATCTCATCAAGCGTGATGAGATTGAAGATTGTGAGGTTGAGCCCCGCGCCGTTGAAGTTTTCCAAATCTTCAACATTCGTATCGCTGCGCACGAACATGCCGATGGTGCGGCTGGGGTCGTTTGGGTCCATCAGCCCGATCCGCTCAAGTTCGGCTCGAATTTCCTCCTTGAGCGTCGGATCCAGCGGCGTTGCGGTTATGGATTCGCCAATTACCTCCAGCCGCGATTTGATCCAATCGGACAGTTCAACTTCCGACGCTCCGCCGGGGATCATCTCGCCAAAAAACGTTGCATAGGTCGCGCGCACGAAATCAGGCAAGGGTTCGCCGGCAGTGGCGATGCCCGCACCGGCAAGCTCTTGCGGCACGGTGACAACGGCCCGCTTGTAATGTTCATGATAAACGCCAAACGGCAGCACCACGCCGCGCGCGACGTTGTCGGGGAACATGTGTTTTAGTTCCCCCAGAAATGCAGCTTTAGGGCCACCGCGAATGCCGGAATCGGCGCGCCGGAAAGTCGCCAGATCAACCGGCGACGTTGCGGTGAGGTCCAATTGTTCTTTGTCGATGTGCAGTTTGCCCGCCCCTCCGCCGGCCAAGTTGCCATCCGCATCGCGCGCCAGGTTGCCGGTATATTCGGCCTGCACCTGGCGTTCGAGATCCGACATTTGCGCGGCGTTCTTCATGATCACCCGGCCACCGGGCGTGACGGCATAAAAGACGTCGCTGCCCCCTTGCGCTTCGACCGCGTCAAAGGGCTCGGTTGCCATGACCGCGTTGGGGATGCCCAAAGCGCGCGCTAAAAGCTGCACATGGCTCACCACATTGCCTTCGCCTTGGGTGACGATGCCGGCGGTCGGTTGCAGGTCTTCGGGCGTTGCTTCAAGCGCTACCAATTCTGAGCGCGCATAGGTGCCGCTTTCCGGGTTGACCCGCAGCGGCCCCACGGCCAACCCTGGATTGAGCGCTCTAACGCCACCGGTGAATTCTTGCCCGCCCAGGTCGTGCCGCACTGCGCCGCGCCCGGTGGCAAAGTCTGAGGCTTTTTGATGCAAGTCCGCATAGAGCAGCAGCGGCGAGCCGCGCAAAATATCGTCCGGCAGGCGCACGGCTTCCGGCATCAGATAGACCCACTGAGACCAGACCTCAGAAAACGCCAATACGGCGCTATTCTGCGCCCATTCCACAACGCGCTCGGCCAGCAACATGCGCTGTTCAAGCTCGGTGCGGGCGATCGTCGCTTGGGATAGCACCGCGGATAAGTTCTCCGCCGCCGCCTGCCGCTCACGCGTTGATAAAAGCCCGACGCCATAGGCGCCATTGGCCAGCGCACGCATCATCCGCACGGTGTCAGCCAGGCTCAACCCGCCCGCATCGATCAGCCGCGAGCCTTCGCTTTGCAATACGGTGGACGCCACCACGTTTAGGTCGATGGCGCGCCGCCGGTCGGCCGCCGGAATAGACCCGTCGGCGACGGCCATCCGCACGGCGACCATCATGTCGGCGAGGATGTCAATTCTATCGACGCCTTGTGCCTGCGTTGCATCACGCGCCATCATTTCCAGCTTACCGGAAAATTCGGGGTCTTCGATGGAGGCGATATCGTCCGCCAGCACTTCAACGTCGAGGGAGGTGAGCGCGCGGATTTCGGCGATTAATTCGTCCGTCATCTGCGCGGTGCGTTCGGAGGCGCGGTTATCGCGATACTCCGCAAGCAACGGGATCAATGACGCCGATATCTGATTGTGGGTTGCATCCCGTAGCGGCTTGAACGTGGGATCGACGCCTTGGATGCGAGAGGCCATGTTGCGCACCTCCTGCATGCGGCCGACACCGCCGCGGGCGAAGTGCCGCTTTTGCAATTCATAGGCAAGGAGGTAGTGGCGGAAATCATTGTATGCGGACCGCGCCAGGTAGCGCTCGTAGAACTGCCGTTTCGCCACCACTTCGTATTCGGCGCCCGACAGGCCGCCATATTGGCGCATCTGCGATAGTTTGTTCTCAGGCACCGTGTCGATGATGTAGCGCTCGAGAATATATCCGCGCACCAAATCATCGTGGTCGGCGATGCGGTCCCATTCCCACAAATCGCGCGAGAAGATGTTGGCCACATAGACGCGGTTTTTCTCAAGGTCCTTGCCCCATTCGGCCTTGAACGCCGCACAGAACAGCGTTTGGTCGCCACAGATATTGTGGAGGGCACCACTTGGGGTCAGAAGCGGGGCGCTGCGGCCGTCGGTGCACACGCAGGTGTTGGCGCCAAACGGCCCTTTCTTTTTCTGCAGGCTCGTCTGCCAGGCAGCGCTGAGCTCGGCTTTTTGGCTGTCAGATAAGGGCTGCGCTTCAAAGGCGCTGGCAGCGGTCGTTAGGAGCAATAGCGGCAGGCCAAAAATCAGGGCCGCCATACGTCCATAAAAGGGCTTGGTCATCACACTCATCACCGCTCCGGTTCCAATCATATGGGGTGCAGCCGCTAGGTTTTGTTCTGTATCAGCCCTTGACCTAGTCGCACAGGGCATAATGCGGGAGCACGGGTTAGCGCTTGCTGGCCGAGCTACGTCTCAGCCGATGCATACCAACGCTTGCGACTTAAAGTTACCCTCCGTAACCAAGGGGCGTTTACCTTGGATGCGCCACGCCGGGCGTATTGGCGCGTTATGCATATACCACTGTAAAAAAGCATACTTGCCGTCTGCTACACCCGCGTCTACGCGATTTAAGGCGCAACGCGTGACAGGCTGCAGGCGGACTAAATCAACAAAACGGCATTCTATTGGCTTAGTGGCGCACGGGCATCGGTACCGAAGGCGCCGATGCCCGTGCGCTTATTATCATCTGCTAAAAGCTATTTCAGCTCAAAGCTTTGAATGCCGACATTGGCGCCGACGCCGGTAATGCCCGATATGCTCACCGGCTGCAGGCTAATCGTATTGCCTGACCCGCCGACCAGTACCTTGGCGCCAACACCGCCAATGAAGGAAGCCTCGCCTGATCCGCCGACATAGGTCCCGCGCAGCGAGCCGGGCGAGTGCTCAAAGTTGGTGGGAGCGATGACACCCCAAACCAGCGTCGTGTCCGACTTCAACTGCAGGTTGGCGCCGAAACTCTTAATTTGCCCAACGTAGAAGTCAGGGCTGGCTGAATTGGGCTGGAACTCGCACTGAAACGATTCTTTCGAATATACGATCAGGTTGCTGGTTTCCGTGAGCCGGCAGGTTAGGAACCCAACCTCGACGCCTCCTTGCGCTTTGGCCACCGATGCGGAAAGCCCAAGGATCATCAACGCGGTCATAAGCGATGCAATTTTCATGTAATCTACCTTATATTGATTGGAATAATTTAGCCCCCCTTAACCCGCGCTCTTAGCCTAAGCATGGGGCGGCTGTCATGCAAGAAATGCATCGGCAATGGGGCAAACCCGGCCAAGCCGCCCGTTTGGCGTCATCGGCCGGCTAGAATAGCGCGCACGGTCGCAAGGTCTTGCGGCTTATCGACATCGATTGAAGCCTCCGCAAACGGCAAATAGATGACTTGCGCTTTGGCGCCGGTCACCGCCTGCAGCCGCGCTAGGGCGTGCGGCAATGACAGGCGCCGCACCGCCATTCTCAAAACGGTGCCGACACCCAGCGCTGCGACCATCCGGTGCGGGCGCTTGCGCTCTTGTTCGATGCGTTGCCAAAACCGAAGCGCGCCCAGGGAGGCGGCGGTGCGCAGCAAAAACAGATTGGCGCCGCTAAACCTATCGCCGCGGAAATTGAGGAACGTGCGCCGCATGTCGGGATAGGCGGCCTTTATTATATCAGCCCCTACAACCCCGGCGCAGATGTCGGCCTTGGGGTCCGCGTTAGCAATAAGATGCCGGATCATTTCAGGCGTTAGCAGCGGATGGTCGCAAGTGGTCAGCAGCACCGGCCAGGTGGTGCCGGGCGCGGTGAGCGCTTCGTGGGTACTGACGCTGGGCGAACGGCCTGCATCTACGTAGCTAAGCATCTTGTGCGCCTCAAGCGCTGCAAGGCGTGGAAGCGCGCGAAACAGCGATGGTTCGGACGTACTCACCTTTATGCTGGAAAAATGCCCGGTGGTAATGATGGCATCGACCACGCGTTCGATCATCGTTACGTTATCGAAACGGATGAGCGCTTTGTGCGCCACGTTGGCGGCTAAGCACACCGGATCGTGCGGCCCGCGTCGGCCGGCCAAGATCAGCGCCGTCGCCTGCATCGTCACGCCACGGCCTTGGTATAGATGCGGTAGGTCTTGTAGGCGTCGGCGCCCAAGCGATCTAAGACGCGGCGCATCGGCAGATTGTCTTCCAATATCCAAGACAGTTCGACCTGCCGCACCCCGATTTTACGCGCGTGCGGCCATGCCGCCCAGATGAGCTGTAGCGGCAGCGCGCTACCGGCTATCGTTCCGCTGACATGCCCCTTGACGCCCATCAGCGCCACACGGGCGGAAGTCAGACCGGTCACTTTCAGCCGCCACAGCAATTTGGCCCAGCCAAAGGGGAAAAGCTTACCGTTTAAATCGCGTATCGCTTCATTGAGGTTGGGCAGCGCAACCATGAAAGCGACGCATTCACCATCCATGTATGCGAACTGCACAAAATGGCGATTGAGAAGCGGCTTAAGCCGCGCCGCCATCTCTTCGGTTTCTTCTTCCGTTAGCGGAACAAAGCCCCAATTGGTGCGCCACGCGTCGTTGTAGATGTCGACGATGCGGCCGATCTCGTTGCGGTAGTCGGAAAAATCAATCGGCCGGATGGAAACGCCCCGTGCTAGCGGACGTTCCAGCATCTTTGATGCGGCGGACGACAGCGGCTTTTCCAAGTCAATATCATAGGCCAACATATCCTTGGCTTTTGCGTATCCCAGCGCGTGCAAGCGGTCGTCGCAATAGGCCGGATCGTGCCCCATCATCAGCATCGGCGGTGTCTCAAACCCATCCACCAGCAGGCCCGTCTCCTCATTGATGGAAAAAGTAAAGGGCCCGGCTATGTCGGCCATGTTGCGTTCCTTGGCGAACGCTTCAACGGCGCCCAAGAGGCGGGCGAACACGGCCGCATCGTCGATGGCGCTCAAACACCCAAAATGACATTGCGGCGCTGAACGCAGGCTATTGCCCAAAGGGTCGATTTGCGCGCTGATGCGGCCGACGTCTTGGCCGCCGCGCGTTGCAATCCAAAACCGCGTTTCAGCGCGCCGAAGAAACGCGTTGTGTTTGGCGGAAAACGTCATCCGGCGCTCTAAGGTGAGCGGGGGTATCCAGTGCGGGTTGGACCTATTGACCCGGTTTGCCACCTCGATGAAACGGCACAGGCTTTTTGTGTCCGTCACCTCCAGCAGATCTATGCTCATGGCCGATATCCCGCCGCCATCCGATGTCTTACCGCCACACGGACCGTTATCGCTATCGCAGATCCCGGAGTACCAGCCGCCCGGTGAGAAACAGGAAAATCACCGGCGGTATCCACGCCGCTGCTATAGGGTCTATGAATCCGGAATGCCCAAAGGAACCGAGTATGCCGGCAAACAGCAAGAATCCAAATCCCAGCATAAGCGCCATACCCATATCGCGCATGCGCGTAGGGTGACGCGCGCTGCCATTCGCCAGCAAACTTGCTGCCATCACCATGATCAGCGCGGTCACCGGCGCTGCGAAGGCTTGCTGGCGGCGCGTCTCGATGAAGGCCGGACTCAACCGGCCGCCCCACGCCACCAGCGCGTCTTCCCGCGTGGCCTCAAGCCCTGTCAGTTTGGCGCCCGATACCATGCGCTGGATAATCGCCGGCGGCGGCCCGCTGGCAAGCGCGATGGTTTGATCCGTCCGCTCAATGGCGCGGCTGTGGTTAAAATCGGTTTCCTGGGCCTGGGTTAGGGTCCAACCGCTGCCGGTAAAGGCTGCTGTGGCTGCCGTCACGCGGCGCCTAAGGGTAGCGCGCTGGCCGCGCTCATAAAGCGTGACCGTTTTAAGCGTGCGGCCATCTAGGGAGGCATCGGCGAATGCCAAAAAAAGATCGCCCGAGCGCAACCAAAAAAGGTCGCTGGTGTCTTGTTCCGCCGGTGCGGGCGGGGGCGGGGCGTTGGCCTTTAAAATCGCCGCCGCTGCAACTTCGGCCGGCGGGGCTAAGAGGAACTGGATCAGAAAATAGGCCAGCCCCAGCAATGCCGTGGCCGGCAGCAGCCGCAATATCAAGCTGTGCAATCCCAGCCCGGCGGAATACAGGCTGGTTATCTCGTTATTACGCGCAAGCTGGGCAAACGCTGCCATCGTGCCGATGAGAATCGCCGCGGGAAGCGCGCCCCCTAGAACCACCGGATACGCTGCGCGCGTGTAGGCCCATAATACGCTATCGCCGGTATCGGAAGGTGCTAGCTCATTAGCGTTGTCTGCTAGGTCAAGCAGCAGCGTGAGCGCGAACAAGATAAGCAGTGCCACGCCTGTGGCGGTAAGGACGCGGCGGGTGAGATATCGGGTGACGGTCATGCGGGCTGGTCCGCGCGACGCACTGGGCGGCGCTTCGTCAGACGCGCCGTTGTGCGGTGTAGGAATGCCACAACAAAAGAGAACGGCGTTTCGCCGCGCGCCGTGTTGGTTGTGTAAAAGGCCCAAACACTGAACGCCGTAAAGGCCGTGAACGGTCCCCATAGACCCTCAAGCGGCGTTAAGGTACCCCGGTCGACGAGACTTTCGCCCAATTGTAGCGTGTGGTGAAACGCCACGAGAATGACACCGCCGACAATCATGCCCGCACCGCGGCCCGAGCGCCGCGCGGCCACAGCCATGGCCACCGCTAAAAGTGGCAATACGGGCATCGATACCGCCCGCACGATTCGGCTATGGATCTCCGCTGCCGCTTCGCGGCGGGCGTCGAGCGGGAACGCCGGATCTTGTGACAACGCGTAAAGTTCCGTCGCCGTCAATTCGCGTTCGCTATTGCCGCGCGGACGAAACGGCGGCGCTTCAAGGGAAAAATCGCGGGCGATCTGATAGGTTGAAAAATCAACCGAAAGCGGCGGGCCTGTAGCGGGGAAGATTGTTTGATTGCCGTCTTCCAGCACCAGAATCAGGCGGGTTTGTTGCGGGTTGGTGCGAAATTGCGCACGCGCTGCCACGATCACCGTTTCCGATGACGTGCCGCGCTGGACGATGAAGATGCCGTCGAGGTCGCGGCCGGTTGCATCCACATTTTCGGCGTGCACCGTGAGATTGTCGTCGGGGCTGATGAACACGCTCGGTGACACCCGCAAGTCCCACCCGGTGTAACTGACAACGTGGCGTATTTCGCGGTAGAGGTAGCGGCTATAGGGCTGCAAATAGCCAAACAGCACCATGCTGAAACAGCCAAGTAGCGCACCGGTAAAAACCAACGGGCGGACCAACTGCGCCAACGACACACCCGCTGCGCCAATGGCGGATAGTTCATTGTCCGCATCGAAGCGCGCGATCGTCGACAATAACGCGATGAAGAACGCCGCCGGCAGCGCCAGGCCGATATAGTGGGGAACGAGAAAGAAAGCCAGCGAGAACACCATGTCGATCTGGCCGCTCTGGCTCGATACAAGCTCGACCAGCCGCAATGTGCGTTCCATCACCAAAGCTGTGAGGGTCACCAGTAAGGTCAGCAAGAGCGGCCTTGCCGTCTCACGCAACAGATACCGCCCGATAATCGACCTGCTTGACCGCCAGCGGATATTCATGCGTCGGTGCCGGCCTCCGCATCCCACAGCGATGTCAACGATGCCGTTAGAGACGACAAGGTCTCCGCATCCAATGCCACCGCCTCAGACAGCGCCGGCGGGCCGGGCCAGCCGGCGTCGGGAAAGCTCTGTTCGGCATAGGTGCGCGGGGCTGCGTAGCGGGGAAACACGTGAAAATGCACGTCCGGGTCCACCATCATCAGCATCAGATAATTGATCTTCTCGTAGCTGCAAAACCCGCGCAGCATGCGCTCGATCCGCGGGACGGCGTTTCCTAGGTCGGTGAATGCTTGCGGCGGAATGGCGCCGAACGCTGTGGCGGGCGTACGGCATACTAGCACCAGCGACCCGAGCGTTACCTGCTTGGGCCGTGTTAAGATGCTCCACGCGTCAGTTTGTGCGATAAGCGTATGCGGATAGCCAAAGGTAAGCGCGGTTTGCGGAATAGGCGGAGAAGCTGCCATTTTGTCGCCTGACTTGGTAAATAGATAGCTGGCCGATGGTGAAAAATCACCGTTAACCGCACCCTCCAGTAACCCTTACACTAAGGCATATATGTGTCATGCGCAGTCCAATAGTTGCTCTGATGGCAATAGGCTTTGCCGCCGCCGCCCAGGCGGCGACCGGTACGGATTCGGATGTCGCATCGGCGGCCTGTGAAATAGACGACGCCGGTGTGATGTTTGAGGTCAACATCACCGGCGTTCAGAACGCCAACGGCCAGCTAGGCGTTTATCTGTATGGCGATGTCCCGGAAAATTTCATGAAAAAGGGCAAATGGCTGGTGCGTGAATGGGTGCCCGCGCAAGAGGGCGACATGCGCGTGTGCTTGCCGGCGCCAGGGCCGGGGCTATATGCGATCTCGCTCTATCACGATGAAGATTCGAACCGCCGGTTAGGGCAAAATTGGATCGGCATTCCAACAGAAGGGTTTGGCTTCTCGCGCGATGCGCCGGCGCCCCTGCGCCTGCCGCATTTCAGCGAGGCGGCGGTTGAGGCGCATGTTGGGGTCAACCCGACGCACATCCGCGTCCGCTATTGACCGGCGCGTAGGCTAAAGCGCCCGCTAGGTGAAAAGCCTGCCGTCTGCGGATCAAATACGTGCGCGGTAATGTCAAACCGCCATTGGCGGGTGCCGACAGCATCAACGCGGATCTCGTTCCAGCGCGCAAGCGCCGGCCGTATTTTGGCGGAGGACGCCGACGACGGGGCGATCACCGGTATGGTGTCAGTCGGCCCCGGAACCCGGTCAAGCACGGGGATGTGGGTGTGCCCGTGCAAGATCAGCTCAGCACCATGTTTTTGTAGCACCTGCAAAAACGCGGCACGGTCCGATAGGCCCTTGCGGCGGGAGCGGCCGGCGCTGCCGGGCGGGTGGTGCAGCAAAATGATGCGGCACAAATTCTTATCCGCGCAGGCGCCCAGCAGGTGCGCCAAGGCATCAAGTTGGCTGCCGCCCAACCTGCCGGTCGCGTTGAAGATGGGCGTCTCAACGGCGGTAGAAAGCCCGATAAAGGCAACGCCATTGCGGACCCGCAAAAACGGGAACGCCGCCGCCGGCGATGCAGGGGTATCGCCCCCTTGGTCGGATGTCATCCAGGGCGCCCATGCGTCGAGGCTGCGGTCCACGCCGCGTGCCACATAACGGTCATGATTGCCAGGCACTACCGTCACATCGCAAGGGCTGCCTAAGCCCTTAAGCCACGTTACTGCGCGCGCATATTCTGCTGGCGCGGAAATGTTTATGAGATCACCCGTCACAACGAGATGCTGAACATCGCTTGACGCGATGTCGCTGATTGTTTGGGCCAATATTTCGGGCAGATGTATATGACGCCGTTTGCGCCACCACGACAGCGCCCCGCTTAGCCGTTTGGCGGATAGCCAAGCCCCCGCTCTAAGGTCGCTTCGGCGCAGGGGCAAATGCGGATCGCTCAAGTGGGCAAATGTGAAGCTATGCATTAGTGTGCGTCTTCGAAAATGTGCGTCATAAACCTTGCGTGTGTAACCGAAGCGAATTCAACAACCAAACGGATGGCAAGTGAGCGTGAACGAAAAGTCCGATACCACATTGCTGCTGCCTTTGGGAAATTCATCCGTGCCCGTCTGGGGCATTGATGGGCGTGAGCGGTTAACGCGGCAAGCCAAGCGCCTTGGCGTGCCGGTGGCCAGCGCCGTTGAGGCGCTGCCGGCGTCAACTGATCCGGTCGTGTTGCTGCGCGCCGACTATGTCATTGAGGAAAACCTCATTGCAGACTTGTTGCGCCAGCACCCTTGCGTTCTCGTGGACCCGGCAACCGGCTTGGTTGTGGGGGCCAATGTAAGCTGCCAGTCAGCCGCCGAACTCGAACCGCGCATACGCTCCGGCATTGATGCGGCAGCGCTTAAGGATGCCATGGGCGGTGAGCCCATAGCTAATGTGGCCGTTGAGGATACGCGCTACAATTCCACCTTGCGCCGCCACGTTACGCCGTTCTTGAGGCCAATCTCGCAGGAAACGCGGCCGGCTATTGAGCGGCACCTGTTTGACTTGGCCTATAAGGGCGTAACCGACGTCGTGACCAAGTTCGCCTGGCCGTGGCCTGCATTCCACGTCACCCGGTTTTGCGCCGCTATGGGCATCAGCCCCAATATGGTGACAACGGCCAGCGGCGTACTGGTGCTTGTGGCCTATTGGCTGTTTGCCGAGGGGCATTTCGGCGCCGGTCTTGTTGCGGCCTGGGGCATGACCTTTCTCGATACGGTGGATGGCAAACTTGCCCGTGTAACCGTCACGTCGAGTGTCTTCGGCAACATATTCGACCACGGCATCGATCTTATTCATCCGCCGTTTTGGTATTGGGCGTGGATCGTCGGGCTGTCGGCAAGCGGTATCGGTCTGTGGGAATCGCAGGCAATCGCCGTTATCGTCATCGGCGGGTATGTCGTACAGCGTATTCAAGAAGGCGTGTTCCGGCATTCGTTTGGGGTGCATGTGCACGTCTGGCGGCCGTTTGACAGTTTCTTTCGCACCATTACCGCGCGCCGCAACCCCAATCTGTTGCTGCTCACCGGGTTTACCATCGCCGGACGGCCTGACCTTGGCATGATCGCCGTTGCGGTATGGACCGTGATTTGCTTAGGGGTGCACATGGTTCAGATCGTCCAGGCGTTGCTGATACGCCTTAAAGGCGAGCGCGTCCGTTCTTGGCTTGAGGTATGAGCGGCGCTGCCATCATCCATAATCCGCGCAGCGGAACATCGACCATACGCCGCGACGACCTTGACGCCATCGCCAAGGCAGGACCGGTCACCAACGTTGCCGCGCCGGAAAGCTTTTCCGCATTGGTTGCAGCGCTCGACCAGGCGGCCACACGCGGTGCGGATGTGGTTGTGGTCAGCGGTGGCGACGGGACGGTGCGCGAAGTGATGACGGCGCTAAGCGTGTGCGCAGATGATTGGGCGCCGGCCATCGCACTTGTTGCCAACGGCAAGACCAACCTTGTGGCGCGGGAGGTCGGGTCGCTGTCCGGGGGGGTCGCTGGCATCAAGCGCGCCGTTGTAGCGGCCGCCGACGGCAGCCTGTTTAAAAACCGCGTTGTGCGTCAGCCGCTCGACGTTAAACGCGACGGAAAGACGGACCGGGCGATCCGCGGGTTCTTTTTCGGCGCCGGCATTTATACCCACGGAACGCAGCTTGGCCATGCGCGTTTGCACGCAAACGGCGTGCGCCAAGGGCTGGCCGTCGGTGTGACCATTGCCGCAATGTTTGTAAAAAGCATGCTTGGCCATGCTGACGATATTCCCAGTACCGGCCCGATGAAGGTCAAGGTGGGTGACGGGCCGACACGAGATAGAGAGCATTTCATTGTTCTCGCATCTACCCTAGAGCGGGCGATGCTGGGGCTTGGCCTGTTCTGGGGCACAGGCGAGGGGCCGGTGCGCTATACCGAAATTGACGCCCCGCCGGACCGGTTGCACCGCGCGATCATTCCCGTGTTGCGGGGCAAGCCGCGCCCGTGGATGGAGCAGGCAGGCTACCGCAGCGGACGCACGCATAAGCTTGAGCTAGAACTCCATTCGCCCTTCGTTGTCGATGGGGAAGTGTTCACATCCGGGCCATCCGGCCGGATAACTATTACGCCGGCGGCACCGCAACTCTTTGTGACACCATGACCTTGCCTCCCACCCCGCTTGCCGCTCTCATCGAGCAGGAATTGGATGCCGAACAGCCGCCGGCGGCAGCCGTTCGCTTCACAGAATTGCTGCTGGAGCGCCACGGCGACAATGTCCGCGCCATTTTGTTCTATGGCGCCTGCCGGCGGTCGGGTGAGGCTGATGGCATTCTCGATTTTTACGTGGTTGTTGAGCGGTACCGCGCGTTGCACCGCACGCTTTTGGGTACGTTTCCCACTTGGCTTCTGCCGCCAACCGTAACGTTCAGCCAATTGCCCGAAGAAGGCGCCGGGTCCGCTGCTGCCAAAATCGCCTATGTGTCAGCGCGGGATTTTGAGGCGCGCATGCGCGTGCAATCGGTCGATACGTCGTTTTGGGCCCGGTTCTCGCAACCGGTGACGCTTCTTTATGCGGCAGACCCGGCCGCGCGCGCGTGGGTCGTATCGGCGCTTGAAACGGCGTGCCGCACCGCGGTTGCTGTTGCCAAACGCGTAGCACCTAAGGCGCAGGCCAGCCGCGATCTGTGGGCACGTCTGTTTACGTTTACCTACCGCACCGAATTGCGGCCAGAGGGGCGCGAGAGGCCCGAAAGCATCTATGACCGCAACAGCTCCTGGTATGACGGCATTCTCGCAGCGGTTGCTGCTGATCGTAAGCCGCGTGCCGGGTGGAGCTTGGCCAATACCCTATTGGGGCCCGGCATGCGTATTGCCGCGGGTAAATGTTTAGCCTTTCTGCGGCTGGTAAAAGGCGCTTTCACCTTCGAAGGGGCCGTGGATTACGTGATCTGGAAAATAGAGCGCCACAACGGCGTCCGCGTGGTGCTCACCCCATGGCAGCACCGCCATCCGGTGCTAGCGTCACCCTTAATCCTGATCAAGTTGCTGCGCTTAGGCGCTATCCGCTAGCCGCTTTTATTCTGCCGGGATGCGTAGAGGCGGCGGCAGGTGATTGCCAAGGCTTTTGGCCACGTCCGTCATCGCCGCGACGAGGCCGTCAACCTGCGCCGGGGTATGCGCGGCGCATAGGCTTGCGCGCAACAGCGCAACTCCGGCCGGTGTGGCCGGCGGCAAAGCCAAATTGACGTAGTAGCCCTTGTCCAGCAGGCGGTTCCAAAACAGCGCGGCGGTTGCCGGGTCAGGCATGCGCGTGGCGACCACCGGATTGGGCTGCGGCCCAACGTCAAAACCCTCTGCCGCTAAGCGCGTGTGCAAGCGGCGGCCGCTTGCTTGAACGCGCTGGCCTAAGGAGGGGTCGGTTGCAAGGCGTTTTAGCGCCGCGGATACGGTTGCGATGCTCGCCGGCGGCAGCGACGCGGTGAACATATACGGCCGGCATACGACGCGCAGAATATCAAACCCGGGAACGCTCGAAGCCGCAAACCCCCCGACCGCGCCCAAGCTCTTGCTGAAGGTGCCGACGACGAAATCGACGTCGTGTTCGACGCCGGCCTGTTCGCCTAAGCCGCGCCCATGTGCGCCCATGATGCCTAGCGAATGCGCCTCGTCGAGGACGAGATAGGCGCCATATTTCTTTTTAACCTCGACGATCTCAGCCAGCGGCGCGCTGTCGCCAAGCATGCTGAAAACCCCCTCCGTCACCACGATGCGGTCGCCCGGGCGTCCCTCAAGCCGCGCAAGCCGGCGTGCGAGATCTTCCGGATTATTGTGGCGGAACCGGATCACCTCAGCGGGGCCAAGGCGACACGCATCGTAGATTGAGGCGTGGCTATCGGCATCAATCAAGAGATGGTCCTCGCGGCCGGCGATGGTTGAGATCAGGCCGAGATTTGCCTGATAGCCGGTCGAAAAAACCATCGCCGCGTCTTTGCCGAAGAACTCCGCGATCTGATGCTCAAGCGCTGTGTGGCCGGAATAGGTGCCGTTGGCGATGCGCGATCCGGTGGTGCCGGACCCCATCGTCCGCATCACCTCTTCGCCTGCTGCTAAACAGTCCGGGTCGAAAGTGAGGCCGAGATAATTATTGGTACCGAACAGGACGATATCCTGTCCATCCAGCACACCGTGCGTTGGCGATGTGACCTTGTCAAAACACATGCCGAACGGATTGCGGCCGAATTGGGCAACCTCGTTCAACAACGCTTTGGTGGTGTCGAATTTTGCGAAAAGGGACATTAGCTCTTCTCATCCATAATCGTTTCCACAACGGCACATAGATCGGCGATTGTCTCAACGTCGGTGGTGCGCTCGAGCGGTATGGAAATGTCGAATTCGTCCTCGACGTCCATCACGAAATCCATTATTGCGACCGAATCAAGCCCGGTATCGCGCGCAATATTGGTTGTTAACGAAACCTCGGGGCCATTGGGCAATTGCTTGGCCAGAATGGATACAATCTGCGGCCCTAATGGAGAGGTCATCGGTCGTTCCCTAATTCAAAACTGTCGCACTGCCGCCGTGAGTTTGGCATCGTGAGTTTAGCATCTTATGGTGGCGGCGTGCGCGGATGGTGCACGGCAAAATCGTCAAAAATAGGGTGGCTTTTAGCCGTGTGGGGCCGATGCACATGGTGGTAGCCAGCCGTGTTCTCTATACCATGCGACCGTGGCACGAAATCCGGTGGGTAAATCCGTTTTTGCGGTCCATATGTCCGGTGGCGGTTGCCTATCGCTAGGGCTTGACCAATCAGCATGCCTCACTTCGCGCGCCTTGCCGGGGCCGAACATGACCGCCCGCCCGCGCAGCCGCGCTATGGCGCCGTTAGCGCTGGCGATGCCGTGCACCAGCGGCCGCGGCACTGGAACCAAGATGGATTTCGTCGCTAATGCCTGTTCTGCGTGGTCGCGCAGCATGCGCCATGTATATCCTTGATGCTGCACGTCCGACAACTCGTATACTTGGTTGTTGGTCTGAGCGGCGCATAGATTTGCCACAGCGTGCGCAGCATCCTGAACGAACAGCATGGCCACGCGCGCATTTTCAGGCGCGAAGCGTGGAACGATGCCTTTGCTCACGGCGGCGAAGAGCGCGAGCGTTTCCCGATCCTCCGGCCCGTATATGGCGCACGGGCGCACAATGACCCAAGGCCGCCCGCCCGCGTTTTCTTTGACGGTGTCTTCGGCGGCGCGTTTCGACCGGGCGTAAGCGGATATGGCGGGTTCGCGCGCCGCCAAAGATGAGATCAGCATCACGCGCGCCGATGCGCCGGCTTGCTGCATCGCGTCGAGAAGGTTTTGTGTGCCGCCCACATTGACCCGGTGAAACCCGGCATCATCCATTGCCTTGACGACGCCGGCGGCATGCACGACCACATCGGCATCCGCGGTGAGGTGCCGCAACGCACCCTTATCTGATACGTCCCCCGGTACGACGTCGAGGTCGATGCCAAGAAACAGCGGATGCACAGGGTCGTGCCGTGCCAAAATACGCACGCGCCAGCCGGCGGCGGCCAATGCCGCCACAATGTTGCGGCCGAGAAACCCGGTCGCGCCGGTGATGGCGGCAATACCCGCCACTAGGCGGAAAGCGCGAGCCTGTCGTCAATCCCGGCGCGGCTGCGGTTCTTGATCGGCCGTATACGGGCGATCCGCCGTGCGCGCCGCTCGCATATCTGCGTGTAGAGCTTGCGCGCACCGGCGCGGCTCAACTTGCCAGACGACGTTTTCGGCAACGAGTTGGGCGGCAGCAGCTCCACATGGCAATCCACGCCTACGTGCAGCCTGGCCGCCTCTACAATCGCCTGACGCAAGGCATCGCGTTGCGCCGGGTCGCTCTTGCGGCAATGAACGCCGAGCACCACCCGCTCCTTGGTGCCGTCATCGATCGAAAAGGCGGCAACGTCGCCGTCGCGCAGACCATCGACCTGGGCTTCCACCGCCCATTCGATATCCTGCGGCCATACATTGCGGCCGTGCACGAGGATGAGGTCTTTGCTGCGCCCGGTGACGACGAGCACGCCGTCTCGCAAATATCCTAGATCGCCCGTATCAAGCCAGCCGCCGGATGTCATCGCCCGCTCGGTAGCCTCGCGATCGCCGAAATATTCACGCATCAAGCTGGGGCCGCGGAACATGATTCGTCCGACGCAGCCATCCGGCAGTTTTGCATCGGACGACGTGGCACGAATTTCCAACTGGTGACCCGGCAAAACCGACCCGCAGCGCACGAACACGCGGCTGCGCGCGTCCTGCGGCGCACCCGGCTTAACGGCAATGGCAATCTGGTTTGCCTCAAGCCGGTCGAGGTGCAAGGTCTCCGTCTCAATGCCGGTATCGAGCGGCGCAAAACTAATGCCGAGCGTGGCCTCGGCCATGCCGTAGCTTGCAACAAAGGCTTTGGGGTTGAAGCCCGCCGGCGCCAACTCAGTGGCAAACCGTTCCAGCACGTCAGGCCGGATCATGTCGCCGCCGATGCCCGCCACGCGCCAATGCGATAGGTCGAGTTCTTCCAAACGGCCGCGCGCGGCGCGCCGCGCGCATAGGTCGTAGCCGAACGATGGGCTGAACGACAACGTCCCGCCATTGCGCGAGATGAGCTGTGGCCACACCATAGGCCGCCGCGCGAACTCGCGCGTTGGCACATAGTCTACCGACATTTGCGTGGCTAAAGGCGTGAGCAGAAAGCCGATAAGCCCCATATCGTGATACATCGGCAGCCACGATACGCAGTGGTCGTCTTCGCGCACCTTGAGGCCGTCCTGGGCAATCGCCTGCACATTCGCCATCAGCGACCGGTGGGTTACCGCAACGCCGCTGGGAAAGCGCGTACTGCCCGACGAAAACTGGATATAGGAAAGATCGTCCGGCCGCACCGTCGGAAGCTGTGTTTCGTCTGCGTCATAGCCATCGAAGATGCGCAAGGTTCCCGCCAGCATGACGCCGCAGCCTTCCGCTGCTTCTTCGATCATATCTTGCAGGTTATGCGAGCCGACGACGGTCTTTGCCCCGGCGATGGTCAGCATGCCTTGCAGGTGCTGTATGTAGTTGCCGCGCCCACCGAAAGTTGCCGGCAACGGCAACGGGGCGGGCACGATGCCGGCGTATTGGCAGCCAAAGAAACCGATCAAAAAATCCGCGTCGGTTTCCGCCACGATGCCGGCGCGATCGCCCGGCTTCAATCCGGCCGCTAACATCCGTGCGGCCAATGCGCGTGCCTTGCCGCGCAGCGATGCATAAGACAGCGTGTCCGTCAGCTCCGCTTTGCCGTTGTAAAAAGATGCTGCCGCCATGCCGCACGCGGCATAGTCGAGCGCCTCGACCAATGTGGGAAATTCGCCGGTGAGAAACTTCAGACTTTCTTGCGCATTCGTATGAAAATTCATGATTTCACAATTTCCTTAGCACTCTGAACGTCAAGCCCCCGGCGTTAACCACACCGCATCCATGTATTTCAACAATCCGTCACATAACTAGGGCACTTATGGCAAAAAGCTTGCGGATATCAAAAGGCGTTTGTGGTCGAATCGTGACCCAATTCCGGCTGCCGTGTGCGGGGAAGCACACAGTTTTTGACAGATAATCAGCCGCTTGCTGCCTGGTTTCGGAGGAAAATTCGGCGGGAAAGTGCGAAAAAACACGCAGCGTTGAGGCTTCGCGCGATGAGAACGGCCACACCCGCACCCACCACACCGAATTGTCCTATCAACGGGAACAGTAAAATAAGGTAAACAAATGTGTTCACCGTTCGAACCGCCAGAACCCGGTGCGGCGCCCCGGAGGCAATAATGAGCGGCTCCAGCGGCAACGTGCAAAACCGCACTGCTGCCGCTGCGGCAAGCCACATCATGACCGGATAAGCCGCCAAAAACTCTTGCCCAGCGATCACAACCAATAGCCAGCCGCCGGCCACCGCCAGCCCGCCGACAAGGGCGCCGGCGATGATGCCTGCCAACAGCATTGTTCTGAATACGTATCGTCTGAGTACCGCCAGATCGCCGTCGTGCAGCAGCCGGGACAGCTCCGGAAATACGGCGGGCATCAGCAGCCCTGCCGGCCCGGCAATCGCACTGCCAATCTGGCGCGCCACGCGGTATAGGGCGGCGGCTTGCGGGCCACCGATTGCGCCAAGGCACAAGGTGCCAAAATGGGTGAAGGACAGTTCGAGCGTGCTGGCAAAATTTGTCGACCAGACAAAGCGCCATACTTTGCGGTTCGGTTTCCACCGGCCTTTAGGCGCATCAGGGGTGCGCGTGAGAACGCCTTTGCTCCGCAATTCGAGCCATGCACGCACGGTCAAAACAATGCCCGCCGCCGCCGTGGCTACAAACAAGATGATGAGATAGGTCTCAAACGCCGCCCCTTGCCAATAGGCGATGCCGGAGCCGATAAACTGGATGATCGGTGCTACCGCCGTATAGCCGGCGAGAAAATCGAACCGGTCGAACAGCCGCAAAATACCCAAAGATGTGGCTTTCGCCATGAACAGGATGGAGAGGCCGTAAAGCTGCACCAATGGCACAACGTCGTCGGGCCAGCCGAAAAGACCGCCGGCAACGCCGGCACCGGCAACAACGATCATGACGCCGCACAGGGCACCCGCCAAGTCCAGCTTCAGCGTAAACCAAAGAACGCGCCGCAAGTCGGAGGTATTGCTCTCCTGCCAGGCAGGCGTGCCGTAGGTAAGGACGGCGTGCCACGCTTTGAAGGTGACGATACGCCCCACCGCCTGAATAAAGGTTTGAATGAGAACGAGCGTACCGAAATGTTCCAGGCCAAGGCCGCGGGCGGCAAAAGCCAAATAACCAAGCGTGAACAGTATGCCGGCAGCCTTGCCGCCCAGCAGCATGCCGGCATTGCGCAGAAGCCGCCGTATCAGCGCATCGGCCCGCAGGCGGCGGCCGCTGCGCACGGCCCGGTTCCACAGGCGCGCGGTATATTTTTGGCCGGATGGTGCGGGCATTTAGGCCCGTATCCTTCGGCACGGTGCAGCGGCTTGGGCGCCATAGCGCGGGCGCGATGGCGCGTCTGGCAGGTGCATATGAGTTGGCCCGCTGTCGTGATGTGCGTATGCCGTCGTGGCAAGCATGCCTCTTTACCCGGTATGCGCACCGGTATGTGATGCGCGCAGGTGTCGATGGACACCCTACACGCGCTCCGATATGGTTCGCAATCAGATGATCACCTGCGCCCATGACCAACAAGACGGAGCAAATTTGTGTCTGTGAAAATGATGTTATTCGCTCTTCTTGGGGCGATAATGGTGACGATGTACGCCGGCTCCGCCGCCTGGGCGCAGAACCCGTTTGCGGGCTCGAATTTTAGTTTGGACCGCAGCGATATTGAGCTGCTCGATACGGCTACGAACGCGATCCTTTTCAACGAAAACCCGCGCGTGGGGGAATCGCAGGCCTGGGCCAACGATGCCAACGGCAATTCGGGAACCGTTACGCTGGTTAAGTTGCACACGTATCAGGGGCTGCCGTGCCGCCGGCTGGTGCACGACATCAAATTGCGGCGGGTATCCGACCCCTATCGGTTCATCGCCGACCGCTGCAAAACCGATGACGGGGTCTGGAAACGGCTCTAGGCCATGGATATCGGCCGCCGCCTGGCATAACGGATGCGGGGAGGCGTGGCGGCTCCTAGGTGGTTGTGGCCTATACGCCACACACCTAAGGCGATGCTGCCGCAGTGCGTAGATAATTTTCCTGTGTGTGTAATAGTTTCAGGCGTGCGCGTGGGGTATGCGCGGCGTATGGCCCGTTCTTTGGCCGGTAATCCATCTACGCGTGAATCTATTTACAAAGACGGCCGCTATTTGGCGGTGTTATGCGGGGGGATATCGAATGTACGGACACATCAAAGGCTTGCGGCATGTGCTGGTGGCGTGCCTCTTTGCCGTGCCGATGCTGGTCGCAAGCCAGGCCGGTGCGGCAGATTTCCGGTTGCACGGGCAAGGCGGCTGGGCCTTTTCCGCCCTTGATACCACACCGGAGACATTGCTCGACGATACAAATGTCACCGTCTTGCTCAACGCGATCAGGACGGATGACGGGCCCCTTTATGGGGGCGCTTTCTGGGTAGATGACTTGATAGGTAAGAACTGGAGCATAGGCATTGAGTATCTGCGCGCGGACTTGAAGCCCGAGCTTAGGTTCAACGCGAATATTGTTGGTATCGACGTCCCGTTCGACATCCCGGTGGACGCAACCCTTAGTACCTTCTTCCTAAATGTTGCGTGGCGCCGGTACGAAGGCCCGTGGCATCCCTATGGCGGTATCGGGCTCGGCGGCGGTACGATCCGGTTTGATTTCGGCGATGGGATAGGCGAGGAGAAGCAAATCCAGGCCGGGGTGCAGGGCTTTGCCGGCATTGATTACGATATAAGCGAGCGTTGGTATATCGGCGCCTCTACCCGTCTCTATTATGTTGATGCGAATATCATCGGCGAGGATATTCGGTTTCTGGAAGTCGGGCTGCTTGGAAACGTTGGGTTTCGCTTTTAGCGGATATCGCGTCTAACGGCCGGCCCATGAGCGCTGCCGGGCTGCGCGCGTGCCGTGGCCCCTTGCCAGTGCCGGGCGCCGGGCTTTAGGCTTGCCGCTTAGCGCAAAGCGCCGTACCCCAGTTTGCGAGGGTGCACCCAGGGGCGAGCAGGGGCGGACAGATGGGCAACAGCACGCCGATCACCCGGCAGGATTTGGAAACGGAAGTATCCAAACTCAAAAGCGAGCTGTCGCCCCCCGCGCCTGATAGTGCGCCTGACACGGCGCCGGCGGCGGAAGATGCCGTCCCGGCCGGTGCCGCCCAAAACCCGCACGCTGCCGCAGATGAAAACGGTGATGGCCCGGAAGATGCGGGCGTCACGTTTGAAGATGTGCAGCGCCTGCTCGAAGAGCACGGGGTTGAGATCGGCGGCCTGCAAGACCATTGGCGTCAACTCTCAGCCGAACTGCACGATCTTCCGTCGAAAAAACCTTTGGTAACGGCGTTGGCGGCGTTCGCCTTCGGATTCTTGGTCGGCCGGCTGAGCAGCAAGTAGGGGGGGTGCGATGAACCGGATAAGCCGAAACGTTTCCATCGCCTTGCGGGCGGAGCGGCTAATTGCGCAACGCCGGGTGGCGGTGCTCCGCAGCCAGACGGGCCTGATGGCGGCGGCGGGCCTGGTGGCGGCGATCGGGCTGGTCATGCTCAACGTCGCCGCGTTCTACGCCTTGAGCACCGCATTCACGCCGCAAGGCGCTGCGCTTATTGTGGCGCTTGCCAATTTTACGCTCGCTGCCATCTTCGGTTTTTGGGCAGGTCGGATAAACGCCGATGCCGATGTTCAGGGTGCTGCTGAAGTGCGCGATATGGCGATTGAGGATTTGGAGGCGGAGGTTGAATTGGCAACGCGCGAAGTGCGCCAAGCGGTTGCCGATATGCGCCAGTTCGCCAAGAACCCACTTGGCGCGACCATGCCAGCATTGGTCGCCGCGCTGGTGAGCGCTCTTGCCAAATCCAAACACAAATAGGCGTATGCGCGACGGTGCTGATGCGTCGCTTTAGTCCTTCAGCACGGGCCCTCAGTCTGTCAGCACTGACCCTCGCGATGACCCTCGCGTGTGCCCGCAGCGCCAATGCGCAAGCATCTATTGCCGAGGACCCGGTTGACCCCGCACCCCCCGCCTATATTGGAACGGCGCAATGCGCCACGTGCCACGAGGCGCAGGCGGCGGCGTGGACAGGCTCTCACCATGCGCTGGCGTGGACGCTGCCGAGCGCTGAAACGGTGTTGGCGGACTTTAACAATACGCGCTTTGACCATGACGGCATCACCCATCGTTTCACCCGCGAGGGCGAAGACTATTTTATGGAAACCGATGGCCCGGATGGGGGTTTGGTCACATATCGCGTCGTCGGCGTTGCCGGCATCGCCCCGTTACAGCAATTTTTGTTTGAAACGGAAGACGGTCGCATACAGGCGCACGACGTCTCATGGGACGTTGAGAACAAGCGCTGGTATCATCTTTACCCAGATCAAAACCTACGCGCCGGTGACGGCCTGCACTGGACCGGACCGTACAAAAACTGGAATGCCCGCTGTGCGGAGTGCCACGCGACGGGGTTTGAAAAGCGGTATTCCGCCCGCGAAAAAGTGTATGCAAGCCGTCAGTTTGAGCGCGGCGTCGGTTGCGAGGCATGCCATGGCCCCGGTGCCGCGCACCGCGCATGGGCACACGGCGATGCTGTACCCGCGCATAGCGGTCTCAATGAGGTTGGGCTAACCGCCAATTTTACACCGGTCGATGCGGAGGCGGAAATCCAGCAATGCGCAGGCTGTCATTCGCGGCGCGAGCCGCTGCGCGCTGAAAGCCCTATCCCCGGCACGTCGTATCATGATGTCTATCGCCTATCGCTGTTAAGGCCCGGCCTCTATCACGCCGATGGGTCCATTTTGGACGAAGTTTACGTGTACGGATCGTTTCTGCAATCGAAGATGTATGCCAACGGCGTGCGTTGCACCGATTGCCACGACCCGCACAGCGCTCAGCGGCTAGCTGATGGTAACGGCGTGTGCACCCAGTGCCATTCGGAAGCGGGAAATCCAAGATTTCCGTCGCTACCGCTTGCCGCCTATGACACCCCGGACCACCACTTTCACGCACCCGGTTCGCCCGGCGCCCAATGCGTCTCCTGCCATATGATCGAGCGTACCTATATGCAGATCGATGGCCGGCGCGACCATGGTTTCCGTGTGCCGCGGCCTGATCTGTCTGATGAGACGGGGGCGCCTAACGCTTGTACCGATTGCCATACGGATAACGACGCCGCCTGGGCGGCGCGGGAGATTGCCAAGAGATTTGCCGACGGTGTGCATGGGACGCCGCATGTTGCACAAGCAATAGCGGCGGCGCGCCGGTTTCCCGCCGCTAACCGCGAGCAGATGATCGAGGTCGCTACCGATCCGCGCGTTGCTGCCATCGTGCGGGCCACCGCGTTGGAGCTGTTGCGCGATGCGGCCGACGGTGCGGTTGCCGAGCGCACCGCGCCTTTGTTGCGCGACCCGCACCCGCTCATCCGCGCGCAGGCGGTCTCCTTACAACGCAGCGCACCTCCAGACGTGCAGTTGCAACGGCTGCTCCCGCTTTTGGAGGATCCGGTCGCATCGGTGCGGATCGCCACGGTGCGGGCGCTGATCGCGGTGCCGCCTGCGGCGATACCTGAGGCGGATCTTGCGTCTTACCGCAATGCCACGGCGGAGTTTCAGGATACGCTGATTGCTAAATTGGATTTTCCCGAAACCCACCTTGTGCTTGGCGGCAGCGCTTTGGTGATGCGCAACCTGCCGGCGGCGCAAGCAGCGTTTCGCGAAGCTGTTACCCAAGACCCGCAACTGGAAAACGCCTGGTCCATGCTGGTGCGCATACGGCTGGCCAACGGCGATGTGGCGGGTGCGCGCGCGGTCCTCGTAGAGGCGCGGGAAGCCAACCCGTCAAGTTTGCAATTGCTGCAGCTAGGCCTTGAGCTCAACAACTAGGTGAGGGGCCTAGCGTATCGCAGCGCAGCGCGGCTACGGGCGGGTGTGCTTCCTTGTGCACGCAGTATGGATTTTCGCCGCGCACCTGCTATGTCTGAATATGAAAACAGATAGACGGCGAGGACACCCCATGAGCAGCCCGCATGACGCGCTTGATTTCGACCCTGATGCCTTGCGCAACCGCTATCGCACCGAACGTGACAAACGGCTGCGCGCCGATGGCAATGCGCAATACGTGGAGGTTACCGGCGCCTTTGCCCACTATGTGGACGACCCGTATGTTGCGCCCGGCTATGCGCGTGCACCGCTCACCGACGAGGTGGACGTGGCGGTCATCGGTGGTGGTTTCGGCGGGCTTTTGGCCGGGGCCGAATTGCGTAAGGCGGGCGTCACGGATATCCGCATGATCGAAAAGGGCGGCGATTTTGGCGGTACCTGGTATTGGAACCGCTATCCGGGCGCGGCCTGCGACATTGAAAGCTATGTTTATCTGCCGCTGTTGGAGGAGACCGGCTACATGCCGGTTGAGAAATACGCTCGCGCGTCGGAAATCCTCGAGCACAGCCGCCGCATCGCGCGCCATTTTGACCTATATGACAATGCCTGCCTGCAGACCGAAGTGACCAATATGGTATGGGATGACGGTGACGCGCGCTGGATGATTGAAACCAACCGCGGCGACCGGATGAAAGCCCGCTTTGTGGTGATGTCCAACGGACCGCTGCACCGGCCCAAGCTGCCGGGCATTCAAGGTGTTGAGACGTTTGCCGGCCATGCCTTTCATACCAGCCGTTGGGACTATGCCTATACCGGCGGCACTCCCGAAGGCGGGCTGGACCGCTTAGCGCACAAACGCATCGGCATTATCGGCACCGGGGCCACCGCGGTGCAGTGCGTGCCACATCTAGCCGAAGCCGCTAAGGCGCTATACGTGTTCCAGCGTACGCCGTCATCCATCGATGTGCGCAACAACCGCCCGACGGACTTGGAATGGGCAAAGACCTTGCAAGCGGGCTGGCACAAGCACCGCATGGAAAATTTCAACGTGTTGGTGTCTGGCGGGTTTGCGCCGGAAGATCTCGTCAATGACGGGTGGACGGATATCATCCGTAATTTGTTGTTTTTTGCCAGCCAAGGTAACAACAAACATTTGTCACCGGCGGAGCTTGCGGACCTGGCCGAACTGGCGGACTTCAAGAAGATGGAGCAGGTGCGCGCCCGCGTCGATGACGTCGTCGCCGATCCGGCCACCGCTGCCGCGCTCAAACCATGGTACCGGCAATTCTGTAAGCGGCCGTGCTTTCACGATGAATATTTGCAGGCGTTCAATCGGCCGAACGTGGAATTGGTCGATACCCAAGGCAAAGGCGTCGACCGGATTACGCCAACGGCGGTGTGGGCCAATGGGCAAGCCTATGAAATCGATTGCCTGATCTACGCCACCGGCTTTGAGGTTG
>Ga0272441_10001535_pt1 | contig 49167 bp, 47 predicted proteins | sample SSMProp6N_FD_193582 | JGI IMG/M metagenome (GOLD analysis project Ga0272441, IMG submission 193582) | Marine sediment archaeal communities from Little Sippewissett salt marsh, Falmouth, MA, United States - SSM-Prop-6N | ecosystem: Environmental > Aquatic > Marine > Wetlands > Sediment ... | reverse complement strand
CCTTGAAGGCCTTGGGGGTAAATATCTTGCGGGCAGCTGCCGTAAGATCAGGCAAAATGGTACCTGAATATGGCCTTTGTGCGGCATAGAGCCGCCCCGGGTACTACTTTTTTGTTACCAAAGAGCATAACGCCGCAATTAAAGGCGTATTCAAATATTTTGAATTATTAATTGGCTGAATGATATCCATGATCGCATTCAGCACGCTTTAATTTTTACGAAGCCATCAAGACTGCCCCTGCATCAAATCTTTTCACAGCCTTTCAAATGATCAGTCGGTTATGATCCATGAAATCCAGGAAGAAGGTTCAAACGAAAAAATCATGGTTGAAAGTTATTCGGTTGTCATTAAGGATAAAACCGGAGGAAGCCTCCATTGAGTTCATATTCAAAAAGATATTACCGAAATCAAAAAGGCGGAAATTGAAAAAAAAGAGCTTGAAAACAGATTGCTTCAGTCTCAGAAGCTTGAGGCGATGGGAACTTTGACCGGCGGGATCGCCCATGATTTCAACAACATTCTGTCCGTCATCATGGGATACTCCGATCTTGCCGTAAACAGCATGAAACCGGACCATCCGGGACGTAAATACATCACAGAACTGCTGAAATCCACTGAACGGTCCAAAGATCTGATCACACAGATTCTGACGTTCAGCCACCAGAACATTGTGGCTCCCAAACCGCTCATGATCAGACCGATTGTTAAAGAAGTCATCAAGTTACTCAAAGCATCCTTTCCATCCAACATCATTATCCGGCAGGACATTCCAAGTGCGCTCTGTACAATTATGGCCGAACCCATACAGATTCATCAAATTCTCATGAACATATGCACCAACTCACGTCATGCGATGGTGGACCATGGAGGAAAACTGGATATCAAGGTCGAAAATGTCTGTTTGAATGAACAGTATACATCCCGATATCAGGACGTTCAACCCGGTCCCTTTTTAAAGCAGTCCATAACCGATTCAGGCCAGAGCATCCCCCATGATATCATAGACCATATTTTTGACCCCTATTTTACGACCAAAGCGAAAGACAAGGGTACCGGACTCGGGCTTTCCGTTGTTCATGGAATCGTTCGAAATTACAAGGGATTGATCACTGTAAAAAGCCAACCGGGCAAAGGAACGACATTCAATGTCTATATTCCTGCCATAGAGTCCGTACCGATCCCTGATAAAACTCCCGCCATTATATCTGCGGATCAAAAAGCCGGTCGACATGTCCTGTTTATTGATGACGAAATTGATATCACGCAGCTGATGAAAATCGGGCTTCAAACAACAGGTTTCTGCGTCAAAGCCTTTACGGACAGCCGTATCGCCCTGACAGCCTTTGAATCCGCCCCTCAATCGTTCGATGCAGTCATAACCGACATGACCATGCCCGACATTACGGGGGATATTCTGGCCATGAAAATCAAAAATATTCGACCCGACATACCGATCATACTGTGCACGGGATTCAGTGAAAAGGTAACGCCCCAAAATGCGCATGAATTCGGAATTGATGCGTTTGTTTTCAAACCTTACCTGATCAACGATCTGGTAAAGATCATTGGATCGGTTCTCCCTGACGGCCGGGATATGTCCATCCGGAAATAAATTCTCAGTTCGAGACGTGTGCCGGAGCCTATTTTAAAAAGTAATTTTTATTGCAGATTTCGACATTATGGGATAGCATCATGTAAATAATGATTTTTCAATATGAGTGCAGGGAGTGTCGTACTGGGCCTCTTCGAGAAATAATATTTCGTTCCCCTCAGTGAATTGCTTGCCTCCTTTCCGAACTTTCATGCATGATTTGAACAATCAATTAAAAAATACGATTTAATCGCTATGGTCGGTTTTTCTTTACCGACTTTTCATTTTTTTAAAAAGGAGACCTCTTTACATGAATTTCCGGATCAGAACGAGAATATGCATATTATCTGCAATTGCCCTGGTTTTGTTGACGGCGCTTCCGTCTCAATCTGAAAACGATCAACAGAAAACCGACAAGGCGGCTGTAATCAACGGTACCGTGATATCCATCGAAAAATTTGAAGCTGAACTGGATCGAATGAAAAAACGTATGATCAACAGCGGGGCAGCGGTTCCTCCGGAACAATTGGGAAAAATCAAAGCCGACATTCTCGATAACATGATCAACGAGGAGTTGCTGTTTCAGGAAAGCATCAAAGCCGGGTTCAAATCAGACACTAAAGCGGTTGATGAGCAATTGGGAGCCCTGAAAAAAAAATTCGGTGATGAGGAAAGTTTTAAGAAGTCTTTGAAACAAATGAATCTTACACTGGAAGATATTCAACATCAGATCAGCCGCGGTCTGTCCATTGAAAGGCTTATTGACGTCCGAATTGTTAAAAAAATTGAAATCCCGGTTGCAGCAAGCCGATCGTTTTACAATGCCAACCCACGGTATTTTGAAAATCCCGAACAGGTCAAAGCCTCCCACATTCTGGTGAAAGTGGATGAAAACTCAAATAAACAAAAAAAGGATGAGGCCTTTAAAAAGATTCAATCCATTCAGGGAAAAATAAAAAACGGCGGGGACTTTGCGTCGCTGGCAAAAGAGCACTCCGATTGCCCCAGCCGTCAACAGGGTGGTGACCTGGGTTTCTTTAAACGCGGCCAGATGGTAAAACCGTTTGAAGACACGGCGTTTTCACTTAACGTCGGCGAAATCAGCGACATCGTAAGCACCCGGTTCGGATTTCATATCATCAAAGTTACCGATAAAACGCCGGAGAAGACTGTTGCGTTTGAAGAGGTTCAGGCTAAAATAGAAACGCATCTCAAGCAGGAAGAAACCCGACAGAAAGTTAAAATACTGATTGAAAGTCTTCGAAACAAATCCGAAATTCAGCGGTTACTTTAATTCAATTTTCCAACTCCTTATTTGACGAATCTGATTTATTGTGTTATTGATTCTTTCGTTTTTGTGGGGATGTAGCTCAGATGGGAGAGCGCGGCGTTCGCAACGCCGAGGTCAGGGGTTCGATCCCCCTCATCTCCACCACCGGAAAAAATAGATCACAGCCTTGTTTGTCTATTTGTCCGTCTTCTGCGTTGCATCAAAGATGCACGTATACAATACAGTATGTACTCTTTGATACGCCTTGAAGACGAACAAATATCCTGCTCAATTCTTATAGTTGTCGCCTCAATTAAAAATTCAGAACCGGTTTACAGCTCGGGCATCATGTGCTTCAGCTGGTCATAGGTAAAGGCCGGTCCGTCGATGCACACGTATTTGTCGCCGATGTTGCACCGGCCGCACATGCCGATCCCGCATTTCATCCGCTTTTCCAGCGTGGTCATGATCTGGCTGTCTTCAAAGCCCATTTCCTTGAGGCCCTGGAGCACGAACTTGATCATGATCGGCGGGCCGCAGGTGACCGCTACCAGGTTGTCCGGACTCGGGTTTTCCTCTTTCAGCACCGTGGGCACAAACCCGACCCGTTCGGTCCAGCCCGGGGCCTCGGTGTCGATGGTCAGCACCAGCTCGGCGCCGCCCTCGCGCCACATGTCAAACTCATAGCCGTAGCACAGGTCCTGAGGCGTTCGGGCCCCGTAGATCACCTTGATCTTTCCGTACTCGCTGCGATGATCCAGCGTGTGCAGCAACAGCGTTCGCATCGGCGCCATGCCGATCCCGCCCCCGATAAACAGAATATCGCGGCCCTTGAGTTTATCTAACGGGAACCCTTTGCCCAGCGGCGCGCGCACCCCGATCTGGTCGCCTTCGTTGAGCTGATGCAGCCGGCTGGTGACTTCTCCGGCGCGCATGACGCTGAACTGCAGGTACTCTTTCTGACTCGGAGGCGAGTTGATCACAAACGTCGATTCGCCAACGCCGAACACCGACAGCTGTCCCACCTGACCTGACTCGAAGGTGAACTGCTTCATTTTTTCTTCATCGTTCAACACGATGCGAAAGGTCCGGATGTTATGGGTTTCCTGTATAATCTCTTTGATGGTCGCCAGTTCCGGGCGATACGGATTGATGACTGCCTCAGGCATCGGCTTCCTCCTTCAAGTCCTTTACGATCTGACGGATGTCCATTGAAACCGGGCAGTTGCGGATACATCGTCCGCACCCGCAGCAGGCGAGCATACCGTCGTATTTTTCCGGAAAATAACTGAATTTGTGACCGACCCGATTGCGGAACCGCTCGAATTTCGTCGGACGCGGGTTATGCCCGCTGGCTTCCCGGGTGTAATGGTTGAACATGCACGAATCCCACGTGCGAATCCGCTCGCCTTCCAGCCCGTCGGCCTCGTCGGTGATGTTAAAGCAATAACAGGTCGGGCAGTTAAACGTGCACATGCCGCAGCTGTTGCAGTGCGACAGGTGTTCGCCCCAGAAATCCATATCCGTAAACCGGTCGGTAAACGCCCTGGCCGCATGGGTCAGATCGGCATCGCCAACCGTCATGGCTTCGATGGTTTTCTGAACGCTTTGCGCCTGCTCGATCTGCTTCGGGTCTGCCGGTGTTCCCATATCGGTCAGCAGGGCACTGCCTTTGTCGGTCAGGGCCTCGACCACAAAGCCCTCATCGATCGGGATCATCCACAAATCACTGTTCTGCCGGTCACCGGGGCCGCTGCCCACCGACGAACAAAAGCAGGCGCTGTCGGCAATCTGGCACGCGATGGTCGCAAACACGGTCGTTTCCCGGCGCGCGGCGTAATACGGGTCTTTGTAGGGACCGTTTAAAAACACCTGATCAAAGGTCAAAAAACCGCGAACATCACACGGCCGGAGGCCGAACACCAGCGCCGGCCGGACCGGTTGCAGGTCCTCGATCTCCAGCGACTGCCGGGAGGGATCGTCTTCATCCTTTTGATATCGGTAGGTAAGCAGGGTCTCGGTCTGTGGAAACAGCACCTTTTTCGGTGATGCGGTGCTCAGCCGGTCCAGCACCGGGCTGCATCCGGGCTTGAAACGCTCAAATTCCACGGCCCCGCATCCTTTGTCCACTCTGAGCGGTACCCATACATCCATTCGGCCGGAAAGCGTTTCCAGCATGGAGGTCACGTCACTGTGAGCAATAAAAACACATTCTGACATCGTATATCCTCACTCAATCGCCCCTGAAGCCCCTGGAATATCCGGGCTCAGGTACGGATTCATTCATATGCATGTCACAAACAGCATGCACGGCCGTTAAATACCTGATTCACTGGGATCATACCCCTGAAAGGGCAGTTTGAGTTCCGGATCGATTCCGGCTTCATAATCAAACAGATCCTTGACGATATGATTCATTTTTTCCATCAGCAGCGTCACCGGAATTCCCACCGGGCATACGCGCATGCACTCGCCGCATTCGGTGCACCGCCCGGCCAGATGAACGGTCCGGATCAGATGAAACAGAAATTTTTCCGGCAGCCCGCTGCGCTGCGACACCCACTTGGGTGAACGCGTCTCGGCAATGCAGTTGTCCTGACAGACGCACAGCGGACAGGCATTGCGGCACGCATAGCAGCGAATGCACCGGTCCAGCTCCGATGACCAGAACCCGGCCCGTTCCTCCAGAGACAGCCCGTCGAGGGTTTCCACCACCGGCGGCGGTGCGTCCTTGTCACACCGGGCCGCAACCGGATCACCGATCAGCTCGTCATAGATGACCGGGTTGGGATACCGGCACTGCAGGCACTTGTGGGCCAGCACTTTCTCTGCGGGAAACCGTTCCGGATTGCCGGCGGTGGTCACGATGACCTCATCGGACTCCACGGTGACCTGTTCGACGGATTCCAGGCCCGGTCTGAGCCGCTCGAGCTTTTTCATGTCCACCACCCCCCGGCAGGGGATGCCGATAATATGCAGCCGCTCCCGGGCCACCAGTCCCTCCTGGATGAGTTCGACCACCGATCGGCTGTCACAGCCTTTGACACAGATGCCGATCCGGGACTCTTTTTCCGCATCACCGGCATCCAGGGTGTTGACCAGATAACCGCTCAGGTTCTGCACGCACAAGGGGTTGAACACCATCTGGTCGATGTCGCCGGCCTTTCGGATAAAGGCCGGGGTCATGTGACGGCTGTCGTATCCCGGCTTCCAGCCCAGGACCACGTCCAGGCCGTCAAACACCTTTTTAACTGCTTCCTGTACTGCGTTGGTTGTATCTTTCATCAGCTTGTTTCCTGTATCCTATATGGCAAGTGCCGGTATCCGGCCCGCCTCGGCGGTGCCGGCCAGACCGGGATTCGGGCCCAACCGGTGAATTTCTTCGGTAAATTCGGTGATCACCTGCTGCCACACCTGGCCCTCGGAGGCCGATACCCACGTGTAGCGAAACCGCCGGGTATCGATACCGATAAACGGCAAAAAACGCTTGAACGCTTCCATCCGGCGACGGGCGTAAAAATTACCGACCGAATAATGGCAGTCATTGGGATGACAGCCCGACACCAGCACCCCGTCGGCCCCGTTGATCAGGGCTTTGGCCACAAACATCGGATCCATGCGCCCCGTGCAGGGAATCCGCACGATCCGCACATCCGTGGGCTGTTTGAACCGGCACACTCCGGCCGTATCCGCCCCGCCGTACGAACACCAGTTGCACAAAAAGCCGACGATTCGAATCTTTTGTTCCTGTGTTGTTGTTGCCTGTTGATCTTCCATATGTTTTATCTCCTATGCACACACCGCATTGACTGCGGCCAGGATCTGATCGTCTTTACAATGCCGCAGCTGAATGGCCTTGGGCGGGCAGGTGGCGTTGCACAACCCGCATCCCTGGCAGACCGTCTCGAGCACCTCGGCTTTTCGCGACCCGTCGCGCAGGGTTTTCCACTGGATCGCGCCAAACGGGCATACATCGATGCATTTCCCGCACCCGACACACACCTGATCGTTGACCGATGCCACCTGCGGGTCTGTCTCAATGGTATCGCGCGCAAACAGCAGCTGCACCTTGGAAGCGGCCGCGCTTCCCTGACCGACCGATGCCGGGATGTCCTTGGGCCCCTGGCACACGCCGGCCAGAAACACGCCGGCCGTATTGGTCTCGACCGGCCGCAGTTTCGGGTGGCTTTCCATGTAAAACCCGTACTGATCGTAGGAAATGCGAAGTTTTTCGGCCAGGTCCTCGGCGCCGGCCGCTGCCTGGATACCGGTGGCCAGCACCACCAGGTCCGCCTCGATTTCCACCTGAAGGCCCATCAGGGTATCGGCGCCCTGTACGATCAACTTATCGCCCCTGGGATAGATTTTGCCCACACGCCCGCGAAAATACTGCACGCCGTATTCCTCCTGGGCCCGACGGACAAATTCATCGTAATTTTTCCCCGGTGAGCGAATATCCATATACGACACGTAGCAATTGCTGTCGGGCAGATGGTCCCGGGTCATGATGGCCTGCTTGGCGATATACATACAGCAGACCGCGGAACAATAAGGCCGTCCCACCGACGGGTCCCTGGAGCCGACACAGGAGATAAACACGATGTCTCTGGGCTCTTTGCCGTCCGAGGGCCGTTTGACATGGCCGCCGGTCGGACCGGCCGCGCTCAGCAGCCGTTCGTACTGCATGGCCGAAATCACATCCGGATATCGACCGCCGCCGTATTCACCGTAGACCGATGCATCAAACAGATCATAACCGGTCGCGGTGATAATGGCGCCCACCTCCTCGGTGATGATCTCGTCTTCCATATCAAACCGGATCGCGTTGACCTGGCATACCTTTTCGCAGAGCCGGCATTTGCCTTTGGTCAGGTACAGGCAGTAATCCGGATCGATGACGGCTTTTTTCGGGATCGCCTGGGGAAAGGGAATGTTGATCGCCGTGGTCGTGGCCAGTCCTTCGTTGAATTTATCATAGGCTTTTTTCGACGGGCATTTTTCCGTGCACACCCCGCAGCCGGTGCAGGCATCCCAGTCCACATAGGTGGCTTTTTTACGGATCTGGACCGAAAAATTTCCGACATACCCCGACACCGATTCAATCTCGCTGCAGGCATGGAGGGTAATGTTTTCATTCTGGGCCACGTCCACCATCTTGGGTCCCAGGATACACGACGAACAGTCGATGGTGGGAAAGGTCTTGTCCAGCTTGGCCATCTTACCGCCGATGGTCGATTCGCGTTCGACCATGACCACATCCAGCCCCCCGTCGGCACAGTCCAGGGCCGCCTGGATACCGGCCACCCCTCCGCCGATGATCAGTACCCGCTTGTTGATCGGCACCTGGGAGGAAAACAGCGGCTCGTTGAAGCGAAGCTTTTCCACCGACATGCGCACCGTATCCATGGCCTTTAACGTGTTGGCCGCCTTGTCGTTGCTCACCCAGGAGCAGTGTTCACGGATATTGGCCTGCTCGAACATATAGCGGTTCAAACCGGCTTTTTCCACGGCCCGACGAAACGTGGGCTCATGCATGCGCGGCGAGCACGCCGCCACCACGACCCCCTGCAGGTTGTGGGTTTTGATCGCTTCCTGGATCTCCTGCTGCCCGGGCTCCGAACACATATACACATATTCGGTGGCATAGGCCACGTCCGGAAACGACCGGGCCTTTTTTGCAACGGCTGCGGTATCCACCGTACCGGCTATATTCGTTCCACATTTACATACAAAAACACCAATACGCATAACGTAAACCTCAATTTTTAAAGTTCCCGGCCCATGAGCGTGCCCAATGACACCGGTCATTCAGATTAGACTGGAAACCGATATCAGGCCGACACCGAAGACGCCCTGGTTTTAAACAAAACATCCGCATTGACGATCAGTTTGTCCATGCCCAGTTTTTTATGGCTGATGCCCAGTGCATGCCCGATCAGCTGGGTAATATAGACAACCGGTATGTTAAATGCCGTGTTGCAGTATCGGTTGACCTGCCCCTGGCGCAGGTCCAGGTTCTGCTGGCACATCTGACAGGCCAGGGTAATCGCTTCGGCTCCGGCCTGCCGGGCCGCCTCCAGGATGCGGCCGGTCAGTTTGCCGACCACCGGCTTTTCGGTGACCCCGAACGAGGCCCCGCAACACTCGGTCTTGTGGGTAAAATACGGCACCGTTGCCCCGATGGCTTCCAGCAGCGCGTCCATGGACACCGGATTTTCCGGATCGTCAAAATCTGCAAACTCCGGGGGCCGGGTAATCAGACACCCGTAATAAGGCACGATCACCCGATCGGTCAGCGGATGAACCACCTTTTCTCTTATGGCCTCCACGCCGACTTCTTCATAGAGCAGCTGCAGCACCGATATCGGCCGCACCTTTCCCGAAAAAGGCATGTCCAGAATTTTTAAAAACGCCTGAGGGTTCTTCTGATACGTCTTAACGGCCCCTTTAAGCGATTTCAGACAGCTCGGACACGGGGTCATGACCGTATCCAGACCGAGCTCGTTTTCGGCGATGGCCAGATTCCGGCCGGCCAGCGCGCCTCCGAGCAGCGGATCATAGGCGTTGGACGGGGTCGATCCGCAGCAGGTCCAGTTGGGGATTTCGACCAGCTCAATTCCCAGGGCCTCGCATACGGCCCGGGTCGACCATTCATATTCGCACGCCGTTTTTTCCAGGGAGCATCCCGGGTAATAGGCTATTTTTTTCATTCGTTCACTCACCTTCTGTGTATCCACCGGCTATTCCGGTCGTTTCTGTTCGTTTTTCCAGGCTTCAAACCGTTCAAAAATACCGCTGACATGCTCGACGTCTTTGGACCGGTATGGAATAAACGGCAGCTTGCCCCGTTTCAGCATGCCCGGTCCCAGTTCGGCATCGTTGAACAATTTAAACGCCTTGAAATTGTATTGCAGCAGCAGCCCGGGCTCGAACACCCGACCGAACCGTCTGACCGATTTGAGAAAATCGTCGTAGAACATCCGGATATGTTTTTTGGACACCATGCCCTGTTCCATGGACATATCCCGCAGCGCCGCCATTACCCTGGCCACCTCGATATCATTCGGGCACCGCGTGGTACAGGCCTGGCAGCAGGCGCACTGCCAGATGGCCTGCGATCTGAGGACCGTCTCTTTCTGACCCAGTTGAATCAGGCGCATGATCTGATTGACCGGATAGTCGAACACATACGTGTAATTACAGCTGGCACTGCAATTACCGCACTGATAACATTTTGAAATCTGCTGCCCGCTTTTTGCTTCAACCTCACGAATAAACTCCGTGTCCCGGGTCTGCAGCAGCGGCAGGATCTTTAGACGTTCCATATTGGCTGTGTATTCCTTTCTTCCAATTGAATCCCCTGTACAACCCTAACCATCCTGCTTTTTTACAAGGTGTTTCTCACAGAGGAAGGGGGCAAATGACTGAACTTTTTTTGGCAAATCGTTATTATTATTTTGAATTTTACAGATGTCAAGTATTTTTGGCATACTACGGTAATACCAAAATGCCGTATTTATTTTAAAAACTTTGTTTTGCGTCGGGCCCCGCATAGTAGTTCGCAAAACAAACATTAGTGCAGCATGAGTTTATATTAAAACTTCCTTTTTTTCAAGTTCATCATCCAGCAGATAATGCAATATCCCTGCCACATTAAAACATCAGCCGCATAGCCTTATTTTTTTACACGCTACACAGCCGGTTTTCCTTATTCTATCAGCAATCCACCTTCTTCTTAAATTAAGAAACCGTTTTTTTATTGGGACTTTGTGCCACATTCCGAAACGAAAAGAGGTCAGCGTGACACAACAGGCTGTTAGAATTTAAACTCAGAGGCATTCCGCCGCGAGCCCAGATTATTGTGTTATCCCTCATTGTCCCTCACGCTCTTTGCTGTTTCGAAAACAATGCAGGTGATTATCAACATGCCACCGGTTGCAATGCGCAAACTTAAGGTTTCATCATAGATGAGATAACCCAAAAAGGCCCCGTAGAACGGCAGAAGTGTCGCAATTATGCTCACGGTCTTTGCGTTGAGATTCTTGAGGCTTGCTGAAAAAAGGGTTTGAGGAAGAGCGGTAAAAACGGTCCCAAGCAGCACGAACAGCCCCGCTATTTTTGGTGAATACTCCGCCTTTCCCGGCAGAAACAGGAGCGGCACAAGAATTGTGCCTGTTACCAGTATCTGCCAGAACATGATCAAGGAACTCGAATACTCCTGGACATATTTTCGGGTTATGAGATTGCGTGCCATAAAGAAAAGACCGGACACAATACCCAGCAAAATCGACTGAGTTGTCGTGTTGGACAGACTGATCGACGGAGTCATAATCAGGACTCCGGCAAACATGACCAAAGCGGTCGCAATATCGATTTTTTTCAGCCGTTCGCCAAACACAAACGGTTCGATAAGCGCTGTGAAAACGGGATACGTATGCAGAGAAAGTATTGCCACGGCCGCGGTTGATATCTTCAATGCTTTGAAATACGTTAGCCAGTGAAGGCACAGAAGAATTCCCAGCAGAGTCATAACTCCATAGTGGCCGTTACGTTTAAGCCCCATTGACCTCCCGGATGCCAATAGAAACACCAACAACAGCACAGCGGCGATCAGGGATCGAAAACAGATAATATACCCAACCGGAAGCGGGATGCCTTTGGCAAACATCGACGTCCCCCCCCAAATAAGTACGGCAATATTCAACTGGACAAAATTAATCGTTTTCGGTTTCATAATTCAGCGTTTGTCGGGCGACGGAAAAATTCCTATCGGTGCCACTTTGTTGACTTCAAAAACAGCCGGTCGAATCTGATGCTGCAACGATTCGACCGGAGTATCCATTACTTCCGTATTATATTTTTTGATCATCCCCATGCCTCTGTGCGGGAATGATGCCTTTCATGAAGATTTCCACGTGAAGCTGAACAGCCAGGCAACCTGCAACTTATTACACAGTTTTGCTCTAGTTCATCGCATGGCCTGAATTCAATTGACGGCACAGAAACCAAGCCATTAAAAATGTAAGCAAAGTACCCGCCAATCCCGCAATTCCGGTTGATAAAATTCCATTATCCACCACGGGGATCGTATAATCCGGGAAAAATCCCACAAATGCCGGAGCGGCGTCGTGAAAAAGGTGATACCTTTCAGCCACCCATTCCAGACCGTCCGGGAAGCCACAGGCAAAGGGGCTTAAAATCAAGCCGATTATTATCGAAGCCGTCACAGGCGCCGAGATGCTCCATTTATCTGAAACAGATTCCGAACCTGAAACAAGCGTGACGTAAACCGCTATGGTAATTAAGGCCTCTCCGATACCAATCAGCGCATGCGTGCCGACCATTGAAGGAAGTATGCGGGCAAAAGAGGCAGCCCCGCATACAGCCAGCTCGAGGCTCACTGCCACAGAGGCCGTTATCACAGAAACCCATGCCGCCAGTCCAAGAAAAACTAAATTCTTTAAATTTTTCGACTTCGCTCCGCCTGAAAAAAACAAATACAAAATTCCGCCGGCACCACTGCCGATCAGGGCCATATTGAGGACATTGGCGCCCAGGACAAAAATCCCGCCGTCTGAAAACACCAGACTTTGAATCGTAATAACCAGAGCGAGGGATAAAACACCAAAAGGCACCCCCAGTAACACCGCAGAAAGCACACCTCCGATCAAATGGCCTGAGGTGCCGTCATGTATTGCAAAGTTCATCATCTGAGCCGCAAAAATCAACGCGGTAATCGCCGCAAAACGAGCAGAGGTCGGCCGGTTTTTTGACCTGACTGCAGCGCAAACGGCGATCCCCAATCCCAGGGCACTCACAACTGCCGTAACCGGGCAGACCGTTCCCTGCAGCATTGAATCCGGAATATGCATTTGTTTTTTCTTTACCTTTCGTTCTTAATGTTCTTCAAATTACTGATATTTTTGTCTGCAAAAACACCGTGCCCGACAAAAATCATTTCAAACCATTCTTTCTATTTTTCCCCCAATACTCTTTTCTGATGCCCCTCTCTCTCAATCTGCTCCCAGAGACGAACCTCATTGAGTACATGCCACATATTAGGGTCCACAAACGGCGATACCGACGACGAAAACTCATCTTTGTATAAATTTTCAACCGTTACAAATATCTGCCGTTTTCTGGATATCTGCTGAATTCGATACCGAAGATATCGAACACCAAACCCCAATGCTTCACAAATTTTTCTCGCGTCTTTATGCTCATCGATCATGTTCAGGATATCGTCATCGGAATATTTTTCATCCCACGCTTCAACATCGGCCATTTTGTTTTTCTCTTCCTGATTCATACTCAGCTCCTTTTGATACGGTTAGAAATTAAACTTCGATAAATTTTACCACACCTTGCACAAATTACCGTCTTCATCGAAAACCATTTCTGAACACGATCCGATTACATCCAGGTCGCTTCTGTTGTTCACAGCGTCCATAAAACCATGAGAAACAAACACCTCAAACAATTCAGAGGTATTTCGAATCCATACGACTTTCACGGTATCGATCTCAATCGGTCCCGCCGTTGCCAGAGCGAAATCGACCGCTTCCCTGTCATTTTCACATATAACGGGAATTCTCGCCTTTTCCGGCGTTATTGCCGTTATACTGTTTACGTATGTAGGCCTGTAATCAATTTTATCGAATACCTTTCGTGTAATGAAATCAGCCAATCCCATACCGATGGCGTTCCCATGACTGCCGGCCGACAAATCTCTTAAAATAATTCTCGTGATTTTTGGACTCGTCAAAGGCGTTTCATAAATATTCATGAGACGCCCCACCACCTTGGTGTCCATCCCGGTACCGCTGATGTGCTTGCCGCATTCATCAACGATGAGGATATCAATATCGTCAAAAGGCAGCTTTGGCGTTATGTCTCTTGAAAATTCCAAAAGTTTTTTTTCGGTTTCGTATATATTTTCCGCATCGATCGCCGTAATTTGCGCCGTCTTTCCGTACCCGTTTTCGACAATTCCGATACCAGTGCAAATCGGGGCGTTTTCAATGATGCAGTTGCCTATATCCGTCAAAACCTTTTCATAACCATATTTGACGGCATACTTGTGGGCGATGATCGCCCCTTTATGTTTTCCCATCCCGATGACCATCATCTTCATCAGACCGCTTTCGATACATCCATGGAATTCCGTATGTTTTTTGATCCGATTGACAACGACGACATGATCGGCTTCATAGGCGTGCTTATCTATATATACGGGAATACCGCTTTGCGTCTTCCCGATATTTACGGTTTCCATTGAAGATACGATCGGCGCTTCCATATCGGCCTCGGTAATGCCGTAATCTTCTATAATTTCCCGCTGACCGGCTGCCGTAGCCCCCCCGTGCGATCCCATCGCCGGGAATATAAACGGATCGGCACCGACGATTTTTATCTCTTTAACCAGGGTTTTGATAATTTCTGCGATATTCGAGATTCCCCGACTCCCGGCTGTAATCGCCACCGTGTCTCCGGGCTGAATTTTTTGGCCAAAATTGATTTTTTTCAGCTCGCTCCTGACCTCGGCCTCAATATTCTTTATCTCACGTGCATCCACCCGTTGCCGGATTTTTACCATTTTGGGATATGGCATGTATGTTTTCCTCTCAAATTGCGCTTTATTCGAACCTTGAAATTTCTGCAGCAACCGATCACGCATTCAGACGTCATGTAAAAAACATCTTTTGATTGAAGCCCGGGCTTCATTTTATTTTTCACTGTCGACAGTAAAATGTTTCTTACATGCGTGTTAAACGCGTTGCTCGATCCTGTATTATTTCATAAGTTCAAACATACCGGGCAGTGGCATCCTGAATGTCCGGATTTTCATAGCGGTTCCGCTAATATCCGAGATATGCGGCGACAAACAAAGCCTCAGCGCCCCCGCTCTCCCGGCGAAACGGCTTCCGGAAATCCCGGATGGACATTATTTCATATCACGGGTCCAACCATATAAATATCCATTGAATTCGTATAGCCGGATATCTCGGCTTTGGTCAGTTTCCCGGAAGCGACATTCAGTATTTCATTGAATATGCGGTTCCCTGCACTTGACAGGGTCTCCGTACCCTCCATGATGGATGACACCTCAATGTCCATGTGATCTCTGAGTTTTTCCCATGTCACCTGATTGCCGGTAATCTTGATAACCGGAACAAACGGAAAACCCTGTGGTGCCCCACGGCCGGTGGTAAAACAAATGACGTTGCAGCCTGCGGCGGCCAGTCCCGTCAGAATTTCCGGTTCCCGTCCGGGAGAGTCCATCACGACAAGCCCTTTTACATCCGGGGACTCACCGTATTCATACACTTCCTGAATCGGAGCATTTCCGGCTTTCGCAATCGCTCCCAGAGATTTCTCCTCGATCGTCGTCAACCCACCCTTGATATTGCCACCGGTAGGCTGGCCGCCACGAATATCGGCACCAACCGATTTTGCTCTGTTTTCCATTCGTTGAACAAAATCCAGAATCTTCTGCCCGATCCGTTCATCCTTGCCGTGTCTGGCCAGCAGATGCTCGGCACCGATAAATTCAGTCACTTCCCCCAGCACGGAGGTGCCTCCGTTTTCAACGACCATATCCGAAGCTATCCCCAGCGACGGATTCGGCGCCAGACCGGAAGTCGTATCGGAACTGCCGCATTTCAGGCCCAGCACGATATCGCTGACTGAACAAGGTTCCGCCTTTATGCAGGATGCTTCCTGAACCATTTCCTGCGCCAGCAACGTTCCTTTCGCGATGGAGTTGACGGCGCCGCCGACTTCCTGGATAACGACCGTTTCAACCCGTTTCCCGGATGCGGCAATCTCCCTGGCCACTTTATCAACCGACGTGCTCTCACACCCCAGACTGATGAGAAGTACGGACGCCAGATTCGGATTTCTGCCGAGTCCGATCAGGGTTCTGTTTACTCGCTCGATGTCAATCGGGGTCTGGCAACATCCCTGCTGGTGCATGAAACACGTTGTCCCCTGTACGCGTCTGGAGATTTCATCCGCGACTTCATTGGCGCACACCACCGTCGCCAATATCCCGACATAGTTACGGGTCCCTACTGTCCCGTTGCTTCTTCTGTAACCGTAAAACTCCATATTAATTTCCCCCACCTTCCAAATCTCCACGTCCACGAAGACTTTCTATGTTGTGGATATGAGCATGGGTGCCTGATGCAATATCCTGTGTGGCCCGTCCGATGATTTCACCGTATTTGAGTATATCCTCTCCACCGGATATACTTTTGACAGCGAATTTATGACCATACGAAACGGATTCCCGTGCCAGAACCTGAATCCGCTTTTCATCCATGCCGACCATCACGTCTTCACCGGCCTGAATATCGCGCAAAGCGGTCGCCACATTATCAACCGGTTTGATCATAATCGCATCAATTTTCATATTATGCTTTCCTTTTTATAATTTCGATCTCACCTTTTTCCGTATCTACTTTCACGATATCTCCGGTATTGATAATATCGACGACATCTTCTTTGAAACCATAGATCATCGGTGTGTTTACCAGAAGTGCTCCGGCTACCGTCTGCCCCAGACCGTCATTACAAATCATCGCTCTCGGGGCTTTTCCGCTTCGCGCCAGATAATAATAACCGAACGTATCACCGGCCCCGCCTTTGCCTTTGGGGAAAACCAGAATTTTATCCGCTACATTCTCACCACGGGATTCATGGCCGATTTCAACAATTTCACCTGTTTCCCAGTTGGTTCCGGCCCAGAATGCAACCAGATCCGTTGTCACCAGCGCTTCGCCTTCTACGACTCCCATGTTACCGACACTTTTACCTTTATATTTAGTCATGATTATTTTCTCCCTTCCCATTTACCCGATACAGCGGATCTTGTACATTCTCTGGTACTGCCGAATCGGACTTTACGTGTCCCGTCAGATGAAAACCCTGCATAAAAGAATACGGCCTTGATGGAATTCGTTGCGATGGTTCCTCTTGCCTGGGTACCGGCAAACGCGATACACATATCCGGCACAATAATTCCGCCGGCATTCCGGATAACCTGGACAAACCCCAGATCCTCCGCCTGTTCGAACATGGTCTTCTGAGTGGTTACGATAAATTTGACATCCTTGTGGACCTTTTTGCCCTCGAGTTCTTCAGCGACTTCTTTGAGTTCTCTCAAGGTCAGGTGGGGACACCCCATCATGATAAAATCGACATCGGAACCTGTCGCCGTATTGGCAAGCGCATAGGCTTCGTCAATGTCGTTCTGATCAATCACGAACTCATCCAACGGTTTTTTACCCATCAGTGCCGCCTCCAGCGTCGGCGCTTCAGGCGTAATTCCGACGATATGCATCAATGCCAGACCGGATTCAACGGCGATAACGGCCAGAAGATGCTTCATATCGGTTATCGGCGTATCTGTGGGCACACCCAGAAATACGGGTCTTTTGTCTTTACATTTTCTACTGGTTGCCAGGCTGAACGCATCCCAGTCCGCATCATTGAAGTTCTTGAAATTCAGATTGTCCGAAAGTCTTATGATGACTTCCCCATGCCGGTTTTCATCCAGATGGGCGCCTTCTTTCGGCACATAACCGGTAATCGCCGCCGCCAGTGATTTAACACCGTCATCCCGCTCACATCTGGAACCGAACATCGTATTAAACCATAGGGTTGCGATGGATTCGGAAATACTGACATGTTCCCCCAGCCATCCCCTGTAATAATAGAACGGCATGGCTGTATAAGTAGGCACGACCCCCAGTTTTTCGTAAAAATCCGTCGCTTTTCCCTGGATCTCCGTCATTTCCTTTATAATATCATCCGGATACATCAAATCCTTTGCGATGGACATATCACAAAACTTTGGCTCGATCGTGCAGGGCACTTTCAGCTGTTTGATATCCTGGGTTAATTCATGCGTCATGTCATGAGCCCACTGGCCCTGTCTGCCGTAGGGCATAAACATCACATCCGGCGGCATGAGATGTGCGTAACTTATTTTGACAAGTTCTTCCGCCCCCTGGGCATCGCCGATGCCGACCATAATTTCCATGGCCTTCTGGACACCGCGTCCTTCTTTCCCCGCCAGCATAGCTTCCTGTTCTTTATTCAGTTTCATAAAGTATCCTCTGCAAATGATTAATATTTTGAAATTTTGAACCTTTTTCGCTTTAACATGCTACATCCGCTATAGATTCATGAACTATATCCGTACCCGCACGACGTCCTCCTTTCCTGCCGTATCTGATGTGATTTTTATTTATCACCAAGACAATTGCCTGTTTATTCTTATCAGGGGCAGATAGCATTTCATGTATTTATGTCTCACACACCCGATAAACACACCGATCTGATAAGCACAATGTTCCAACACATAAATTACAAGAAAAACAGGATATGTCAGTTTCGGTTTCCTGATGCGGAAATCAACGCCTGAGCAAATGCCCAGCAATATAAAACCGACGATCCAGGCAGAATAGTTCACCATGCCCGCCAGAATGAATACGATCAAAAAATATCGAATCATGAAAAAACCGGCATAATAAAATAATGAAAAATGACTTTTCAGCGTGGACAGGCATAACTTTCTAAACGTAATGTCTCTTTCGATGTCTGAATCGAGTTTTTTCAGTCGGGCTTTCTTATGAAGAACGTCCAGCCCATACAAAATCATACACAACGCTGCCAGTACCGGAATATTGAAAAAAATCGCCGCGATAAACGCGATAAACGACAGACTCGAACGCGCCGGAGCGATAAACTGTTTTTTCTTGTCCGGATGATATTTGTATAATTCAGCTTCAGAGGTTCCGTATTCGGCCTTTCTTTTCAGCATTTTCCCCAGTTGGTTTCGATGCTTGTGAGAAACCGGTCCAAACGGAACATACAGAAGAAAATGCCCTTTTTTTCTCATCCGCCAGCACAAATCGACATCTTCTCCCACATGCATGCCGTCGGAAAACCCCCCCGCCGTTTCAAACACATCTCTTCGGATCAGCATGTTACATGTGGGTACGTAAAAGTTTGATTCCGAAGTCGATCCGAACAATATTCGATTGCCCATACTCAACGATGAAAACGCCGCTTCGTAACGATCCAGGCGGGTGGTTTTAAAATAGCTGTTCACCAACCCCCCGACGGCTCCGATGCCCTCCACAAAAAACAGGGGCACCAGCTGCTTCAACCATGCCCTGTCGGCGACACAGTCACTGTCGAGAAAAGCCAGGATATCGCCGGTTGCTTTTTTTGCGCCCGTGTTTCGACTTGCCGCCGGCCCCCGGGAGACGGACTGTGGAATAAGCCTGACGTTAAAGTCGCGCACGCGGGCACTCGTATTATCGTTCGATCCGTCATCCACGACGATGATTTCGAGCTTGTTTTCCGGATAATCCACGCTTGAAAGAGCGGTCAGACACTCAACGATATCGTCCGGCCTGTTTTTAACGGGTATGATGACGGACACCGTCGGCAGATCTTCTTCGCCTGACATGATATCGTTTTGATGTAATCTGAGGTATCCTTTTTGGATCAGGGCAAACAGCGTTTGTGTCAGCTGCTTCGACGCCGATTTTCCCATATTCGCATAGACATCGCTCATTCGGCACCCGTGAGCGGACAGCCGGTCAATAAACCGGCTGACAGAGTGCGGCACACGAATGTAGCGCAACGGAGCATCGGATGTCAGATACCATTTTGAATTCAAATTTTTTAAATGTACGTTATCTGCCAATTGAATACTTAACGATCCGAGCGTCATCGCCTTCACCTTTTCCGTTGCCACCCCGTTGCTGTTTAAACGCACCACTTTTTTTCCATAGACCTTTACGAATTGGCAGCTATATTTCTGATCCGAAGCATCATTCTTATTCACTGAACAGGTGTTGAATTCAAAAGCTTTGTTTTTTGAAGAGTGTGACCCGAATCTCCTTCCCCTGGTAAACATATTACGCCTTCATTTATTTTCCGGATCCGGGTCACACAAAGGATCTATAAAGATATTATATCGTTATAGACCTCATTACCACCAGACTTCCATCTGTACACCGTACGTATAACCGTTGGTTTCGGTTCTGAATGCTTCTCCTCCGACCTGGCCTTTGAATTCATCCGCCCAGTCTGCATACGTTGCAAACAACCGGACCGCCGGTCTGGCAAAGAAAAACTTTCCGGCCGATATCTGAAGACACGGCGTAATCTTGTACAACGCCCCGTCATATCCATTAGGCTCGCTGTCGACATAATCCATACCGGCTTCTACGCATGCCGATACATATTTGGTAAAATGCCATGTCGGACGAAGTCCGAAGGAAAACCAGTCGGTCTGGGAATTCTGATCGGTTCCGTCATCCATGATCCGGTAGACCAGCGCTGTCTGCATGGAGAACTTTTCGCACGGTTGAATCGTGAATTGATCGGTTATCAGGAACTGAGACGTGTCATCCAGAGCAGCACTCGGGGTCTGTACATTCGGTGTAAAATCCGAACCAGTTCCCTCACCATATTGAATCGAAAATTTGTTCGATCCCCCCAGAATGTCGTTCAGGCTGTATACCAGGCCGACCGCATACCCCTCCGCATCCGGGTACTGCTGTACAACCTTGTTGGCATCCACATAATTTCCGCCTTCCACCCATGAAGGCGCTACCCATATCATGCAGTCTCCGACAGGCGCGCTGAAATCAAGCCGGATATCAAACATATTTTTGGAAACCCGTCCGACATCTTCAATCTGATATCCGCCGTCGGTTCCCTGCATAAATGCAATCGCCAGCTTCCCGAATCCCAGATCGATGTCTTCGACACCGCCGCCGTTACCGGTCGAATTGAGAAAGAAAAAGTCATTGATGTGGATCCAGTCCCTCCGATACCAGCGTTTACCGGCCCAGAATTTCATTTCGGGACAGGCTTTAAGGACATTTCCCGCCAGCACATATGCCTCGGATACCTTCACATGGTCCGTATCGTCATACCCACAGTTTTTGTGTGTTTCATCCTGATAGGTAATTTTGAAACAGGATTTGAAAAAAGCTCCGTCATTATCCGGATTGGTCCAGTTTTTAACGAGATCCATTTCCAGCCAGGTATCGACCTCGTTTCCCAGACGGTATTTAGCACCGGCTCCGGGCGCCATGAAGGCTGCCTGATCCCCGCCTTCCGAATTTATACCGGCCCCTGCACGGCCGTATCCGTGAAATTCAAATCCCTTGACCGCTTCCAGAGCCTTCATTGATTCCCGAGTTTCCTCAGACGCAGTTTGGATCTGCTCGTTCCGGGTCTGAAGTTCCGTGAGCTTCTGTTCCAGTTCAAGCAGTCTGGCATTCTGCTGATCTTTAAGCTCCTTGATTTGTTGTTTCAACAAATCGATCTGATCCGCGCTTCCCTGAGCCGATACCGTCGAGCCCCAGGCAACCAGCGCCATGCTCAGACACAGCAGCAGAACCCGTTTAGTCCCTCTCCATTTCAACCTGCTTTTTTTCATCGTCACCATTCTCCTCTCCGTTTTTCATCAGCATTCAGAAATCTTTGTTCATCCCTCCAATAGCTTGTGCAGTCCTCTGTCGAAAATCATTTCCTGGTAGTGCTTTCGTCCTTTAGCCTTAATAAAATCAAGCATGGCCGCGCCTTCCATGATCTGGCTGTATCGGACCGACCCCGGCTCCGTACATTGCCGGCACAGTTCCATGTTTCCCACATTTTTCCGTATATCCGCCGCCCTCTGCGACGTCAGGATTTCCGTCATGGTCGAGTTCCCCAAATCCCCGACACATGCGTCCTGAATGGGGCAGGGATATACCTTCCGGTCATAATCTATAAAGACATAGTCAAACAAAGCGGTACAGGTCCATTGTTTGACGCCGGATATAATGCTTTCGAAAATTTTTTTATAATAAAAATCCAGGTCTTTTTTCTCATCGGCGTAAAACGATGCGATCTTTGCCTGATCTTCCACGGTCAATTCCAGTTGGGATCTGTACCTGTCGTTTCGGAATCTTTTTTTGGATATGATGACAGATGAAATAATGGGAAACATTTGACGCTGTGATGCGAAACGGAACAGTTCTTCCAGCTCGTCCACATTGGCATGCATGATGGTGGATTTGAGCATCGGAAAAAAGAAATCCGAATATGTCTTTCTCAATTCAATCATTCCGTCTATGGTCGCTTTCTGTTTTTCATATGCGCCCCTGGTTCCACGTATGATATCGTGCGTCCTGCCGATACCGTCCAGTGATGATACCGGTACGATATCAATTCCTTTCCCCTTCAGCCTTTCCAGAATCCGTTTCAGTGTTGAAAGAATTTTATCCGTTAAATATCCATTTGACGGTATAATGATCGTCTGCAGTTTCTCCAAAATCCCGTATTTCAGCTTCAAGTCACTGATTTTGTAGACCAGTTCCTCCAGATCGTCCCTCAAATACGGTTCTCCGCCTGTCAAATCGACTTCAACCAGATTCTGCATACAGGGGCCGGACAGATAGCCCAGTATTTCATCGATCGTCATCTCCTGCTCGATCAGGCCCGGATTTTCTTTAGCGATTTTCCATATGCTGCACATGATGCAGTGAGAATTGCAGCGGCCGGTAACAGCGACACTGACCCCCAGCGGTTTCATCGGCGCACCGCTTTGCTTCAGCCGTCGATATCGAATGCTGTTGTTCAGAAGGCACTGTTCGATATACGCCGCCTTTTCATCCCATCCGTCCGGAGGTTCCGTCGTTTTAGGCGTTGAAGATCCCATCATGCCACACGTTCCTGAAGCTGGACTTGATATATGCATTCCGGATCGGGGCAGTTGAGTTCATTTCTCAGAAAAAACGCAACCGCCGGACATCCGCCGTGGCATATATCAAACCGTGGACAACTCTGGCAGGATTCGACTTTCAGATCCCGCAGCATCTGAAACACCGGTGATGTATTCCATATCGTTTCAAGTGACGTTTCCAGTATGTTTCCCGAGTAAAATTCGGCCTCCTGAAGAAACGCGCATGGATAAACCCGCCCGTCCGGCGTCACGCTGCATGTCATTTTAGCGGCCCCGCACATATTGAGCCCGAGATCCTTGCGGTCTTCGGCGGTAATGGAAAAAAAGGAATCCCCGGTCAGCACCTCCTTGTATCGGTTCAGGTAATCGGACAGTCCCATAATCTGTTGTCGGGTCAACTGCAGTTCTTTCCATGCCCCTCTGGCGCTTCCTGAGGGTCTGAATCTGGACAATCGGGTTTTGGCCTTATAAAATGTACCCATTTTATATAAATCCGGAATTTCGTGATAATTTAAGCGGGTTACCACCGAATTGATACTGAGGTTCGGGAAATTATACTTATTCAACAGCTCAATGCCTTTGATCGAACGTTCAAAGCTGCCCTTTCCCCGGTGCAGCGCATTGACCTCAGGAGTAGCGCCGTCCAGACTGACCTGAATATAGAGCATCGGCATCCGTGAAAATTTTCGGGCACTCTCGTCATCGATCAATGTTCCGTTGGTGCTGACGCATGTAACGATACTGTTTTCATGACAGTAATTCAGGATGTCAAACAGATCCTCCCGCAACAGGGGTTCCCCGCCCCCGATATTTACCTGAAATACCTTCAGGCGACGCAGATCATCGATAAACGCTTTGCACTGCTCCAGCGTCATATCTTCTTTCGTGTTTGCCATCGTTCCGGCGGACAGGCAGTGCCGGCAGCACAGGTTACAGTTTTTCGTAATTTCCCAGGTCACATTGACGGGCGCACTCAGTCTTCGGTTATATAGATATTCTTCTTTCAAGGATCAGTCCCCTTTCAACCAGCTTCGAAAGTATCTTCTGGATTTTTTCATTTTCGCTTTCACTGAGCCGACACAGTTCCGATTCATTCCGCCAACCGGATAAGTGCTGAGATTCCAGCAGCCCCCCCGATTTCACGAATGTCAGATTCGTATCATCGGCGCAGTAAAACAGCAGTCCGAACGACTCATCCCTGACGGATACACCGGGTGCTAATCGATACGATACATTACTCATTGAGCGATTTCCTTTCGGCCTCATAAATATTTACATCCATATCCCCTTCAAGCATGTCTTTACTCTCATCGGCAAATTCAATAAAATGAGGCTCTCTCAAATGCGCATCAAACGCATCCTGGTCTGCCCATTCCTCGAAAAACATAAATGCCTCCGGATTCTCAACCGGCGAATACAGATTATAACTGACACATCCTTTCTCCTTTCGAGACGGACCGATCACGCTCTGTGCCAGATTCATGAAATCATCTTTTTTTCCAGGTCTCAGCTTGAATTTAGCCGCAATTACTATCATTGCTTTCCTCCTCTGTCGGATTTCAATCCCATTAAGTTTCAATCACCATTTGACTCAATTTGCTTGAAAAAGCTATTCAATCAACCCGTTTTCCGCCATAAAAGATATCATCCGGTCGGCCGCTTCTCCGGGGGAGGCTTTAACGACAACCCCTTTTTTCACTTCCATTCCTCCGGACACAAATGCATCGATTCGTTCTTCCGCCGTCAAATCGGGATCCGGTGTATAAATCAGATGAGGTTCCGGCTTAAAGGGCTGCATCTGATATTTCAGCCCGATCATCACCTCGGGTTTCGGGTACATATGCAGCATAGACGTCAGAGATACATTCACCGTTTTTATCAAAAAATTCTCTGCATCGATTTTTTCGGGCAGCGAAGCTTCCCGGGGTTCGTTGATGGATGTGTCGACCGATACAATGGCCGGTAGCTTGCACTCCACGGCCTGCCGAAATCCTTTTTCCTGCTTTCGTTTAACCACAATCGTGTCCGGCTGCTCGGCCAGCCGGAGTTCCGTCACCGCCGACATCATCGGTATTTTTAGAAACTCCGCCAGCCATGCCGGTGTTGGATCGACACCGTACATATCTCCGGTATCTCCGCAAAGCAGCAAATCGAAGTCTGTTTCTCCGACAAAACGTGAAATCGCAAACGCTGCGGCGACGGGAATTTCATCCGCAGGCCAGTCATCTCCCCAGATTCTGTAAACATCGTCCGCCCCCAATGCTTTGCATTGTCGAAGTGATCGCTCCACTTTATCCGGACCGACGCAAAGCGCCGTTACGACACCACCGATCTCTTCCCTGATTCCAAGCGCTGTTTCCAGTGCATTAATGTCAGACGGATTTGTGATATATACGACTCTTTTTTTGTCGATTTTGCCGGTATGCCGATCAAATTCAATGGATAAGGGATCGGGCACCTGTTTTATGCAGACCAGTATATTCATCCAGAACGCCTCCCATACTATGCTTCTCTGAAACTGACACCAAAACCACCGTCCGGGTAATTCCAATCGATTCCGTTATTTGCGCAAATCACATAACACGTTCCGCATTCGAGACATCCCAGGCATGTGTGATTCACCTCATCTCCGGACAGCGTGAACAATCCGGCCGGGCAACAAAATAGGCACGGTCGTTCCCTGCATTCAGCACATTTCTCTTTATCGAGTATGATGTGGGGTCGATCATCGATCCGGAATCTTACCAAATCCAACTTTTCCTGAATATTTACCATCCTATGGCCCTCCCGCCTTCATACAGATCACGTAAAACATTCGCCCACGTCACCGGTGATTGTTTGATTACGGATGATATCTGACGCCAGAGCTTCTCTTTTCTGCCCTTGCATTTAAAAATATGCTCCGCTGTTCTGCAGATCATATCGGGATATACATTTTGAACCCGTTCATTATTCAGGAAATGCGGTGTTCTTCTGAATTTTTTGAATTCTTTCAGAATATTATGCTCATCTAGAAAGGTTTCATACCGTGCCAGACTCGATGCCGAATAATCCCCGACCAGCGAAGCGCTTACGACGGTTTTAGCGGCGGCTTCCCCCGAAGCCATGGCGTAATTCATCCCATGGAGGTAATATCCGGTCACCAGGACAAATCCGACCGCATCTCCGGCAACAAGCAATCCCGGCGCATAAAGCCGTGGAAACATCTCCCAGCCTCCCTCCGGTATCAGATGTGCCGAGTATTCCTTGACAATGCCTCCCCGTATCAACGGCCGGATCGCTCTGTGTTGTTTGAATTTTTCCAGGAATTCATATGCCTTCTCTTTTTTTTCAACAAGCGACGACAGTTGAGTTATGACACCGATGGAGACGCTCGATCCATTTGTATACAGAAAGGCCCCGCCGTTAACGTCTCCGGTTACCGATCCGACAATTTCATACGCAGCCCCTTCATTTGCATTCAGCTGAAATCTTTCATCAATCCGGGAACGATCCAGCTCTATGATTTCCTTGACTCCCAGTGACATTTCATGGGCATGAAAGGTTCTCTGCAATCCGGCCTGTTTAGCCAGCAGCGAATTGACTCCGTCTGCAGCTATGACCACGTTTGCGTAAAGCTCTCCCTCCGGGCACCGGGTATACACCCCTGTCACCCGCCCATCCTCTTTGATCAACCCGTCCACAACCGTATCCGTAATCAACAGCACACCGGCTTCCGCGGCTTTTTGCGCCAGCCACCGATCCAGCTTGGGACGAATGACCGTAAAGCCGCTGTAAGGCGCTTTTGAAAAATGATCACACCGGAAATCCATCGTCATCAAATGCTCCGGCGACATGAACCCCAGTATCCGGCGGGATATATGCCGCTCGACCGCCGCTTCTCTGTAAAAATCCGGATATAACCGTTCCAGCAGTTGCGTATCATACAGGGCTCCCCCGGATACATTTTTTGCACCCGGATATTCCCCACGCTCGATCAATACGACATTCAAACCTTTTTGGGCCATCACCATTGCTGCGGTTGACCCGGCAGGCCCTGCCCCAACCACGATTGCGTCAAAATGCCTACGGTGTTTCATTCGTCTTCAACCCTGTATCTTTCGGAAGCTTTTTACGGTCCCGAAGTTTCTGAATCAATTCCGGTAATACGTCCTGAACATTGCCCACGACCGCCATATCCGCAATTTTCATGATGTCCGCATTCGGGTCCGTATTGACCGCCATTATTTTTTTACAGTCCCTGATTCCCATGACATGCTGAATCGCCCCGGATATTCCAAACGCCAGATACAGACTCGATCGCAGAATCTTGCCACTGGCCCCTACCATCCGATCCGAAGATATCCATCCCTTGTCCTGAGCTATTCTCGATCCACCGACCGGAACCTCCATCACTTCTCCGAGTTCCCACAATTTCTCATACGTTTGACTGTTTCCGGCTCCATTCCCGCCCGAAATAACAATGTCCGCTTCGGTCAGATCAATCTCCCGGTAGTTGGAAGCAATAAAATCCAGATGAGCCATACGCGCTTTTTTTCGTGAAACAGCTTTCACGGTAATTATTTCCGACGTTGCCGACTCATCGGGATCTTCGATTCCACGGGTATCCGGTGGGAATCCCAGGATTAACGTATTTTCTGTATCCACCACCGTTTTTTCCTGAGCTTCGCCGTTACAGCCCCATCGAACGGCCTCCACATGATGGTCATCCCGAATTTTAACGGACATACAGCCGGGAATAAAATACAGCCCCAAACAGGCACTCAGCATAGAGGCGAGTTCTCTTCCGTTGTATGTCATCCCGAAAAGCACAAGCCCGGGCCGGTTTTTTTTCACCAGGTACTCCAGATTGTTCAGGTAGGAATCCGAGTTGTAATCCGACAGTTTTTTGTCCTTTACCCAGTAAACAGTTTCCGCTCCAAATCCGGCCAGTTGATCCAGAATGGGTGTTTGCTGCATACCGAATATAACCGCACAAACTCTGCCCCCGGTCTTTTCCTTCAGCGCCTTTCCGATTCCGAGCAATTCTTTCGTTTGATCCGTGATGTCACTTTCGTTATTTTCAGATATAATCCAAATATCATTTGACATGATACCGTCCCGTATCTTCTAAATTATAGTTGCATACCCACCCTGAAACCGTCTCTTATCGCCGCATCGACCCTTCGGGGCGCAAGGCAGTCTCCGATACGATACAATTCCTTCACTTTGCCTTTCAGCGACAGATACAATTCATCGTTAACGCGGTTTGGAGTTGCCAGAATCACGTGATCAATTCCGTCCCATTGCCGGACCTGGCCGGAATAATTATGAATCGCTTTGACCGTATTTGCCTCGATTCCAATCAGGGAATAATTCGGAGTCAGCGTTACACCCTTTTTCCGAACCCGCTTGTACCAGAGCTCAAGATCAAGCGTTCTGCCAAGATCCTGCCCCACATACAGAGACGGGGAAAGAACCTCGACCGACTTGCCCTGATCGGCGAGCATTTCCACCGTACCGGTGGACTGGTGAAAACCCATCTGATCAACCAGTATCAGGTTCGATCCCAGTTCGGGATGTTTCGTCAGCACGTCCCACAGGGTGAACACATTTTCCTGATCGCACCCCCCGATGCCGGGTTTCTGAAAAATTGAACCCGTAGCGACTACGACGACATCCGGACTTTCTCTCAATATGTCCGCCGCTTCTATTGTCCGTGACAGGTGAACCACAGCCTCGCTGTCCTCCAGCGCATTGGCCAGATTTCTGACGACATCCCCGAATTCGGACCGGTACGGCAGACGACCGGCGATTAACGCCTGCCCGCCGAGTTCATCGTTGCGTTCAATCAACATTACCCGATGGCCCCGTTTTGCGGCCATGCAGGCTGTCTGCATGCCTGCCGGTCCCCCGCCGACAACCATTACTTTCTTTGGCTTATTCGTTCGCTTGCTTCTACCGACTCCCCATTTTTTTTCATTACCGGCGGCCGGATTCTGAATACATCCGATACTTCGATTGATCCCCACCCGTCCGATACAATCCTGATTGCAGGACAGGCACATACGGATGGCATCATCCATACCCTCGAATGCCTTGTTGGAAAACTCAGGGTCACTGATCTGAGCCCTTACCATTCCCACCAGATCGGCGTGACCCTCCTCCAGAATTTTCTCGGCATGCGTCGGGTCCTTGATTCGTCCGACCGAAATCACGGGTATATTGACGACTCTGCGCATGGCCGATGTCATGTAGACACTGTAACCGGGAGGCATTGCCATCGTCCCCTCCACCATGAAAAGGGCACGGGTGGCGATCCCGACGCTGGTATTGATGTAATCGAACAACCCCGATTCATCTACTTTTTTCGCTATGGCCGTCACATCCGGAACCCCCAGGCCCCCGTCCACAAACTCTTCACCGGAAAGCCGGATGCCGACTACAAAATCGGGACCAACCTCATATCGTACCGCCTCAGCGATTTCTCGAACCAGCCGGAACCGGTTCTCAGCATTTCCACCGTATTCATCTTCCCGTTGATTACTCAGGGGTGACAGAAACTGCCGCAATATGGATGAATGCGACCCCTGAAATTCCACTCCGTCAAATCCCCCCTCCCTGACCAGAGATGCCGACCGTGCATAGGACGAAATCAACTGCCGGATTTCAATCTTATCCATCTGTTTCGGCACTTCGCGAAAAAGAGGATCCGGTATCGGCGAAGGCCCCCACACCGGCAGTTTCGTATGCATGCTTGACGCCTGAACGCCGTTATGGTTTATCTGCGCAAAAATTTTTGCTCCGTATTGGTGCACCCAGTTTGTCATCAACCGGTAGCCGGGCAATACCGATTCATCAAACACATCAATCAGCTTTTCATAGGCCCGGTCTGTCGGATGCACCGACTGTTCTTCCGTAATAATCAAACCACAGCCGCCTCTGGCGCGTTCGGCGTAATAATAGGACAGTCGTTCGCTGGGCAATCCGCCCTCCGCCAGATTGGTCAGATGCGCCGGGAATACAATCCGATTTCGTAATCTTACCTTCCCGATTTCAATTGGACTGAATAAATGCTTAAAGCGTTTTGACATAAGTATGCACCTCAGATCGTTGAACCTGCCTGATATCCTTCCCGAATGGCCGCGCTGATATTCCTCGGCGCAACACAGTCTCCAACCGCCAGAACTTCAAATCCATTTCCTGTCAGCGCGTCGTACAGGCGATAGTTCGGATAGCCCGGTGCCGCCGGCACAAACGTATCGATTCCGGTCAATGTCCAGGCTTCACGGCTGTATTTATCCACAAGATCGACCGCTTTCCCCTTCACCCGCGTCACCTGTGTCTGAGGAATGAATTCAATGCCTTTCTGGAATGCCTGCTGATACCAGTTTATAAATTCACCGTTTTTGCTCAATTGGGATGATACAAATAAATCAGGGGTGACTATTTGTACCTTTCGGTTGCCGTCACACAACGCCAATCCAACGCCAACCGCCTGCCATGCACCTTCCAGATCGATAACCAGAACATTGCCTGCAGATTCTCCCCCTGCAAGGATGTCCTCCGGCCATCGGATTTCGGCCCCTTCTTCCACTGTAAACGGTACCGGCGGGAGTTTTCTTCCTTCAGCCACGACAACGACATCCGGATATAGTTTGGTGATCTTGTCCGCATCCGCATACTGCCCCAGTTTTATTTCGACACCGGATCGAAGGGCACGCCGTTCAAGGTGTTTGATAATTTCTGCGTATCGCCCGCATCCTTCTATTTTTGAAAGCAGGTTCACACGTCCGCCCGGTTTCTCTTCCCGTTCATAAACAATTACTTCATGCCCTCTTTCAGCTGCAGTGACAGCCGCCTGAAGTCCACCGGGTCCTGCACCCACAACGACGACCCGCTTCAATTTACTTCCGAGAATCTTCGCACGGGATATATTTCCTTCTTTTCCGACTTCAGGATTGACCGCACATTTCAAGACCGGATTCATTCCGGAAAAAACGTAACAGTCCTGGTTACAGAGTATGCAGGGCCGGATGTCATCCACGAGATCCGATTTTATTTTCACCCCAAATGACGGATCCGCGATCAGGGCCCTTGTCATGTCGACAAGTTCAATACCGGCATTTAAAACACGCTCGGCTGTGGTGACCGAGGAAATGCTTCCGGTGGCACACACAGGGATATCTACTGCCGATGCCATGGCTTCGGCCGGTGGGGCTGCATAATCTTCAGGATACCGCATGGAGGCGCGGGTCATATGAACGCTGTACGGGCCACCTACTTCAACCGCCAGATAGTCCACCCACCCATTTTCACAAAGGTATGCCCCGATTTGCCTGCAATCGTCGGGGGTCAAACCACCCCACGGCGCATATTCATCACCGCAAAGCCGCAGCCCGACAATAAAGTCGCAACCTGCCGCGCGTCGGACATTTTCCAGAACCTCTTTCGTAAACCGCGCACGCCCGGTTATGTCTCCACCGTATTCATCCGTTCGAAAATTACTCAACGGAGAAAGAAATTGACGTAACAGCGACAACTGGCCTGCATTTATTTCCACCCCGTCGATACCGGATTCCTTCATTCGATAAGTCGCTGTAACAAACCCCTTGAGTACTTCCCGGATGTCTTCTTTTTCCATGCTTTTGGAAATTTCACCGGAATTGACCTCCGGAACGGCAGAAGGTGCCCATATTTCGGTTCGGGACAAACTGCTGTCCGCCTGCCCTCCAAAATGATTCAATTGCGCCAATACAATGGAACCATATTTATGAACAGCCGCAGCAATTCTTCGATACGCAGGGATCACATCATCACTGAAACCAAAAACGGCTCTTTCATACGGGTAATCGGACGGGTGAACGACAGCACCTTCCACTACAATCACCCCTGCGCCGCCCTGCGCCCGTCTCTCGTAATAGCGGACATGCGCTTCCCCGGGCTTGTGGGCTTCAGCAAAATTTGTTCTGTGGGGACCAAATACGATCCGATTTTTGGCCGTTTTTCCCCCTATTTTTATTTCACTCAGTATCTTACCGGCTTGCTTCACAACTATATTAACCCCTTTTTTAAGGTAATTAATTGCAGCATCTTCTCAGACACCATCATCTCAACAAACGCTGCAGTGTCGTTTATGTAATTGTTTTCGGCGTTATTCATACAGGAGCTTCATTTCATGTGTCAGACGATGAAAAAAGGATGACTTCATGCCCCTGTTATTCTTCATAATTTAAGAAAAAGAATCGGATGAAAGAATTCTCATCATTTACTTAGTTCTCTGGGCGAGAAATTACTTAGCGTGGCATATTGGCAGTGGGTTTTGAATAAGGAGGAGCATGCATTTGTCGATCAGCCCTGAGAGACAGGGATTGCCGGCAAAGCCATTATTTGCGTAATGAACCTTTTTCATGGGCCTAAACATTCCTTCACCCGATCCTTTAACTCCGCATCATCACCATCCGTTCCTGAACATGGTGAAATATTTTAAAGAACGTTATTCTTTCCGGCATGTGCCGGAATATCTCTTTCCGGTTTCCAACTCATTCGACCGCATAACTGATGTAATATTTTATATTTTTTCCTTCCGCCGGTTCTCAACTTTAAACCGTTATGCTCATTATTTTGTTTTCCGAAGGTTATTCGTCTTAACTTGCTCATGGTGCCGGTTTCTGAAACCACCCGTATCAAACCGGCGAAAGGATGTTGCCCATTTCGACACATTTCCAGATCAGTCGCACTGGACTCCTGATTTACGATTTTAATAAACCCCGCATATTCCATCGATTGCGAGTTCTTCAATTTCTACTTCTTCAATTTCTTCAAGCTGGTCCTTGTTTTCTTTAATTTTGTCGACTTCTTCAGGACATGTAATCTGTTTTTCTCTAAGTTCTGACATCTTTACTCTCCTTAGAATTTCAATGGTTAAATAAGTTGTACTTTATCTTTATGAATCAGTTGAATAGATACCTTTCAGTCCCGGTTGCTCCCCATTTCCCTTCCCGCCTTCGCAAAGGCGGGAAGGGTATTCATAATGGGGAGGGGGGGAAATGAACATTGTACATATATACTGTGCCGGATATCCGGCTTAAAAATTAAACAGGTCCATATATTCTTCTCTCGGCACATCCCACACGGCATTGGTCGGCGGCAGCGGTTCCTTTGTCATCCAATCCGGAAGCCCGTCTGCCTGCTCACTGATGCCGGCGTTGATGTTAAACGCTCTTTCTTTTCTGAGAACCTCTTTTCCCATTTCCAGATAATCATCCGCCGTCCAGTCGACCCCGTAAAATGAACTGATCAATGCGGCAGCAATCTCCGGCGGCATAAAAGTAAACATGCAGAACCCGGCGGAATCCAGAGCCGCATGAAAAATCTGGGCATTTCTGGATCGCTCTACCTGACCGACAGGGGACAGCGGATCCTCTACCACCAGACCGGCTGTATGATCGCCCCCCATCGGACTGGTGGCATACGTTACACCCCATCCTTTCAGGGATCTGGCGGCATGCGCCGGAATCGCCTGGCCCTTTACCGACGGGATCCGATCGATTCCATAGGCTTTACCGGCTGCGACTGAACCACTTCCCAGGATTCTGCCCATCGGACTTCCTTTACCGATCTCATCGAGATACGACATTGCCGTGGCTGAATCACCGAACTCAAACAGACCGACATCGTTTAAAATGCCGATGGTTGCACCCACCTCGATGGTATCGACCCCGTAATCATCGCATTCACGTTCCATGCGAGTAATTGCATCTAGATCATCAATCCCAAGGTTGGATCCCAGCAAGCCGACGGTTTCGTATTCGAACCCTGCCGTGACAAAGTTACCGGCCTCATCGTTGAATATGGTCGAACACTTGACCACACATCCCGGCATGCATCCGTGTCCTTTGACACCGCCGCGACTGTCGATCAGTTCAACATATTTTTCATGATTTATATTGGCGACTTTATCAAAACTTCCCGACCGATGATTATAAGAAGGAAGACTACCCCGGTCGCTGTCTTCCTGGGTTGATCCGTGAGTCCCGATCGAATGAAAGAAGGGGGTAAACGGAAATTCTTTGATATGCTTTACCGCCTGCTGAGCCGCCTCTCTGAATTCATCTTTCTGCGCCGGCTTCCGGAGCTTTCCGCCGGCATCATCCACGACAACCGCCTTTAGTTTTTTTGCACCCATCACGGCGCCCAGTCCTCCCCGGCCGCAATGACGGGACGGTCTGCCTTCCATATCCGTCACGGCTACGGTAGCAGAGGCCATCCCCATTTCACCGGCCCTTCCGATACACGCAACGGCTATCTTGTCACCATAGCGCTCCCGCAACCGATCGCAGGCATCATAATTCTTCATTCCGACGATATCGCCGGCCGGCTCCAGTGAGGCACCTTCTTTTGTTATCTTCAAAATCTGCCATTCATCGGATTTCCCGGAAACCATCACAGCCCGCAAGCCTAACCGACTCAAAGCAAATGCAATCGTTCCGCCTGAATTGGCTTCTTTAATACCGCCGGTTAAGGGACTTTTCCCGCCAACCGAAATTCGATTGATCTGCGGAGCCGCCGTTCCCCCCAACAATCCGGGTGCCAGAACAAATATACTTTCCTCCGAAAGTGGATGAGCTGTGGGGGGGCAGTACTCGCTCATGAGATACGCAATCATCGCTCGTCCCCCCACGACAACATCTTTCGGAAAAACCTCTGGGGACAACTCCTTTTGGCTCATATCGACTTTTAAAATCGTCATCGTTTAACCCTCCCTAACTTCCCCGCTTGTTTAAATTCATTTTGATTCATACTGATCTTCGAACCTCATCCTCAGCAGCTCCAATCCGACAATCCTTCGATCTTTATCAAATCCCCCCCCCACGCACACACACAACGCTGCTTTGTTTTAAGCCCGACGGTAAATGTTGTACACCAGGAAAAAACCGATGATCATAAACGGTGTAATCAGGAACCAGTAGCCTTTCCATCCGATCGTGACGACCAGCCCGAGCCAGATACCCGGAGTTGCCCAGTTAACAATATTTCCTACAAAAGTTACGACCCCGGTTCCGGTTCCGGCAACTTTCGGATTAAACACCAGCGGCGGCATCACATTAAACGTCGGCATCATGACGCCCATTCCCAACGGGAAAAACACCAGGCAGGAAATGAACCAGCTTGAAAATCCGCCATTAGTTCCCAACGTCGCCATGAGAATAGAACCAACGATCATGATCAGAAAACCCGTCATAACAACTGCCGACTGGGCCTTTAAGGGATTCATTTTTTTGGACATGGCCGTTGTCACGGCCCCTGAAATGACCGCGCACACCACAAACAGAATCGTCAATGCCAGCGATCCGCCCGCCAGCTGGCTCTTGGTCACCCCGTTCTCAAGTGCGAATTGGCCAAATCCGGCAAAAAACGGATACAGCATGAGTGTGGCGCACAACAGCGTCAGTGCCAGAATCCAGGTTTCCTTCAATGCCAGGACCGTACCCAGCCCCACGGATTCCTCCTGGGCCGGTTTTCCTTCCTCTTCCACCATGGTTGAACCCACGGCGGTCGGCGAGGGTTTTCCCAGCACCAATGCCAGCACGATCGAAATGACACACAAAACACCGACCAGATAATAATTACCCGGATACGCCGACAACGATGCCAGAAAATTTCCGATCGTCCCGCCAGCCAGCAGACTGCCGATAAGAAATCCCATGGCCAGCGTACTTTTTTCGGCACCGAACCACCCGATGGATGTCACCACCAGCGGCACGAATGCGACATTACACAAACCCTGCACCAGCCGCAGGAACCACACCGTCCAGAAACTGGAGATATACGGAATGGCAAATTGCGGCACCACCAGACAGATCCCGGCAATCAGCAAGGTTTTTTTGAAACCGATCTTATCGTACAGCGGACCCCCGAGCAGGAATCCGACCACCTGCCCTACAGACCATATGCCAAACAACCCCAAGGAACCCCACGGGCCAAAGGAATTCGCATATTCGGCCGTAACACCGAGTTGCTTGGTAATTTCCCCGCCCGTCATCGAAAAGATCGAAAGTGTAGACATATCGATAATAGCGAAAAAACACGCTATTATGATCATGACCCATTTATAGCTTTCGTTTTCCTTTCCCATAATTCACCCTTCATTCGATATGTCGGGTGCGGACCCGAACAGATCCGCACCCCGTGAGATTTTTACAGCATGCCAACCAGCATCGCTTCGATTTCAGGTTCCGTCAGATCCCGGACATTGGCTTCCAGGTTCAGGTCGTTGACGGCATGCTTCGACATCCAGTAGCAGTCATCCGCGGTAAGACCGTAGGTGCTCAGGCGAACGTCCTTGATATTGACGCCGTTTCTCAATTCTTCACAGGCGTCGATAAATTTCTGGGCGGCATCCCATTTGCTGAGACCGGTAATATCGATCCCGCAGCAGTTTCTGGCCATCATTGCCATTTTCTGAGGTGCGGCAAATTTGTTCATTTTCAGGCCTTCCACCATGAATACGGCGTTGGCCATACCATGATGCATATCGTTGATCGCGGAAATCTGGTGGGCCAGGGCATGAATCAGGCCGACGCCTCCACCCAGTGCGTATGTACAAGCGCCCAGATGCTGAGCCCAGCACATGTTTTCACAGGCTTTGTCGTTCCAGCGGTTGTAGACGAATTCCGCCAGGTTTTCGAATGTCATTTTAACGGCATGCAGACCCACGGCGCGGGCGCTTTCATTCTCGAGCTTGGACATGACGCCGCCAAGTCCGTGAACCAGGGAATCAATACCGGTCTGGGCTGCAATATGCTCGGGCATGCAACGGAAGAACAGCGGATCGTCGTAACCAACATTGGGCTGCATTCCGCCGTTTGCCATGATGTTGAATTTCCATCGGTTGGCCCAGTCAGTATAAACGGCAAACGGAGTAATTTCGGCGCCGGTACCACAGGTTGTATTAATGGCTACCTGAGGGGTCGTGATGTACTTCAACTGCAGGGACGCTTCGACCCAATGCGGCTGAAGCAGAGCGCGTGCGTCAAATATTGTCTTGTCCGGGTTGGACAGAAGCAGACGAATACCCTTACCGGTATCATGGGAGCTTCCGCCGCCGATACTGAGCACACCGTCGCATCCGGCTTCCTTGAACGCCTTGGCGCCGGCTTCGGCATCCTCAACCCTGGGGTTGGAATGTGTCAGCGGTCCTACCGTATAGGCAACACCGGCCTGTTTCAGAGTGGCCTGCATCTCCTCGACGATACCGGTTCCGCGCAGACCGGTCGTGACGATATAAGCATGTTTGACACCGAGATCTTTCAACCGATTTCCCGCTTCCGTATGGCAATTCCAGCCCTGAACACAGGTACCGATCATCGGTTGTGCAACGTAATTCCACGGGAACTGTTTCACGCGGGTGTTGTAGGTGGTCCGCTCGATTTCAAAATTGTACTTTAAATCACCGTACTTCTGAATAGCAGGCTCATTGTTTCTTTTCTTCTCAGGTGCTCTTGAGATAATACCTTCAACGAGTTTTGCATCTTTTTCATTGATTTCAATTTCTCCAGAAAATCTAGCCATTTTTCTATCCTCTTTTCGTTTAATACGGTTTTAAGATCTCTAAATCGCTCATTTTCATTCCAGCCTGAAACATTTTCAGATTTTCGCTTTTAATTATCGCTTTCTTTCCCGGCATTCACCTCCTTTCAAAACCTCATTTCATGATCCACATCGATCTTTCAGAAATGATTCGCAGTGAAATTTTCACGAAACTTCTCTTAATTTCTCAAAGACCATTTTAAAGGCCAAAAGACGCTGCTTAATAAAAACGGGCTTCGTTTAATGTCCGTTTTTCAGTGGTTGAGTTACTTTTCCGGATACAATTTTATGAAGCGACAGGTAGGACCAATTTAAATGTTCTTTTAGGAACTGTTTGGCCTGTTGTGTCTGCCCCTGTTTTAAAAACTCGATTATTTTCTTGTGATCTTCAACTGAATGATGGGTTCCGTCGCTGTAAAACTGCAGGAAATGATACCTGGCAAGATTTGATATCAAACAGGAATAGCACCGTTTTATATAAGAATTGTTCAGCGATTCGACGAGCGTTACATGAAACTCGGTGATTATCCTTCGAAAATCCCAGAGGCCCTCCGAATCCATATCCGTATTTTCCGCAATCCATCCCGATGTTTTTTCAATCGATATTTCAAGGCGTATCAAATTATCGTTGTCTATATTCTCGACGGCATGCAGTTCTATGAACCCCCGGAACTGATATATATCTTCAAGATCTTTAAGGGAAAGATCGACCACGCTTATGCCCCTTCGAGGACTCCCCACCACCAAGCCTTCCTGCTGCAGAATACGGAAGGCCTCCCGAAGCGGAGGGCGGCTGATCTCCAACTGATCCGCCAGTTCGGATTCAACGAGCTTTTGGGATGGTGCGAATTCACCCGATATGATTTTTCGCCTGATCGCAAGGACCGCTGCTTCCGTAACCCCTAAAATTTTCATCATAAGCATGACCGCATTGGAAGTTTATTGTATTTATGTAGTTTGTATTAAAGTATTTTGTTTTTTGTTTTTTGTTTTTTGCAGATTGTAGACAATTAGACAAAATATGTCAAGAAAAAATTTATATTTGAATTTTCATTCAAATCAGTTACTTACAGAAGTTTTCCTCCAAAGCTTTAAAAATTACAAAAAAAGTTCGAAAATTTATGAAAAATGAAACGAAAAATATTTGAAGCTGTTACATAGGCAGGCTTTAATACCTTCAAAAAATGACATCGCTATCCGGATTGGTACAAAAAGGCAGGCGAGTCAAATTTGCCCGCCTGCTTCAAAGTCCATGGATACGGAAAATCACCGCATCCCGGTCTTATCCGCCGGCGGGCAAATCAAACTCATATGACATACAGGCTATAATGAAAACATATTGAAGAATTCACTATCGAAAATAACGAACAACCAATGTTGGCACAAGCTGTCAACATCTGCTCCACGATCAACCCATCAACACCCCCTGATCGATTTCGTCACCCACAAAAACTCTTAATAAATTCGGATGCTCCATATCATATGTTCCGGCACCGTATCCGATTTTTTTAACCGTCATGCAGGGAAATTCGCCGAACGAGTCAGCGATGCTCGATGCGATGGCCGCACCGGTGGGGGTCACCAGTTCATTGTTTACACCGGACGAATACACCGGCAACCCTTTGATGATTTCTGCCGTAGCCGGACTGGGCAAGGGAATTTTTCCATGCGCCGATTGAATAAATCCACAGCCCAGAGGAAGGCGGGAACAGACAATACGAGTAATGTCCAATAGTTCCAGACCAATCAAGGCCCCGACAACATCGATGACGGCATCCGTTGCCCCGACTTCATGAAAATGGATTTCATCGACTCGCTTATGATGTACACAGGATTCCGCTTCGGCAATTTTTAAAAATATCTGTTTCGCTCCGGTCTGTACCCGTTCACTTAAATCACTGTCATCAATGATGTCATAGATGTCCTTCAGGTGGCGATGATGGATGTCATCACTGACTTCAACATCGACATACGTTCCCTTAATACCGTTTTTAGTGACCTTGCGGGTTGTAATTTCATAATCCGACACGTTCAACTTTTTTAATTCAGATATCAATTGATCCGGTTCCACTCCCAGATCGATCCAGGCCCCCAGAATCATGTTTCCGGAAATTCCTGAAAAACAATCAAAATATGCCGTACCCATTTTCGCTCCCCTGAGATTATCGGTTATTCAATTCGAAATGTTTGAATTCTGCCCGTTTTAAAGGATAAATTTTGCCCTGCCGGAATAACGCTTTTGACAATCGACCCACCCTGCACACCGCGTGCCACCGGCAGTCAAGTTTTTGTAGACAATATACAATAGTTTATTGCATGTCAACTCCATTTAATTTTTTGTTGTTTTTCCGCATCTATTTCACAATCTGTAATTCAAGGAGAAAAAATAGTTGAATAAATATTCTGTATTATGATATTACAATATTATTGTCTGTTTGAGTAATTATCAAACAATTTTATTGAATAATGTCTTTTTTTAGGTTATTTATTTATGAATTTACCGACCGTAGATGGCCTAACTAATTGAAATATTGAGATATAACGCCAAGCAATCGGAGGGATGCTTCAAAAATCCGGGGGAATAATTACGTTTTATTTCTTCTAATTTTAACATTTAAGCCTTATCGACGGTTTCAAAGCCGTCCGGAATGAAAAACGAATACAGGTAAAACCCATGAAAATTATGAGCGTAACAGAGGCAGCAATTGAACTGATCCGAAAAAAAATAATCCTGGGGGAATTCGCCCCGGGAGAAAAATTGATCGAAATGGAACTGTCAACCGATTTCGATATCAGTCGCCCCCCGCTCCGGGAGGCCTTTCGCGTATTGCAGCAGGAGGGCCTGATCATCAGCGTTCCCAGAAAAGGCATTTATGTGCGGGAGCTGTCCGTCAAGGAAATAAACGATCTTTACCGGTTCCGGCAACTGATCGAACTGAACGCACTGACGCATCTCGAGCAGGAAAACATCCGTGACATACCGGATATGGAAAAGGTACTGGCCGAAACACGGAAAATAAAGCTTCAGCAATCTTCGGCCCCGGAGCACATATACGAATCTCAGAAATTAAGTCTCGGTTTTCATCGAGAACTCGTCGCCACATTGAACAACACCTACGTCAGTCGATGCATCAACACGTTAATGAACAATTTGAGCCGGTATATTTATATTTATTTTTCCGATCCGCAAAACGCGGAATCGGCGCTCAGCGAACATGAAAAAATTTTCGCGTTCATCAAAAACGGAGACTACCCGTCCGCCAAAACTCAATTGATGGAGCACCTTACCGTGTCTGTGGAAAATCTTGCCAAAATCGTCGAAAACATTCTTAAAGGGGAAAAACAATCCGTCTTGAAATAAACGCCCGGGCTTAAATCGTCCACCCCTCCCCCCCGGGCCCGCAGGTCAACACCTGTGGCCCTTCCGCGGTCACAGCGACGGTATGTTCAAAATGTGCGCTGGGTTTTGCGTCCCGCGTCACGATGGTCCAGTGATCGTTACAAATTTTTACGGCCTTGCCGCCGATGTTGATCATGGGTTCGATGGCCAGGACCATGCCGGGACGCAATCTGAAGTCGGTCAGATTTTTATTCCAATAATTCGGTACCTCGGGCCATTCCCACATCTCCCGGCCGATCCCGTGTCCCACCAGGTTTCTGACCACTGAAAAACCGTGCCGTTCAACCCGCTTCTGCATGGCTCGGGCGATCCGGCTCCACCGCACCTGATCGGCCAACCGGCCCACGGCATACCGCAGGGCATCTCCGGTGACCTCCAGCAATTGGGCCTTTTGTGCGTCGATGGCTCCCACCGGATGTGTCACGGCCGCATCCGCGCACCACCCGTTGAGTTTCAATCCGATATCAATGCTGACGATATCTCCGCCTCTCAATTTCCGGGGCGACGGGATGCCGTGCACAACCTGCTCATTGACCGATATGCAGGTAGCCGCAGGATACGGCACCCTGCCCGGCACCCCCTTGAACAGAGCCACGGCGTTACGGACCGTAATAAATTCATCCACGGAGGCATCGATCTCCGCCGTTGCAATGCCCTCAACTACCAGCGATGCCGCCAGTTCATGCGCCTGCCACAGAAGAAGCCCTGCCTCCCGCATTCTCTGAATTTCATCTTTTGTTTTTAAATTCATTGGTGCAGATTTCTTTTTTCAGTCGAAAATTCAACACAAAACTTCCGGATCATTCATGCAACCTTCCCTGTCCGGCATGGCCGGTTGGTGCCGGGCCATGCTCCTGACCTCCCTGAATTCGTCGTGTTGAATCAACCCTGTTCTTCTGAATTCTCATTGAACGTCCGGAGTCGACTCGAATCGCCACCACAAAATATCCGAAGAAAACTCCCCCTTCCGGAGACAGGACCGATCGAACAGGTTTTTTGCCTCCTTCAGAGTCAGGGCCGATTGGATTTCTTTTTCAACCAGGCCCAGCCAGGATCGCCTCAGGTCCGCAATAAACAAAAGCCCCCCGGGCTTCAGGACCCGTTCGATTTCATCGAGCATGTAAAGTGGAGCTTCCACCAGGTGAACCATGTTGATGTTCAGCGCCGCATCGAATGAATCGTCATCATAGGGAATGTTTTGCACATCCGCCTTTTTAAAACAGATACGGCCTTCGCCCCCCCGGTCCCTGACGCTCTGTTTTGCCGCAGTCAACAGCGGGTCGGACAAATCAATCCCCACGATTTCAGCTGCCGGAAAACTGCCGGCAAGAGCAAGCGCTGTCCCGCCAAACCCGCAGCCGACATCGATGATCTTTCCCTTTTTAAATCCCTGCGCACGCAATTTCCGCGCGTATTCCCTTCCGAATTTATCGGCCATTGACCGATGCTTTTTCAGATACCTGGCGGCAAATTGTTCATCCTGAAACACCGGATCATGCGAAGAGACAGTTCGTTTCATCGGTTTACCAATCCTTTACCCGTAAAATTGTATTCAATGTCCGTCCAGATCACGTGAACTCACCATCGGAACTATAAAAACAATGCAGGCTATCAAAAAAAACAATCCACCCAAAAGACTGAGCATATCGCGAATTCGAACGCTTGCCGCGATAAAAAAAACCGCCGATAGCACAAAAAGGCCCCATCCCCAGAGTTGAAACGTTTCAGTTTTATTTCGTTTGAATTTTGACATATTGCGGCCTCCTCGGATTGTTTGACTGCGGTTCGGGCTCAAAAAAGGACAAAACAAATATCCGGCCAGCCGAATATAACCTTTGATAAAGCCATACCCTGCATCGGGATGATTTTTTTACTGACTTGACGGCTTTGCACAAAATATTTTTTTAAGAACAAACACTTTCCATCCATACCCAATCCAAGGCGTTATGTCAACTTTTCGATTTTATTCAACGCGTTACAGCATTACCTACTGCCATTGCACTAAAAAAGATTCCGTAAATACGACAAAATTCATACTATTTTCTAATTGTCCATCAAGACAAAATCTTGTAACAAATTAAAAAATAAAAAAAGTCATCCGGAAATTGTCTGGTCATCTGAGGAGGGGAGGGTCGCTCAGGCCATCGGGGGCTGAGCGACCCGCTTTATCCCTGAAACGGTTGGCATCCTCTCATCCCCCGAATCCTGCCGGTACGGTCAAAAAAGCCTTGCATTCACATCTTCTTCACGATATCCATACGTAAGACATGTCGATAGAGCTGTTGGTTTATTGTTAACCGAATTTCTCAAATTCCGGATGCTGAAGTATGAATCAGAAATCTTCCGACATGAACGCTGAAACCGAAGAAGGCAAAAACGTCCTGGTCCATATCCACGGATCCAATACGCTGTTGAATCGACTGACGGCCCTTTTTCTGGAAATGGAAACCGGTCACAGATGCACCAGCAGCGCAAAACTGCTCATGCCGCCCTATTGTGAAAAATGCGATTATTCAAAAGGGCTGATCCTGATAGACTGTTTTCGCGCCGATCTGAATGAAATTTTAGACAGCCTGTTCCGTGAAATCCCCGAAAAACCGTCCAATTATTTTATCGCTTTGTTCAATGTTGATCCGGAAAACGGCGTTGAAGAAAAAGCGGCAAATCAGGACATCCAGGGGGTATTTTTCCAGAACGATTCGTTAATGATGATGCTCAAAGGCATTGAAGTCATCCTGAGCGGCCAATTGTGGTTTTCGCGAAAAACGATTTCCCGTGTGCTTTCAACATCCATCCCCCATAAGCAGGCGCCGGATTTCGTTCCGGAACCGCTTACGGCACGCGAACGGGAAATTCTCCGGGCCGTTGCCTCCGGGGCCCGCAACAAGGATATCGCCCAAAATCTATGCATCAGCACGCATACAGTAAAAACTCACATCTACAATACTTACAAAAAAATTCAGGTGTCCAACCGATTTCAGGCAGGTATCTGGGCATCGCGACATTTGTAGGCGTCTGCGGCCACCCATTTCCGGATCATATCGATCCGAAACTTTTGTCGATCGGGGTCGATAAATCAAGACTGTTGGGGAAAATTCATACACGCGTTAAGGGCCGACACATTCAAGGCAGCCGAAAACCGCGTTAAGACAAATATCCCGCCGAACCCCTTACGCGCATACAAACCACCACTCAACAATCCGGGAAAAATCGCACCAGCCTTATTGGATTTCAAGAACTTTTACATCGAAAAACAGTGTCTTCCCGGCCAGGGGATGATTGAAATCGACAACCGCCGTATCTTCTTTCAATTCGGTCACCTTGCCGCGCAGGGTCTGCCCTCCGCCCTGGCCCTGAACAAGGGCACCCACTTCGCGGGCATCTTCAGGGAGCTGTTCTTTTTTAACTTCTATGACGGCTTCCGTAATAATCGGGCCGTAACCCTCTTCAGGGATAACCGTCACCTGTTTGGTGTCCCCTACCGTCAAACCTTCCATGGCCTTTTCCAGTCCCGGAACAATCTGCTTGGACCCCTGAACATATGTCAGCGGCTCTTTGCCCACGTTACTGTCAATGACTTCCTTGTCCTCGAGCGTCAATGTGTACTCAAACGAAACCTTTTTTCCTTCTGCAATCGTCATAGCCTTGTCTCCTTATCAGGTATTTGTCCACGGCCACCCTGTGCTGAGAACACAATCAACACCGAGGCTGAAGCAGCGTCTGCCTTGACTTATGCCGTCAACATTCCATCCCGGAAAACTCAAGCGATTCATCCACATACCTGTTGAATGGAAAGCAGCTTAACGTGGGAAGGGTGGAAAACTCAACATAAACACGCCATAGACGATATCATACAACCCGTTCATTCACAACGGCAGAACGATCCGGGAAACCACCTTTAATTTTTTGCCGGATTTACTCTGAAATCCCGGGCACAAGAAAGAAAAAGGCTGTTTTTCGGCTATCGGAGCTTAATTGTTTCCAGATACTCCCTGACGCCGGCAACGGTAGCGATAAACAATCTCGAACCGGCCATGACCGCATACACATCATCCGGATTACCACAGGCACCGGCAAATTCCGGCCCGATGACGACCGCCGGCTCCGGGGCGTCCGCTTTACGGTTCAGAGCGTTCACGTACGTATCCAGCCGGTCCTTGAGAACCTGGAAATAATCGATATTCTGCCCGATCATCAGGCCGGTGGTTTCGGATATCTCCTTTGAAAACTCACGAATCGCCTCCCAGTAAAGGTTGGTCAGCCGGGTTTTCTGCGGACTGGCTTCCAGGTAATAGGAAATGCTCCACCCCACGCTGATAATTTTCAGCAGTTGCAGTTCGTATTCCACCGTACCCCGTTTGACGCCGGACGCTTCCGAAAATTGCGACGTCAGCGTCTTGACGTCCTCACGGTCTATGGCAAAATTGAACAGGTCCTCTCCGGTTTTCTCAATTTTGGTTTTTTTCTTTTCTGAATCATTCATATTTCAATTCATGACGTTTAATTGGGTTCCACCTTCGATCCCGCGGACCGACTCCACGTCAGATAAACAGCGGAGGCTATGCCCGACGACCCGAACACCATGCACATCACCACGATCTGGTACCGGGCCGCCAGCAGGGGAGACACCCCCGACAGGATCTGACCGGTCATCATGCCGGGAATCGACACAATACCGACGGCAAACAGTGAGTTGACCATGGGAATCAACGAGGCCCGAAACGCAATCCGGCGTGCCTCCGGATACGAAGCCCTCTCTTTGATCTCCGATTCAAATCGCTCAGCCGCCAGGCTCACGCAATTCATTGAATTGGCAAAAATCATCCCTCCGAGGGGCACCAGATACCGGGGCAAAAACCACGGATCCAGATCCAGCACCACCTGAGTGACCAGTGCCAGAGTCGAAACTCCTCCCAGGGCGATGGCCCCCAGCGCTTTGGGATACAGCCCGGTCCGCCGGTCCGCCAGCGGCCGCATCGCAATCCATCCGGCTACCGCCAGCATGATCGACAGAACGCCCACCACCATGGAGGGGTGCTTTGCTTCAAAAATAAACACCAGCACATAACCGATCAGAATCAACTGTATCAGCATCCGCCCCACGGCCAGCACAACGGTTCTGCCTTCCATAGACCACCGGTAAAAAACAACCATCACGATCGTCACGGGCACAAAGGCCACCATCAGTCGTGCGATCGGAATAACCTGTATGGAACCATTCATGATATTCCAGCTGTCCTCCTGCCGCCGCATTCGAATTATTCGTACTAAATCAGATTTCCGAGTCAGCGAATAAAATCCAGATGTATTTACTATATTGAGTCAAACAAAATCATGAATTGGATATATACATTACCCATGGAAATATCAATGCTTACATTTCTTATTTACCTACTGAGCGCCCGTTCACTGCATCCTCTTGAATCGATGACGACACAGCGTCAAGAACGTCATATACCCCTTCTGCGGCCTCTGCGCCTCGAGCGAAGCGAGCGGTGGATTTTTTTAAAACGTATACCCGATCGAAAAATGCAGGCGCCCTGCGCTCTCATCGTCCCGGCGGTCCAGCTTGTGCCCGTAGAGAAGCCCCATGGCCCCGATGGGCGTGATGTACCGCAGACCGCCGCCGGCAGTTACCCGGATGGTGTCCGACGTGATCTCCCCGAAATCGCTGTTGACCGTTCCCGCGTCCAAAAAAACGGCCATCTCGAATCCCCGGCCGATATCGATTCGGAATTCGACGCTTTCCGCAACGGCCAGGCGCCCGCCGACCGGCTGGTCCTCGTCGTCCGTCCGAAGCCGGTTTTCCCTGAATCCCCGGACATCCTGAGTGCCCCCCAGGTAAAACAGCTGATCGTCGGGAACCGTATCCGAATCGCCGTACGGGCTCAGATACCCGACACGATTGAGCCAGGCAATCGTCAACCGTTTCAACGGACTGCGGTACAGTCTGAAGTCAAACCGGGTTTTAGAAAAATCATCGACCGTATTGGTCAGTCCTTTGGACACGTCTACCGACAAGGTCGAATACACGCCTTTTTTCGGCCGGACAAAGGAATCCCTCGAATCATATCGAATCGACGGCATCAGAGCAAATATCCGGCGGCGTTCGAATTCTTCCGTATCTCCGGACAGTATGATCTCGCCGGCCTCATCGTCTGGAATCTGTTCGCGCTGTTCGAAACGAAAACTCAGTCCCGAGTAAACGGCCCGGCTCAATTTGCGCCCGAACGTCAGTGCACCACCATACGTCCGTGACTCAAAATCCAGATTGAACGGAGCGGACCGTTCGGCATACGCCGACGCCCCGGCCGATGTCCGGGTGCCGAACAAACGAGGCTCCATAACGGAGGCATCATACCGGTAGCCGATTTCGCTGACTTCGCCGCTGAGCGAGGCGTTCCTGTTTTTCCCAAACAGATTGCGGTCCCCGACCTGGCCATGGGCAAACAGCCCCTTGTCATTCTGATATCCGCCGCCGGCCTCGATGAAATAGGGCTTCTTTTCCTGAAATTCGGCAAACACATGGACCGTATCCCGTTTTTCCTTCAACCCCACGTGCCGGAGCCCGACCGAATCGATGCAATTCAGGTTCTGAAGATTTCGACGGCTGTCGAGAACCCCCTTCAGGGAAAACGGCGCTTCCGGATCCAGTGAGACTTCATTTCTCAGAATCGTTTCCCGGGTACGAAAATTTCCACTGAAATACACGTCGCCCATACGCACGAAAGGCCCCGGATCGACCTGGTACCGAATCCGGGCACCGGATCGGTCCGGATCGATAGTCACTGCCGACGTGACGGTCACATGCGGGTAGCCCTGTTCGGCTATGAGTGCCGACAACGCATTTTCATCGCTTTTGACCATGTACGGACGAAAAGGCGTGCCGACCTGAGAATCCAGAACGGCGATCGCCTCATCAAACGATACGACATCGAGCCCTTCCATGTCTACCGATGCGACCCGGGTCTGAACGTTTTCCTCGATATTCATCACGACATCTACCCCGGGACTGTCGGGGCTGCGTTCAGCAGACGCCGTCACTTCGACATCCGGGAATCCCTGGGCCCGATAAAATGACCGGACGGCCTCCACATCGTCATCCAGCACCTCCGGGTTGAAATATCCCTTATACAGAAACCCCGGCGGCCGGGTCAGCATTTGTCTGCGAATTTTTTCTTCCGGAAAGGAATGGTTTCCCGTAATCGTTATAGGTCCCGTAATGCCGGGAGGCCCTTCATCAATTTCAAACGTGACCCGCTTGACCGGTCGACCGCTTTCATCGACGATCTGCTCATCGGCCCTGACCCGGGCACCGGCATAGCCGTTTTTCCGGTATCGCTGGCGGATATTGCGAACGCTTTTCCGCACCCCCCTTCCCTCAAGGTCCCCTTCGACAAACAGCACCACTTCCTTTCGCAGGGTCCGATCCCGAAAATGTGTGTTTCCCTTGAATTCAACCCGATAGCGGGGCCCCTCGATCACGCGGATGTCAACGGCTGCGGCACGGGAATCCGGCACCCGGCTTATTTCAGATTCGATCCGGACGTCCGCATAGCCTTTTTTTCGATAAAAATTCAGCAGGCGATCTATGTCCCGGGTCAGTTGTTTCTCGATAAACCGTCCCGCACTCCACAGCCTGAACGATGCCCGCCAGATGCGCATTTTCATTTTTAATCGGATATCCGAGAATGCCCGATTCCCTTCAATGCTCAACGCCTTCAGACGACGATAGGGTTTGGAAAGCACATACACGTTGACAATGTAGCGATCGTCCCCGGGATCCTGACGGGCCCCGACCTTGATATCAACGTCCGTAAATCCCTTCCGCCGGTAAAGCTCATTAACCAGTTCAGACTGCCGGGCAATTTTCTCCGGGTCATACACATCCCCGGTAAACACGGTCATGGCATTGAGAATTTCCTTTTCAAACAGCGGGTATTTCCCAAAGATCCGGATACGTTTGATGTATTGAAACGGTTTGAGTTCAAAAACGATCGTCAGATGCCCTTTATCTTCTTTCGAATCCACATGAATTTCACGAAACCGCCGACACTGTTTCAGGGCCGATACAGACTGTTCCAGCCGTTGAGCCGAAAACGGTTTCCCCGACTCGATCACGATCATCCGCCGCGCCATGTGCTCCAGCGCAGCAACCCGATCCGGCCGGCCGGCGACGGTTACCAGAATTTCAGACACGACCGGTTCCGCCGGCTCGGACCCGCCGGTATCGGCCCATGCCGGTCCGAAGATCAAGCACGCCGTAACCGCCCACAGCCATACAGTGAGACAGACTACATGCTTTTTCCGATGAAAATCGGCAGACTTTTCTCTCATATGCTGTTTTTCCCGGCCTAATCCGCGTAGATCCGCGGCTGAATTTTATTTTTTTGCCACGGATTTTCGCAGATAGCCGCAGATTTTGTTCTGAGCTTGATTAATTGCATTTAAAAAATTTCTTTTAGTTTTTACCGCCCGTTCGCTTCGCTCTCTCGAGGCACAGAGAACGCAGAGTCCAAAATCGCCGTTGAAGGGCTCTGCGTTCTCCGCGTCTCGAGCGAAGCGGGCGGTAAAA
>Ga0272441_10001534_pt1 | contig 49189 bp, 40 predicted proteins | sample SSMProp6N_FD_193582 | JGI IMG/M metagenome (GOLD analysis project Ga0272441, IMG submission 193582) | Marine sediment archaeal communities from Little Sippewissett salt marsh, Falmouth, MA, United States - SSM-Prop-6N | ecosystem: Environmental > Aquatic > Marine > Wetlands > Sediment ... | reverse complement strand
CAGAAAGGAGAAATTGAGGTTCCCCAGGTCGTGGTAAACAGCACCCCCGCCGGAGATGCGCCTCGCCAGCCGGCCCCCGTCATGCTCCAGAAGGCGGTGGCGACACTCCCGCCAGGCGTTCTGGTGCCTGCCGATGACCACGGTCCTGCGGTTTTGCCATAAATAGAAGATGCATTGTTCTTCCCCGGCCTGATCCAGGAGCTCAAGGAAATATTCCTCCAGGGCCAGGTTGAACCAGCAGTCCGTTGTGTCGCTCAAGAAAATTTTTGTCTGCATCGCTGCCTCTGCTTACTGGATAATTGTTCGACCTGATTCTAGACTACTGTGGGGATTATGTCAAATATACTTATTAAAAATTATGTTTTCCTCAAGATAATCGATCAATTTAGTCTATATCCTAATTATAAACCGTTTAAACGCTGAAATCTCCTGTCTCTTGACAAAAAGCCATAAACCATTATCTTCATAAGCGGTTCCAAAAAAAATAACCTGGCAGAAGCGGCTTGTTTCTCCCCCGCCGGGGATACCTTCCTTTCTGCCGTCTTCTCAAGGAGGGAAGCGGATGTCCTCAGAAATAGTTGTTATCGCATTGGGCGGCAATGCCATCAAGCAGGCCCACGAACAGGGCACCACCGAAGAGCAGTTCACGAACGTTGACAAAACGGCTGTGCAGATCAGCCAGATCATCAAGGCCGGCTACCGGGTGGTCATCACCCATGGGAACGGCCCCCAGGCGGGCGCCCTGCTCATCCAGCAGGAAGAAGCCAACGGGCACGTACCCGCCCAGACCCTGGCCGCCTGCGGCGCCATGACCCAGGGGCAGATCGGCTGGATGATGCAGAACCGCATTACCCAGCGCCTTCGCGAGCTGGGCCTCGAGCAGGCCGTGTGCACGCTCGTCACCCAGGTCGAAGTCAGTCCCGACGACCCCGATTTCCAGGATCCCACAAAGCCCGTGGGCCCCTTCTACACGCCGGAGGAAGCCCGGGAGCATCGTGACCGCAAGGGCTACGTGGTCAAAGAAGTCAAGCCCGGGGTGGAGAAGAGCTGGCGCCGGGTGGTGCCCTCACCAGAGCCCATTGCCATCGTGGAGGCGGAAGCCGTCAATGATCTGGTCGCCGGGGGGGTAATCGTCATTGCCTCCGGAGGGGGCGGTATTCCGGTCATGAAAAACCCCGACGGCAGCTACTCCGGCGTTGAGGCGGTGATCGACAAGGATCGGGCCGGCTTCAAGCTGGCCCAGGCGGTGAACGCCGACAAGTTCCTGATACTCACCGACGTGGAAAAGGCCTGTATACGCTTCAATCAGCCGGATCAGCAGGCCCTGGCGAAGATCAGCATAGCGGAAGCGGAAAAGTATATGAAGGAAGGCCATTTCCTGATGGGTTCCATGGGCCCCAAGGTTCAGGCGGCCATGCGCTTCGTGCGCTGGAGCGGCAAAGAAGCCATTATCACCTCTTTGGACAAAGCGCTGGACGCCCTGGCCGGAAAGACCGGCACCCACATCGTCCCCTAGGCGCGGCAAAAGAGTGTTACAGCCATGAAACAGGGACTGGTTCAGATATACACCGGCGACGGAAAGGGAAAAACCACCGCCGCCCTGGGTCTTGCTCTCCGGGCTTCCGGACACGGCCTGAAGATCTTCCTGGCTCAGTTTGCCAAGGGCATGGACTACGGAGAGCTCCATGCCCTGGAAGCCTTTTCGGACACCATTACCGTGCGCCAGTACGGCCGCCGCTGCTTTATCCACGGGCGGCCGGAACAGGAAGATATCGATATGGCCCGCCGGGGCTGGCAGGAAGTCCGGGATATCGTGGCCGCCGGCGGTCACGATATCGTGATTATCGATGAGCTGGGCATCGCCCTCTACTACGAGCTGGTCGACCGCTCCGAGGTCGAAGCACTGATCCGCACCCGGCCGGCGACATGCGAGCTGATCATTACCGGCCGCAAAGTGCCGCCGGAACTATTCGACCTGGCCGACCTGGTCACGGAGATGCGGGAGATCAAGCACTATTATCAGGCGGGTATAGAAGCGCGCCCGGGGATCGAGTTCTAAGCGCCGTTCCCGGTACCGCGGGGCAACCGCGGAAGCCGCGGAAGCCGCGGAAGCAGGGAGGTGGTGACCTCGTAGTTGATGGTCTGGGCCCAGGTCGCCACCTCCTCCGCGCTGATGGTCTCTTTCCCCTGGCTGCCGATCAAAACCACCTCGTCCTCCATTTTCACTTCGGGGATATGGTTCACATCAACCACGATCTGGTCCATGCTGACTCGCCCCAGGACGGCGGCCCGCCGGCCGCCGACCAGCACCTGGGCCCGGTGGGTCAGCAGGCGATGGTAGCCGTCGCCGTAGCCCACCGGTACCAGGGCCACGCGCATGGCTTCCGGAGTAACGTAGGTGCAGCCGTAGCCGATGGGGCTGCCCGCCGGCAGGGTGCGCAGGCGCACCACCCTGCTCTTCAGGGTCAGCACGGGACGCAGCGGGAGCGGCGGCGGACCGTAGTCGAATGGATTCATCCCGTAGAGACTCAAACCCGGCCGGACGGCCTCGAAGTGCGCCTCCGGAAGCACCATGGCACCGGCGCTGTTGCAGCAATGCCTTATGGGTGGAAGCAGGCCCCGCCGCTTCAGCTCCGTACAGGCCCGGTTAAAGTTTTCCAACTGCTTACGGGCATGGGTGAGGCCCCGGTCATCCGCGGCGGCGAAATGGGTAAAAAGCCCTTCCACCCGCAGGCCGGAGACCTCCTTTAGAGCGGCGATGAAGTCCGCCACCTCGTCCAAAAGGAGCCCGTGGCGGCCCATACCCGTGTCCAGCTTGACGTGCACCGGCGCGGCCTCCGAGGCCGGCTTGGCCGCCCGGGCACCACCGGCGAAGGCCTCGGCGAAGGCCTCGGCGAACTCCAGGGTGGTTACCGTGGGCGTCAATCCCAGGGCCGCCATTTCCCCGGCTGCTGCCAGGGAAGAGTAGCCCATGATCAGGATGGGTGCCTCGATGCCGGCGAGGCGTAGTTCCGCGCCTTCCTGCCAGCGATGCACGGCCAGGCTGTCGGCTCCGGCCGCCAGGGCGGCCCGGGAAATCAGCTCGGCGCCGTGGCCGTAGGCATTGGCCTTGACCACGGCAATGATTTCCACTTTCTCACCGCAGTGCCGCCGGAAGGCGCGCACATTGGCAGCCAGAGCTTCTAAATCGATTTCCGCCCAGCTCACACACATCTTCATGTCTTGAGACACCATAGCATTACCACTTGGCTCATTTATAGAGGCTGATAAGGGTCCTGTGTGCAAAAACCTATCCCTTTATCCTCCCAGGTAGACCTTTTTCACTTCCGGATTTTCCAGGAGATCCTTGGAATTCCCTTCCATGATCAGGTTCCCGTTGGCCAACAGATAACCGCGCTGGGAGAACTGAAGCGCCATGCGCGCGTTCTGCTCCACCAGCAAAATAGTCGTGCCCTCACCGTTGATCTCTTTCAAGGCAGCGAACATGTTCATCATCAGAAGGGGGGCCAGCCCCATGGAGGGCTCGTCCAACAGCATCATCTTACGGCCGCTGACAAAGGCCCGCCCCACGGCCAGCATCTGCTGCTCGCCGCCGGATAAAGTTTCGGCCTTCTGGCTGCGTCTCTCGTGCAGGCGGGGAAAGAGATCGAACATGCGCTGCATATCCCTCTCGATACCCTCTTTGTCCTTGCGGGCGAAGGCGGCCAGCTGCAGGTTCTCCTTGACGGTGAGGTTTCCGAACAGACGACGGCCTTCGGGAACGTGGGATATCCCCAGCTCGCTGACCACTTTATCGGCCGGATAGGCGAGCAGATCCTTGTCCATGAAGGTCATCTTTGTCTCACCCTCCACCGCGATCATGCGTGAGAGGGCCATCAGCGTGGTGCTCTTGCCCGCGCCATTGGCGCCGATGATGCAGACGATCTCGCCCTCTCCGACATGAAAGTCTATGCCGTGCAGGGCCCGGATTCCCCCGTAGGAAACCCTCAGTTTTTCCACTTTGAGCAGCATCAGATCACCACCTCCTTGCCCAGATAAGCCTCGATCACTTGAGGATTGTTCATGATTTCTTCGGAATTGCCCTCGGCAATTACCTCACCGAAGACCAGGGTTTGTATTTGCTCACACAGGTCCATCACGACCTTCATGCGGTGCTCGATCAGGAAGATGGTCAGTCCCAGGTCTTCCCGCAGCTTGCGGATGATGGCCACCATCTCGTTAAGCTCATCCGGAGTCATGCCCGCAGTGGGCTCGTCCAGAAACAGTATCTTGGGTTCGATTGCCATGGCCCGGGCCATCTCTACCCGGCGCTGAACGCCGTAGGGGAGCCCGGTCACCACATTGTTGGCGAACTGGCTGATGCCGAACATTTCCAGCAATTCATGAGCCTTGGCAGTGAACTCCTCTTCCTGGCGGTGCCGGCGGCTGGTGCCGAAAAAGGCTCCGGCCAGCCCGTAGTCGATCTTGGAGTAGCAGGCCAGCTTGACATGGTCGAGCACGCTCACGTGCCGCCAGAGGCGCAGGTTCTGGAAGGTGCGGGCGATGCCGGCGGCGGCGATCTCGTGGGGCTTGCCGCCCTTGATGCTCTTGCCCAGGAAATTGATCTCCCCTTCGGTGGGCGTGTAGATCCCGGTGAGCAGGTTAAAGATCGTTGTCTTTCCCGCGCCGTTGGGACCGATCAGGCCCCGGATTTCACCGGACTCGAAGGTCAGGTTGTAGTTGTGAACGGCTCTGAGGCCGCCGAAAAAATGCGTCATATTGCGAACTTCAAGCAGGGGCATCGCTTACCTCTCTTTCTTGCGCCGAGGCCTAATGATGTTTTCCACCTTGAACTCCGTAAAGGAGATCAGGCCCGCCGGGCGTCGGATCATGACGATGATGAGCAGGACCGGAATCACGATCCATTTGAGCATCGCCAACGGCCTCAAGATCTCCATCAGGAACTGCAGGCCTACCGCGCCGGCAATGGAACCCACCACCGAGTTGAGGCCGCCCAGGTACACCATGGCCAGGACCTCGCTGAGCTTCAAAATCCCGAAGGTGGAGGGGTTGATGTAGCCGATTATGTGGGCGAACAGGCCTCCCGCCACGCCCGCCCAGAAGGCGGCCAGCAGGAAGGTCACCATCTTGGTCCTGCGGGTATTGATGGTCATGGCGTCGGCGGCGGTCTCGTTGTCCCGCACGGCGTTGGCCGCCTTGCCTATGATGGAGCGGGTGAAATTGACGCAGACCCACACGCACAGGCACATCCAGACAAAAACGATCGGAAGCCCGGCGAATTTGGGCTGATTCATCAAGCCCCGGGGTCCGCCGATCACCTCCAGATTTTCGATCAGGCTCTTGACGATGAAGGTGAAAGCCAGCGAGATGATGGCCAGGTAGTCTCCCCTGGTACGGAAAGAGGGGATGGCCACCACCAGGGCGCCGAGGGAGGCGACAATGCCGCCGCCGATCAGGCAGAGTGGAAACAGGAAGGGTCCCCACGCCTGCGGCAGCAGCGCCGCGCCGAACAGGTCGTCGTTGACGAAAAATATCAGGGTCAATACCGAGCAGCCGTAGGCGCCCAGGGCCATGAAGCCGGGATGGGAGCAGGAAAACTCCCCCATATAGCCGTTGACCAGGTTCAGGCTCAAGGTCAGTATGATCGATACCAGGATGAAGCTGAGCATCAGTACCCGGTAATCGTTGATGCTTCCCCAGACATGCATGATCGCGTAAAGAAACACCAGGTGGATGACCACCGGCACGACCATGGGAAACTTCTTCAGCAGCAGCCCGGAGAGCTTGTTGGTCGCCGAGGCGGTCAGGGCCGCAACCAGAACTATGGGCACGGCATAGACAATAAAAACAAACAGCAGGGCGCTGGGGATCAACAGCGGCTTGGTGAACACCAGCCGCAGCCCGAAGATAGCGGGTATGTTGGGCAGCCCCAGGCTGCGGGCCAGGGGATAGCTTAAAGTGCTTTCTATGATAACGGCCACCAGGGAACCCAGGAGCCAGCCCAGGACCGGTATCTGGCCCAGGTAGCAGCCGAATTTCCGCAAGGCAGAGCTCTTGCCGGTCTTTGCGCCCGAAGCGTCGCTCTTTCGCGTTCTCATCAGTATTCCTCCTTATCTCTCGTGGTGTTCATATGCGGAGCCGGGCGCTGTACGCTTCGCCGAAGAACCCATGCGGCCTGATGGTCAGAATCAGCAGGATGATCGAGTAAGCGATCAGGTCCCGCAACGTCGATGGGAAGATGGCGGCGACAAATATCTCGATAAAGCCCAGTAGATATCCCGCCAGTGCCGCGCCGACGATCGAGCCGCGACCGCCCAGGATGGCGGCGACAAAGGCTTTCCAGCCGATGATCATGCCCATGTAGGGCTCCAATACCGGGTAGGCGATGCCGAAGAAGGTGCCGGCAGCGGCCGCCAGGGCGGAGCCGAGGGCAAATGTCAAAACGGCGATCAGGTTCATGGGTACGCCCATCAAAGGCACGACCACGAAGTCATAAGCCATGGCGCGCATGGCCATACCCCACTTGGTCCTGCGGATAAACTGGTGCAGGGCGATCATCAGCAATATGGACAGGAAGACGATAATAAACTTTGTGTTGGTCACGTTCACGGGGCCGATATGATAGGTGACCTTCTCGATGAGCTCCGGGTACTTGCGGCGCTGGGCTCCCAGCAGGGCCAGGTTGCCGGTCTCCAGGATGATACCGATCATCAACCCGGTGATGGCCGCCGAGGCGCGGGGTGCTCCCCTTAAGGGACGGTAGCCGATTCGCTCAACCGCCATACCCACGAACGAAGTCAGAATCATGCAGGTAATTATGGTCAGCACCAGTATTGCCCAGCCGGGCAGTACCAGGATACCCAAGGTGGAGAGACCCACCAGGCCGCTGGATATAAACATACCGATGTAGGCGCCCACCATGAAGATGTCGCCGTGCGCGAAGTTGAACAGCATCATGATGCCGTATACCATGGAGTAACCCAGGGCTATCAGTGCGTAGAAACTGCCCCACTGCAAGGCATTCGTAAAATGCCTGAAGAAATCAATCAGGGTCATTCAGGTTTTCCTCCCCCAGATGGTGTTGTTAACAGAGTCACCGGCCGGTGCGAAATGTTACGCACCAGCCGGTACTCTGCCCAATTATTTTCTTACTTTTATTTCTTGGTTGGATTGAAGTACCAGCGGCCTTTTAAGCCCCCAATCACTTCAATTCCGGCGGAACGGCCATCTTGTAGAAGGAGAACTCTCCCTGCTCGTCGATGCGCACGATCACAACCGCTTTGATCGGGTCGCCCTCTGCGGTGAAGCTCATCAGGCCCGTGGTGCCTTCCCAGCGCTTGACCTGGGTCAGCTGATCGCGGATGGCCTCCCGGTCCACTTCCAGGTCGCCCGTCAGCCCGCCGGTATTCTCGATGGCCTTGAGCAGGATGTTGGTGGCATCCCAGGCCAGGGCCGCCACGTCACCGGGGATGTAGCCGTACTTGGCATTGTACTGGTCGATGAACTCCTTGGTCGCTCCGGTGGCGCCCTTCATGGCATAGTGGCTGGTGAAGAAACAGCCGATGGCGTCGTCGCCGGCCAGCTTGACCAGCTCGGGGGAGCTCCAGCTGTCGCTGCCCAGGATCGGGTATTCCCAGCCCAGCTCGTGGGCCTGCTGCAAAATCAGGGGTACCTCATCGTAGTACTGAGGCGTGAACAACAGCTCGGCGCCGGAACCGATGATCTTGGTCAGCTGGGAGCTGAAGTCCCTGTCCTTGGTGGTGAAAGTCTCGAAAGCAACAACCTCGATGCCCTCTTTTTCAGCCGCCGCTTTGAAGTTCTCGGCCAGTCCCTTGGGATAGTCGCTGGCCACGTCGTAGAGCACGGCCACCTTGTCAACACCGAACTCCTCCTTGGCGAAGGTCGCGGCGACCTTGCCCTGATAGGGATCGATGAAACAGGCCCGGAATACCCAGGGACGGTCCTTGGTGGTGCGGGGGTTGGTGGACCAGGGGCTGATATTCGGAGTCTTGCGGGCGTTGGCCACCTCGCCGGTGGGGATCGCCTGCTTGCTGGAGTAGGAACCGATGATCGCCAGAACCTGGTTCTCAGTGATCAGCTTGGTCGCCGCCGCCACTGCGGACTCGGCCTTGGACTCATTGTCCTCGTTGATCACCTCGATCTTGTAGGTCTGGTCGCCTACGGTGAGACCGCCGGCGGCATTGATGCCCTCCACCAGCATGTCCACCGAGTAGGTGGCTTCCTCGCCGACCTTGGGAATGTCGCCCGTGATAGGCGCCACATTCCCGATCTTAATGATCCCGTCGTAGGGCGCGCCTTCCATCTGACCACCGGCGAACAACATGCCCGCGGAGAGCAGCAGCACAAAACCCAGAAACAGAGTACAGGTCTTTTTGTACATTTCCCAAACCTCCTTTTCGAATTGGTGGCGCTAGTATAAAAGCGTATTGAGGATCACGCAAGAAAATTTCCAGTATTTTTATGGAAAATGAAGTATTCAGGTACAAAATTTACTTAATTTAATATTTTAGCGTATTACTAAGGTTTGTTGAAACGTAAAAAACCCTCTCTGTCCGCATTATGACGAACAGAGAGGGTATAATTTTGCGGCCCCCGCAGATGTATTAAATCAACCGGTGCAGCTCGGCGATCTTCTCCTCGTAGTCCTCACTGTTGTAGCAATACTGCAGTTGGAGAAAACCGGCGCGGAAGCGGGCCACTTCTTCTGCCGCGTTCTTGCCCTCCACCAGGACCTCTTTGATCAGCCCGGCCAGGGTCGCCATATCCTTTTCCTTCATGCCGAAGCGGGTCATCTCCTGGGCGCCCATGCGCAAAGAGCCCGCGGCGGTGAAGCCCTCCTCGTCGGGTGCGGCCTGGTAGTTGACGATGATATTGCTCTCCTCAAGCCGCTGGGCCGCCTCGATTCCCTGTCCGTAGCCCACATTCAGGATCACTTGGTGGGTTTCGGTATAAGAGACCGCCGGATCACCGGCTACCTTCAGGCCGAGATCGTGCAAAGCAGCGGCCAGGGCCTTGGCGTTGGCGTGGACCTGCGCCTGGTAGGCGTCCTTGAAATGATTCATCTCGTATGCCGCCAACAGCAGGCCCAGCATGGTCCCCAGGTGGTGGTTGCTCACTGCGCCGGGGAAGGTTCGCCGCCGCACGGCTTCCCAGAAGGGATAGCGGGGATCCAGCTCCAGGAAGTTGCCCCCCACCACGCCGCGCTGGGTGCCGAAGAACGTCTTGTGGGTCGATCCGGTGACCACATCCGCGCCTTCCTTGAAGGGTTCCTGAAAAAGGGGCCCGATCAATCCCAGGACATGGGCCATGTCGTACATGAGAATACAGTCCAGGGAGAGATCATCGATGAGCTTGCGCATCTCCACCACCGGCTCCTTGTGGATGATCATGCTCTTGCCCAGGATGATCAGCTCGGGGCGGTAGTGCTCCAGAAGCTCGCCGACCTGGGCCATGTCGATCTTGTAGGGATTCTCCGCACACACCGGGAAGTTGATCACCGCCGGCCGGTCCGTCTCCGGGTCGCGGGCAATAAAATCCCGCAACGCCCCCATGGGCTGGGCGCTCAGGTGACCGCCCTTGATGATATGGTTGTTCATCACCGAGCGGAGGCGCCGCTGTTCCTGCTTACGATAGGCCCGGTTGATATAGTCCACCATGGCGCTGAAGACCGTGGCGTTGGCCATCTGGCCGCTGATCACCCGTGTTTCCGCCTCGGCGCAGCCCAGGAATTTGCACATCTCGATCTCTAAAAGCTTTTCCACTTCATTGATGAAGCCGGTGCCCTGGTAGTAAAACACGTCCACGTCGTTTAAGGCCTTGACTTTCTTGTGCTCCGCGTAGCGGAAGGAGGGATCCATGACCGACAGCAGCCGCGCCAGGGGCGACTGCGTCTGCTCGGAGGGTATCAGATTGATGCACTTCTGCTGCCTCCAGACCGTGTTTTCCACCGCCTTGGCCAGCAGCGTCTGGACTTCGGCCGGCGCCGCCTCTCCGGCGGCTGCGGCCTGCCGGCGCTTCTCCTCGAGATAATTCTGATCGTAGACGGCGGCCCGGGCATAGGGAGGCGCCTCGGCGCGCATGTGGTAGGGCACGGTCAGGGCGGACAGCCTCTTGCCGCGCACCTCCACCTCCAGAAGCTCGTTCTCGCCGATGCTGCTGTCCAGGAGGGCCAGGCAGACGGTGCGCTTGCCGCGCTCATCGGTAATCCTGTTTTCCAGGCCGTCTCCCTGGGCGACCCAGTAGGGCACCATGGTGCCGCTGGTTACCCAGCCGACCATCCGGCCGTCGGCATAAACCTCGCTGCCGGCCCGGGCGATGCCCTTGTCCAGCAATGCCAGGGAGCGGACCATCCGCGGCAGCTCATCGGTGTCTGAAAAATCGAAATCCACGATTTTGCGATAGGCCTCGAACTGCTTCCAGAGCGCGGGTTTGCCGATAAAATCCCCCTTCACGGGGCTGAAGCTGACCGCGACCTTCACCAGGGGACAGGCGAAGATAGGGATTTCCTTGCCCGCCGGATCCTCGCCAAGCTCGTGACCGTAGAGAGGCAGCCCCGCCTCCAGGCGCAGGCTGTCGCGGGCGCCCAGCCCGATGGGGGAAGCTCCCCGCTCGATGAACAGATCCCAGACTCGCGGTGATGATGCAGCGGGCACGAAAAGCTCGAAGCCCAGGGGCTCGCCGGTGTAGCCTGTGCGGGCGATCAGAACCTGCTCGCCCAGCAATTTTCCCACCGAGAGGTTGTTGCGGGAGGGTTCGGGAAGCTGGCCTTCCTCGAGCACGGCCAGCATCATTTCCCGGGACAGGGGTCCCTGCAGGGAGATCATCGCCAGCTCGAAGGTCCGGTCGGTGCACTCTACCTTGGGAAAAGCCTTGAGCTGTTCCTGGAAGTGGGCCCACACCTTCTCCCGGTTGGAAGCGTTGACCACCAGCAGGTACTCCTCCTCGAAAAAGCGGTAGAGATAGGCATCGTCGACGGCGCCTCCGCTCTCCTGGGGGACCATGGTATATTGGGCCTGCCCTGGCTGCAAAGCGGCGGCGTTGTTGGTCAGCACATACTGCAAAAAAGGCAGGGTCTGCTCACCACTAATGATAAATCTTCCCATGTGAGACACGTCGAAAATGCCGGCCCGACGGCGCGTAGCCAGGTGCTCCTCGATAATTCCCGCGGGATACTGCACGGGCATATCCCAACCGCCGAAATCGACCATCTTGGCGTTCAGTTTGACATGATTCTCATACAGTACGGTTCGGTTCATGGCTTTCCTCACTTTGTTGTTAGACTATTCTTCTTCTCGCGAAAAGCGCACCACCGGCTTCTTGGCGGCCAGCACCTCGTCTATTCTTTTGACCACGGTCCGTGTCGGGGCCTGGTGCAGCCGTTCCGGATCGCTCGCGGCTTCCCCGGCGATCTGCTCCATGACCGCGCAGAAGGCATCCAGGCTTTCCTTGGATTCCGTTTCCGTGGGCTCGATCATCAGGGCTTCCGGAACGATCAGGGGAAAATAGATCGTCGGGGGATGGACCCCGAAATCAAGCAGCCGTTTGGCCACATCCAGGGCGGAACAGCCGCAGCTCTGCTTCAGCCGGCTGGCTGACAGCACGAACTCATGCTTGCAGACCGTGTCGTGGGGCAGGAAGAAATGCTGCTTGAGGCGTTCCTTGAGGTAGTTGGCGTTGAGAACAGCCAGCTCCGAGGCCCGCCGCAGACCGTCCGCGCCCATGAAGAGCATATAAGCGTAGGCGCGGATAATCACCCCGGTGTTGCCGAAAAAGCCGGCCACCTTGCCGATGGACAGGGGGCGCTCATAGTCCAGGCAAAAACCCTCCGCCTCGCGCCGGATATCCGGAACGGGCAAAAAGGGCACCAGTTTTTCGGTGACCAGAACCGGCCCGGCACCAGGCCCCCCTCCGCCGTGGGGAGTGGAAAAGGTCTTGTGGAGGTTCAAATGCACCACATCGAAGCCCATATCGCCGGGGCGGGCCTTGCCCATGATGGCGTTCAGGTTGGCGCCGTCATAGTAAAGCAGGCCGCCCGCCTGGTGCACCAGCTCGGCTATGGTCAGGATGTCCTTTTCGAACAGGCCCAGGGTGTTGGGATTGGTGAGCATTATGCCGGCCAGCTCGTCGTTCAGGTGCTCCTTCAGGGCCTCCAGGCTGACATTCCCGTTGTCGTCGGAGCCGATCTCCTGGACCTCGAACCCGGATATGTGCGCCGAGGCGGGATTGGTGCCGTGGGCGGAATCCGGGATAAGGATCTTGCGCCGCTTGGTTTCACCCCGGTGATCGAAGTAGGCCCGAAACAGCTTCATGCCGGTAAACTCCCCGTGGGCCCCGGCAAAGGGCTGCAGGGTTCCCCATTGCATGCCCGTAACCTCCGAGAGCATCCTCAGGGTCTCGTAGAAGAGCTCCAGCATACCCTGGGCCGTGCGTTCAGGCTGCAGGGGATGGAGCTTGAGAAAGCCCTCCAGGGCGCCCACATCCTCGTTGATCTTGGGATTGTACTTCATGGTACAGGAGCCCAGGGGATAAAAGCCCAGGTCGACGCCGTAGTTCCGCCTGGAGAGGCTGACGTAATGGCGGACCACATCCACTTCGCTGACTTCCGGCAGCCCCGGTTCTTTGCGACGCAGGAAGCGGGAAGAAATCTCAACATCGGTCTCGCCCGGAACGTCGCAAGCGGGCAGCTGATAGCCTATTCTGCCGGGTACCGATCTCTCAAAAATGAGCCGGGCGTCTTCGTTGTGTTCACTCATTGCAAAATCCCTTTCATGGTATCCACGTAGCGATCGAGCTCCGCGCGGGTTCTTTTCTCGGTTACGGCCACGGTGATGACGTCCCGATATTCCCGGCGCTCCGGGTAGAAGCGGGCCAGCTCCAAGCCGGCGAAGATCCCTTCCTCCTCCATGCGCTCCAGCACAGTTCCGGCCGCTTTGCCGGGCAGGCGCAGGGAGAACTCGTTAAAGAAGGGCTTGCTGTAGAGGGGCTTTAAAGACAGCTCGCCGACCAGCCGACGATACAGGTAACCGGCCTTGCGGGCGTTGAGCAAGGCGACCTGCTTCAGCCCCTGCGGCCCCAGGGTGGCCAGGTACACGGTGGTGGCCAGAGCCGCCAGGGCCTGGTTGGAGCAGATGTTCGACGTCGCCCTCTCCCGTTTGATATGCTGCTCCCGGGCCTGCAGGGTAAGCAGAAAAGCCCGGCGCTGATCCCGATCCAGAGACTGTCCCACGATGCGTCCCGGCATCTTACGCAGCAGCTCGCGTTTGGCGCCGATATAACCCACCGAAGGTCCGCCGAAAGTGGCCGGCAGCCCGCAGGGCTGGGTATCTCCCACAGCCAGGTCCGCGCCCCATTCCCCCTGGGATTTAAGCAGCCCTAAGGAAATCGGGTTGGAGCTGATAATCAAAAGCGATTTATTGGCCTGGACGGCTTCGACCAGGTCGGTGTAATCCTCCAGGCAGCCGAAGAAATTGGGGCTTTGCACGATGACTCCCGCCACCCGGGGTGTCAGTTTCTCCCGCAGGTCGGTGAGGGAGGGCTCGCCGTTCTTCTGGGCGATTTCCACCAGCTGCACCGACGTCCCCTGGAAGTAGGTGGCCAGCACCTGCTTGGTGAAGGGGTGGAGGGTCTCGGAATAGAGAATTGTATCCGACCTGCGCACGCTGTTGAGGGCGATCACGGCAGCCTCACAGGCGGCGGTATGACCGTCGTAAAGGGAGGCGTTGGAGGCCTCCAGCCCGGTGAGCTCACAGATCATGGTTTGATACTCAAAAATGGCCTGCAGGAAACCCTGGGATATCTCCGCCTGGTAGGGCGTATAGGCGGTGTAGAATTCGGACCGTGATATCAAGTGCTTCACCGTGGAGGGAATCAGGTGGTCGTAGCTGCCGCAGCCCAGAAAGGACACGGCCCGGGCGGCGTTTTTATCCGCCAGGGCGCGCAGCCTCATAGAGACTTCGAACTCGCACATCCCCGGTGCAAGATCCAGCTGCCGCTGCAGCTTGACGGACCCGGGTATGTCGGCGAACAGATCTTCCAGGCTTTCGACACCGATGACCGACAGCATCTCTTCGATTTCTTGCTCGGTATGGGGGAGATAGGGATTCATTGGGCTGCTCCGCTCAGTGGCTTTCTTTTTCCTGCTCCACGATCTGCGTGTAGGCAGCAGCGTCTAAAAGATCCTCCAGATCTGCGGGATCTTTCACAGACAGGGCAAAAATGAAGGTTTCATAGGGCTTCTGGTTGATCAGTTCCGGGGTATCCTCGAGCGCATCATTGCCCTCTTTGACCTCACCGGCACAGGGGGCATAGATCGCCGAGGCGGCTTTTACGGATTCGATGGTTGCCGCCTCGTCGCCCTTGGCCAGCTCTTCATCCACTTCCGGAATTTCCACGAAGACGATATCGCCAAGAGATTCCTGGGCGTAATCAGTAATGCCGACATAAACCGTCTCGCCCTCGATGCGCACCCATTCGTGCGTGCGGGTGTATTTCAGGTTTTCAGGTATGTTCATATCTCCTCCTAAACAGTGTTAATTAATTCCTCAATCTCAATGTTGGTTAGATTATGTAGGGCATCCGGATGTTATAGCCCTTATACACAACAAAGGTTTCCGCGGAAATGACTTCCGGAATGCGCGATACCTCCTGGGTATAAAACTCCAGCAAGGTGAAATCATCTTTCAGGAACACCGTCAGCAACAGGTCATAACGTCCGGTAACCACACAGACCGATACCACGCCCTTGAGCTTGCTGAACTGTTCCCCCTTTTCAACCAAATCCATGGACTTGAGCTTGATGCCCACGATCACCGTGCTGTGCCCGGGGAGCTTTTCCGGATCCACCAGACCGGTGATCTCCAGAACCCCTTCCTCGAGCAGGCGGTTTACACGCGCCCGCACGGTGTTCTCGGTAACGGAGAGCTCTTCGGCGATTTGATTGAAGGATTTCCTGCCGTCCTGCAGGTGCTTGATGATTTCCAGGTTTACCTTGTCAATTTTCATAGTTCCAGCTTGTTGTTCGATATACTATAGCTGGTACTGATGATACTGTCAAATAATTTTTTTAAATTTTATCAATTCCTCATTACCTTGTCTGATTATTTTTGTAAAGCTAAAATATCTATGCAATGCCGCCTGTATTTCCGCCGCCGGGAAGCAAGCGGGGGACCGAATTGAGCTGTTTCTTCCAATGACGGTAATCGAGATGCGACACTTCCGGACCCGACTGCTCCTGGCACTCTGTTTCCTGCTCACGGGCTGTGATCTTTTCAGCCCGGACCTGGTGCTGCGGATTGGCCTGCCCGGCTTACCCGCCCAGTGGCGGGAAAGCTTTGGTTCCTATGAATGGCAGCTCTGCTTTCCTGCCCCGAACGGCGGCCTGGCGACCCGCAGTCTGGAGGGGGCACTCAAGGAAACGGTTCTTATCCTGCCCAAACAGGGCAACCTCCCCGTCAGCGCCTGCATCGTGCTATCCTCCGGCCTGCGGCTGCCGCCGGCGGGAGGAGTCTACCCCCTGGATATGGAGGCGGACAACGGCAAGCTGCAGCTTTCCTGGGAAAACGGAATGCTCGCCGGCCTGCTGTTGAAGTTGATCGCCGCAAAGGTGGATATTACGACCCTGAACAGCCGGCGGCTGGCAGAGGAAATTTGGTCCCGCTCCGGCGGCGACCCCTGGCGTCTGGACATGAACGGTATGGCGGCAGCCCTGGCAGAGGATCTCTTCACCATCTATGCCATCCGGCTTCTCCCCACCTGCAGCGTGAAGGTCTACCCGGGAGCGGGCTGCTGGTTCCTGGAATCCCCCTGGTCCGTGCCCCGGGAAGCGGACGGGGCCGGCGGGCTCTATCTTGTGGACCTGCCCGCGGGCAGGCACATGCTGTTCGCCCAGGGCGGGGGGGCGGAGTATCTGCTTTCGGTGACGGTTGAAGGGGAGGTGCTGCTGCTTCCCGCGGAACCCTGATGAGGCAAGCGTCAGGAAAGCCCGCCTCATCAGTCCAGGCGTATGATGGCCGTATGGGTGAGTGGCTCCGTACCCCCGGGGATCAGGAGCAGATCGTTCTCCCAGCGTACCCCCCCCGCCCGGGAGTCATAGAGGCCCGGCTCCAGTGCAATCACCATGTCTTCTTCGAAGCACGGAGAACTGCCGACGGAAGCCCGCAGCAGGGGCGGTTCGTGGGTATCCAGCCCGATGCCGTGCCCCAGGCTGTGGGGCATGCGGAAGCCCCGGGAGGCAAACAGCTCGTCCACGGCCCGGGCCACCTCCGCAGGGTATGCGCCGGGCCGTATCAGCTCCAGAGCCAGGGCGTAGGCCTCCTCGACGGCACGAACCATACGCTCCTGCAGTGCGTCGGTTCGGCCCCGGACCAAAGTGACTGTGGCGTCGCTGGTATAGCCCTTCACGCGGATACCGAAATCCACCAGCGACAAACCCGGGGCGCCGAACAAGGCGGAAGTGATATTGGGAAAGGTGTGAATCGCGAAGCTGCGTTCCGGGGCGGCGGCCAGAATCTGGAACCCCAGCCCCTCGGCCCCCAGCTCGCGGGCCCGTCTTTCAATGAAGATGGCCACCTCATGCTCCGGCAGCGGTCCGGAGGCCAGCAGCGCAGGCAGCTCACCGCAGATGGCATCGCTGATCTCGCCGGCGCGGCGCAGGGCGGTAATTTCTGCCGCTTCCTTGCGCCGGCGCAGTTCCAGGAGATGGGCGTCAACCCCGCCCCGGCGGCAGACGGCCTCCATGCCCAGGCTCGCCAGCTCATTGATCAGCTCCACGGCCCGGGGGTAGGAGATCTTTTCCGAGACCTCGACCCGTGTACACTTTTCTCCTGTTAGCAGGGTTCGGGCGGCGGCGTTCAGGTCACGGCCGAAATCGGTATAGGGAACGACCTGATCCGAGACGGCGGTGCGTTCGGCCAGGATCGTATCCCAGGGAATGAGGATGGAGCGCCCAACGGCGGTGATGATCAGCAGGGCATCCTGGGGATGACCGCAGAGATAGCGGACAGAGCGGTTCCGCACCTCTTCCAGGTCGACCAGCAGGACCGCGTCGAGCTGCTGCGCTTCGAGGTAGGCCGCCAGGGCGCGCTGGCGGCCGCGGTACAGACTCTCAGGTTTTGACGACAATATTCACCAGCCTGTCCGGTACGGCAATCACCTTGATGATTTCCTGCCCGGCGATGCGTTCCTGAATACGGGGATTCTGCAGCGCCTTCTCTTTGAGGGCCTCCCGGCTCAAGCCGGTGGGCAGCATCTCCTTGGCCCGTACCTTGCCATTGAGTTGATAGACGATGGTCCGCTCATCCTCCACGGTCAGGGCCTCGTCATATTCCGGCCACGCTTCTCGGGCCAGTGTCTCAGGGTGTCCCAGCTTCTGCCACAGCTCCTCCGCCAGGTGGGGCGCGTAGGGCGATAGCAGCAGCACGAAGGGCTCCCAGAGCTGCCGGGATAAAGACTCCAGCTTGCTGATCTCCCCCGTGTAGATCATCATCTGGGCGATGGCCGTATTGAACTGCAGTGAGCCGGTATCCCCGGAGACCTTCTTGATGGTGCGGTGCAGAAGCTTTAACATCGCCTCGGGAGGGGGTGAGTCGGTGATCTCTTTTTCCGAGATACGCCAGACCCGGTCCAGAAAGCGCTTCACCCCGGCGATGCCCCGGGTAGACCAGGGCTTGGACACCTCCAGGGGTCCCATGAACATCTCGTACATGCGCATGGCGTCGGCCCCGTAAGCAGCGATCACCTCCTCCGGGTTGATGACATTGCCCAGGGACTTGGACATCTTGACGCCGCCTTCTCCAAGTATCATTCCCTGGTTGATCAGGCGCATGAACGGCTCGTCTGTGTTGACCAGACCCAAATCGTAGAGCACCTTGTGCCAGAAGCGGGCATAGAGCAGGTGCAGGACCGCGTGCTCGGCGCCTCCCACGTAGAGGTCCACGGGCATCCAGTAGTCCACCGCCTCCCGGGAGGCAAGCTCATTCTCGTTGCGGGGATCCAGATAGCGCAGGTAGTACCAGCAGGAACCGGCCCATTGGGGCATGGTGTTGGTTTCCCTCTTCGCCTCGCCGCCGCAGACGGGACAGGAGGTATGCACCCACTCTTCGATAGCGGCCAGGGGGGATTCCCCGGTACCGGTGGGTACGTAGCTTTCCACCTCGGGAAGCAGCAGGGGCAGCTCCTCGTAGGGAACGGGGACGATCCCGCACTTCGGGCAGTGGATCAGGGGTATCGGCTCCCCCCAGTAGCGCTGCCGGGAGAAAACCCAGTCCCGCAGCTTGTAGTTCACCGCCTTCTCGCCCAGGTCCCGCGCCTCAAGCCACTCGACGATCACCCTCTTGAAGGTCCTGGTGGGCAGGCCGTCGAACTCCCCGGAGTTGACCGCCACGCCCTCTTCCACGGTGGCTGCTGTCATCTCCTGCAAACTGCCGTCAGCAGAGACAACCTGGATCACCGGCAGGTCGAAGGCCCGGGCGAATTCGAAATCCCGCTGGTCGTGGGCGGGCACGGCCATGATGGCCCCCGTGCCGTAGGAGATCAGGATATAGTCGGAAATCCAGATGGGAATCTCCTCGTCATTCACCGGATTGACCGCGAAGGCTCCGGTGAACACCCCGGTCTTCTCCTTGGCCAGATCCGTTCTCTCCAGGTCGGACTTGAGACTGGCCTGGCGGATATACTGTTTCACCTGCTTCGCCTGCTCCGGGGTGGTGATGGTATCAACCAGGGGATGCTCGGGCGCCAGCACCATGTAAGTCGCGCCGAAAAGGGTATCCGGCCGGGTGGTATAGACCTCCAAAAAGCCTTCATGCTCCCGGAGGGGGAAGCGGACATTGGCCCCCTCGCTGCGGCCGATCCAGTTGCGCTGCATCAGCTTGAGGGATTCCGACCAGTCCAGCTTGTCCAGGTCGGCCAGCAACCTGTCCGCGTAGGCCGTAATTTTCAACAACCACTGGCGCAGGTTCCGGCGTTCCACCGGAGCGCCGCAGCGCTCGCACTTGCCGTCCTTCACCTCCTCGTTGGCCAGGCCGGTCAGGCAGGAGGGGCACCAGTTGATGGGAACCTTGTCTTCATAGGCCAGGCCCTGCTCCCAGATCTTGAGAAAGATGAACTGGGTCCACTTATAGTACTCCGCGGAGTGGGTCGAGACCTGTCTGTCCCAGTCGTAGGAAAAACCCAGCGCCTTGATCTGGGTTTCAAAACGCTCGATATTCGTCTCCGTGGAAATCCGGGGATGAGTGCCCGTCTTGATAGCGTAGTTCTCCGCCGGCAGGCCGAAGCTGTCGAAGCCCATGGGATGGAGAACGTGATATCCCTTCATACGCAGATAGCGGCAGTAGATATCGGTGGCCGTGTACCCCTCCGGATGCCCCACATGGAGACCCGCGGAAGAAGGATAGGGAAACATGTCGAGAATATAGCGCCTCTTTTCCTTGGCAACCGCCGGATCTTCAGTGACGCGGAAGACCTTGTGCTTCTCCCAGTAGGTCTGCCATTTCTTCTCGATCGATTGAAAGGGATATTTACTCATTCGGGAATCTTACCTACCTGCCCTTTTTCCGTCAATTAGAAGAGGAAAAAACTTGACCTCAAGGGCAATGAGAGCATATATTAAAACCGGAGCGGCGGCTTCCACACACCAGTTTGTGAATATAATTTTATATATATCCCACTGGAATAAACAATAAAATAAAATTTGACGTATGCATCAGGAATGGTACAATAGTTCCCACACATTACTCAAAGGAGATTCGGTGTCCAAGAAGGAGTTCCCGAAGGTCCATTTCTACGACCACGACCTGACGGATATGTATGAGCTCACCTGGAGTCACCTGCGGGATTTCTGGAAAAAGGGAACACCCGCGAACGGCCTGTCCGGGCGCTACTTCAATCTTCCCAAGTGCGAAAGCATCAACCAATTTGAGGCCTGCTGGTCAACCTTCTTCCTGGTCTACTCTAACCGGATCTTCCCCGCTGCAGCGGTACTGGATAATTTCTACGGCAAGCAGGAAACAGACGGCGCCATCCGGGGACTCTACAGCGAGAAAGACGGCCGGCCCCTGGCCATTCCGGGAAACCCCGAAGCCGTGATGCCGCCCCTGTTCGCCTGGGCGGAATACAACATCTATCACAAAGTGGGTTTGAAGAAGCGGGTGCGGGAAGTCATGCCGGTTTTGGAGCGCTACTTCGACTGGCTGGAGACCCGCTTCAAGCAGGACAACGGCCTCTACGCCGTACCGCTGGAAGCCACCATGATGAGCAACTCCCCGCGACAGGATGCCGTCTATCCGGTGGATTTCAACGCCCAGCAGGCTCTCAACGCCCTCTACATGTCAGCCCTGGGGGATATCCTCAACGACAAGGAAATCAGCTATAAATACAAGCGCGCCTATTTCTCCCTGAAAACCCGAATCAGTTCACTGATGTGGGACGAACGCCGGAGCTTCTATTACGACCTGGACAAGAACGGCAAGCAGGTTCGCGTCAAGACCGCCGCCGCTTTCTGGCCCCTGCTGGCGGAAATCCCCAACGAGGTCAAGGCGGAAGCCCTGATCCGGCATCTGTCCAATGCCAAAGAGTTCGGCATCGATCATCCCTTTCCCTCCCTGGCTGCCAGTGAAGCCGACTATGACAAAGCAGGCGGCGGGTTTCACGGCTCCGTGTTTCCCTTCCTCACCTATATGATTATCAAGGGCCTGGAAAAATACGGAAAGTTCGAGTTTGCCCGGGAATGCTCCATCAAACATCTCTACTACATGCTGGAAGGCCTGCATCCCGAAGAGGAAGGCACGGGGAGCTTCTGGGAAGCCTATGCACCTCAGCAGGAAGGGCCCTCGGTATGGAGCGGCAACAAAACTTTCCCCCGCTCCAACTTCCTGCCCTATACGGCCCTGTCATCCATCGCCCTGATGATCGAAAATGTCATTGGCCTCTACATCTCGCTGCCCCGGAAAACCGTCGACTGGATGATGCCCACCATGGAGATCATGGGTATCGAGGATTTGGCGTTGAAGAGAAACATGATCTCAATACTCAGCAATAAGAGCGGCCGGGGCTGGGAAATTCGCCTGGAGTCGGAAAAGCTCTACTACCTGACCATCAATATTCTGGATTCGAAGAAGAAAACCCTGCCCATTCCCTCGGGCAAATGCTCGATCCTGATCGACAAGATTTAGGTCTGCGACAAGATTTTGGTCTTCCCGGTCAATTTTATCCGCTTCACTCCCGAGCCGGGCGCCGTCCGGACAAGGATCGTGCCAGGGTCAGCCTGTCGGCATACTCCAGGTCCCCGCCTACAGGCAGTCCCAGGGCCAGCCGGGTAACAGTCACTTCGCAGTCCGCCAGACGCTCCGTGAGATAGAGGGCCGTAGTATCCCCCTCCACCGTCGGATTAGTGGCGATGATCACTTCTCGGATATTCTCCTCGCGCACCCGGCGCAGCAGGTTCTCGATGCGCAGCTGCTCCGGCCCGATTCCCTCGATGGGTGCTATGGCGCCCATCAGGACGTGATACAGCCCCCGGTACTCCCGGGTCTGTTCCAGGGAATGCACGTCCTTGGGCTGCTCCACCACGCAGATCGTCGTCCGGTCCCGGCGCATATCGGCGCAGATGCTGCAGGGCAATTCCTCGGTGTAATTACCGCAGAGGGGACAGATCCTGATTTTTTCCAGCAGCTCAGTGATCGAGGCGGCTAAAGAGCGGGCGACGCTTTTGTCGGCTTTCAGAAAATAGTAGGCAATTCTCGAGGCGCTTTTCCGTCCCAACCCGGGAAGTTGGGCCAGCTGCCCGATCAGCCGTTCCAGCGCGGTCACATCAGAAGCCCATGAGTCCCGGCGGCAGAGGAAGCCCGCCGGTCAGAGAGGAGAACTCCTCGCGGATTTTTTCCTTGATCTTCACCAGAGCGTCCGTGGTTGCGGCCTGCACCAGATCCTCCAGCAAGGAAATATCAGCCGGGTCTACAGCTTCCGCCGATATCCGGACATCCCGGACTTCCATATGCCCGTTCATCTCTACTTGAATCATGTCACCACCGGCAAAGCCGATGACTTTCAGCTCCTTGAGCTTCCCCTGAATTTCGTTCATTCGCTCCTGCATGGAGCCGAACTGCTTCATGAGGTCGTAGGGATTGATCGCCATCTCACTCTCCTTGCACTATTTCCCCGCGGAAAACCTTGCGGACCATCTCCACCTGATTCCCCACCTTCCGGCTCCCCCCACCGGTCTGCTTTTTGAAGCGGACCTCAATCCTCACCGGCCGGGACAGCAGTTCCCCGGCCCGGACCGCCAGGACATCTTTCTCGTTGGCCACATGCTCGCCAGAATATTTATCCCCGGCCTTGAAAACAAGGATCAAAAGCTCATCCTCCAGGGACCAGGAATCCACCTTCTGCAGGGAGGAAGCCAGGGCCAGCTTTTCACTCTTGACCGCCCGGATGAGCCGCTCCAGGACACCCTCCTCGGAGTCCGTCCCGGCGGGGCTTTCGTTCTGCGCAGGCCCATCTGCTTCCGGGGCATCAGCCTCCGGATTTGCGGCTCCGGTCTGGAGAGGGAACCCGCCGTTCTTAACTTTGCGGACAGCCTCCAGGACCTCCGCCGGGGTGACCAAACTGGACAAATCCGCCAACCTGCTCATCAGAAGCTCCAGCTCGAAACGGGAATTGAGGGAGTATTTCAGATGCCTGTAGAGCTCTACAGTCATTTCCAGGGCTTTTTCCAGCTGCAGGGCGCTGAAATACTCCACCACGGATACGGAGAAGCTGGCCGGGCTGGCGTTGAGCAATCCCTCCTGCTTTACCCCGCTTTTTAAAAGCAGCAGATCGCGGAAGTACTCAGCCAAATCGATGACAAACTGCTCGACGGAAATCCCCTTGTCCAGGACAGCGGCGGTCATCTCCATAACCTGCTTTTTATCCCCGGCCGTCAGGATCTCGCCGATCTTGTTGATCTGGTCGCTCCCCACCAGCCCCAGCTTTTCCTGTATGATGTCCAGGGTTATACCGCCGGCGGAAAACGAAACCACCTGGTCGAGGAGGGTATAGGCGTCCCGGAGCGACCCGGTGGCCTCCTTGGCCATCCAGAACAGGGCCTGCTCATCGGCGGTCACGCTCATCTCTTCCACGGCGGCTCTGAGCAGCTGCTTGATCTGCTCCGGAGCGATCAGGCGGAAATTGAATTGCTGGCAGCGGCTGCGGATAGTGGCCGGCACCTTGTGGACTTCCGTGGTGGCGAAAATGAACACAATGTAGGGGGGCGGCTCTTCGATGGTTTTGAGCAGCGCGTTGAAGGCGCTGGTGGAAAGCATGTGAACTTCGTCGATGATGTAAATCTTATAGCGGCCGGCATTGGGGGCGAAAAGGACCTCGTCCTTGAGATCTCGGATATCGTTGACGCTGGTGTTGGAGGCGCCGTCGATTTCCAGAACGTCCAGGGAACGGCCCTGGGCGATTTCAGTGCAGCTGGAACAGACCCCGCAGGGCGTCTGGGTAGGGCCCTGCTCGCAGTTCAGGGCCTTGGCCAAAATACGGGCCGCCGATGTCTTGCCCACACCCCGGGGACCGGAAAACAGATAGGCGTGGGCGATACGCCCCTGGCGAACCGAACTGGTCAGGGTGGTGACCACGAACTCCTGGCCTACCAGCTCTTCGAATGATTGGGGTCTTTTCTTGGTTGCCGTACTCTCAAATGCCATTGCCGTTTCGCTTTGTTATAAAAAACCCCCTAGCACCGTCAAGCCGCTTACATCTCAAAAGACAGGTGCTTACCGCTGCTACCTCCCGGTCCTGACGGAATTGGGCACCGCCTCCTAGCGTAAAGCCTGACAGGGGCGCTAAGGGGCTACGGAGAGAGAGGGATTCGAACCCTCGGTACCCGGTTAGAGTACACACGCTTTCCAAGCGTGCACCTTCGGCCTCTCGGTCATCTCTCCTCGGTTTTCAAAGTACGGGAGACTGCTCACTTTTACTACTGACGGAGAGAGTGGGATTCGAACCCACGGAGCCGCAGTGCGGCTCAACGGATTTCGAGTCCGCCCGATTCAACCGCTCTCGCATCTCTCCTCTGACTCCGTGCCCAAGAGGACTCGAACCTCCGACCTCTAGATCCGCAATCTAACGCTCTATCCAGCTGAGCTATGGGCACAACAACGGAGAGGGTGGGATTCGAACCCACGGTACCCGGTATGGATACAACTCCTTAGCAGGGAGCCCGATTCGGCCGCTCTCGCACCTCTCCTTTTTCCTTCTCTTGCTTCCGGAGAGGGAGGGATTCGAACCCCCGGAACCTTGCGGCTCAACGGTTTTCAAGACCGCCTCCTTCGACCTCTCGGACACCTCTCCAGCCCCGTTTCCAGGCTAGACTATACTCATAGCCCGGGTCTTTGTCAACGGCCGGGTAGTGCCGGGGAAAGCTCCGTGTTTGGGATTTTCTGCTGCCCGGGGAGCAAGATCCCCCTCAGAGAGAACCGCCCTGCTCGTCGAAGAGGGTCCAAATTCTTTCCAGGTCTTCGCCGGAAAAATATTCGATCTCTATTTTTCCCCGCGTCTCGCTACCCTTGATGGACACCTTGGTGCCCAGAAGCTCGATGAAGCGCTGCTCCAGGGTTTGCAGCAGCGGCGATTTCCGGGGCTGCGGAGCCGCCGCCGGTGCGCTTTCCTTGGTGCGGCGGAGTTTGGCTGCGTCGCGCTCGGCCTCCCGTACGGATATCTCCCGGGAAAGGATGCGGGTGAAGAGAGCTTCCTGCTCACTGAGGCCGGGAAGGCTGAGAATGGCCCGGGCATGCCCGCTGGTCATGCGGCCCTGGTTCAGGGCCTCCTGCATGGGTTGGGGCAGGTTTAACAGGCGCAGGCTGTTGGCCACGGTGGAACGCTTCTTACCCACCCGCCGGGCAACCTCTTCCTGGCTGAGTTTGAAGGCGGACATCAGCTTCCGATAGGCCCGGGCCTCTTCAATGGGTTTCAAATCCTCCCGCTGAAGATTCTCGATTAGCGCCAGCTCCAGCTTCTCTTCCTCCGAGAGCTGCTTCAGGATCACCGGCACCTCGGTAAGCCCCGCCAGGCGGGCGGCCCGGCAGCGTCGTTCGCCGGCGATGATGCTGTAACCGCCTTGGGTGAGTTTTTCCACCAGTATGGGCTGCAGAATGCCCTGCTGTTCGATGGAACGCGCCAATTCCTGAAGGGACTCTTCGGAGAACTCCTGACGGGGCTGCTCGCTACCAGGCTGCAGAGCGGTGAGGGGGACAATCTGTATAGCGGCATCCTGGGCTGCGGTTGGCTGGAGCAGGGCTTCGATACCCCGCCCGAGAGCCCGCTGCCCCTGTTTAGGTCGTCCAGCCATGGTTCAACACCTCTTCCGCCAGCCGAGCGTAGCTTTTGGCACCCAGGCACTCGGGATCGTACTGGTTGATCGGTTTGGCGTAGGAAGGCGCCTCGCTGAGCCGGACATTCCTGGGAATGATGGTGCGGAACACCTTTTCCTTGAAATAACCCGTCACCTCTTCCACAACCTCGTGCGCCAGGCGGGTGCGCGTGTCATACATAGTAAAGAGGATGCCGCCGATTTTCAAGTCGGCATTGTAGCCGCGCTGGATGCTGCGAATGGACTGCAGCAGCAGGCTCAAACCTTCCAGGGCGAAGTACTCACACTGCAGGGGAATGATCACGTACTCGGCGGCCACCAGGCCGTTGACAGTCAAAACCCCCAGGGAGGGCGGGCAGTCGATGAACACGAAATCAAAATCCTCGCGGATATCCGCGATCCGCCGGCGAAGCAGGGACTCCCGCTCATCGAGGCCCACGAGCTCGACAGTGGCGCCGGTCAGGTTGATATTGGAGGGGATGATCGACAGGTTTGGAACCGGGGTGGCCTGGATCACTTCCCGGGGACGAACGGCGTCGGTGAGGACCTCATAGATTCCCGGCCGGCGGGTATCCGCCCCCAAACTGGATGAACTGTTGCTCTGCGGATCGAAATCCACCAGCAGTACCGTTTTCCCCGCCTCGGCCAGGCAGGCACCGAGGTTCACGGCTGTGGTGGTTTTTCCCACCCCGCCCTTCTGGTTGGCAAAGACGACCGTTTTCCCCATCTGCTCACCTTTCCCGGTGTTTCACGTGAAACAATCTGCTTATTTTACCACCCGGGCGATTCCCACCACTAGATCCGGCTTTTCGATATTGACGATCTTCACACCCATGGCCGCCTTGCCCTGAATGGGAATTTCCCGCAGCCTCAGCTTTATGGTATTGCCCTGGGAGGTTATACATACCAGCACATCCTTCTTCAAGACGGCCAGAGCTCCCGCCAGCTCGCCGCTCTTTTCCGAGGTCTTGTAACAGACCTGGCCTTTGGTGCCCCGGCCGTGAGGGGTGAAATTGCCGAATTCGATGCGCTTACCGTAGCCGAATTCACTCACCACCAGCATCTGTTTCTTGGCGTCCACCCTAACCACTCCGGTGAGCTCATCCCCCTTGCCCAGACGGATGCCGATCACGCCCCTGGAAACCCGGCCCATGGAGCGCACCGAATCCTCGTGGAAGCGCAGGGCATTGCCGCGGCGGGTGACCAGCATCACCTCGTCCGCGCCGCCTGTCAGCCGGGCGCTGACCAGCTTATCACCCTTATCCAGGTTGATGGCCACGATCCCGCGGGTGCGGGCGTGGGTGAAGTCGGCGGTTTTAACCTTTTTCACAATACCGCGGCTGGTAGCCATGAAGATACACGTTTCTTTACTGAACTCCGACAGAGAGATCACCGTGGTGATTTCCTCGTTGTTGGATATATTCAGCAGCATCTTGATGCTTTGCCCGCGGGAGGCTCGGGAATATTCGGGGATCTCATGAACCTTGAGCCAGTAGGCCTTGCCTTCGCTGGTGATGAACATCAGGTAATCATGGGTGGAGGCGATAAAGACCTGCTCCACGAAGTCCTGGTCCCTGAGGCGGGCGGAAGAGGAGCCCTTGCCTCCCCGGGCCTGGCGGCGATAGGCCGAAACCGGTATCCGTTTGATGAAGCCCTTGTTGGAGATCAAAATCACCATATCCTCTTTGGCTATCAGATCCTCGATATTGATCTCCTCCACCTCCTCGGCGACGATTTCCGTACGCCGCTCGTCTCCGTAGGCCGCGGCGAGATTCCGTGTTTCCTGCTTGACCACTCCCAGGATCTTCCGCTCGCTGGAGAGTAAATCCTTCAGCTGTGCGATGGTTGCCATCACTTCTTTCAGCTCTTCGACGATCTTTTTGGTCTCCAGGCTGGTCAGTTTCTGCAGGCGCATATCCAGTATGGCCTGGGCCTGGATTTCCGAAAGTTTGAAGCGCTTCATCAGGTTGCTGCGGGCGGAGCTCACGGTCCGGGAAGCCTTGATGATGGCCACGACCTCATCGATGTTGTCCAGGGCGATCTTCAGCCCTTTCAGGATATGCGCCCGTTCTTCCGCCCGGCGCAGCTCGTAGCGGCTGCGGCGGGTGACAACCTCCTGGCGGTGCTTGATAAAAGCGTCGATCATCTGTCGCAGATTGACGGTCTGGGGTCGTCCCTCCACCAGGGCGACATTGTTGGCATTGAAGGCGAGCTGCAGCTGGGTATGGGTGAAGAGTTGGTTCAAGACCACTTTCGGGATGGCCCCCCGCTTGAGCTCGATAACGATGCGCATGCCCCGGCGGTCAGATTCGTCCCTGAGGTCCGAAATACCCTCCAGCTTGCGCTCCTTGACCAGGTCGGCGATACGGACAATGAGGTTGGCCTTGTTCACCTGATAGGGTAGCTCGGAAACGATGATCTGGTCCTTGCCGTTCTTGGCCGTTTCCAGAGAAACCCGTCCGCGAACGATGATCTTGCCCCGCCCGGTCAGGCTGGCCTCCCGCAGGCCCTGAGTACCGAAGATGATGCCTGCAGTGGGGAAATCCGGTCCCTTGACGATCCGTGTAAGCTCCTCGAAGCTCAGCTTGGGCTTGTCGATCACCGCGATAACGGCCTGGGCGATCTCCGTGAGGTTGTGGGGGGCGATATTGGTGGCCATGCCCACGGCGATGCCGCTGGCTCCGTTCACCAGCAGGAACGGCAATGCCGCGGGCAGCACCAGCGGCTCCTTCATGGAATCATCGTAATTGGCGCCGAAATCAACGGTTTCTTTCTTGATATCCTTGAGCATTTCGCCGGCGATTTTCGCCAGACGGGCCTCGGTGTAGCGCATGGCCGCCGGGGGATCCCCGTCGATGGAGCCGAAATTTCCCTGGCCGTCCACCATGGGGTAGCGCACGGAAAAATCCTGGGCCAGCCTGACCAGGGTATCATAGATGGATTGGTCGCCGTGGGGATGATATTTCCCCAGCACATCGCCGACAATCCGCCCCGCCTTCTTGTAGGCCCGGTCATGGCGAAGTCCCATCTCGTTCATGGCGAAAAGTATGCGTCGGTGAACCGGTTTCAGGCCGTCCCGGACATCGGGAAGCGCCCGGCTCACTATTACGGACATGGCGTAGTTGAGGTAGGATTCCTTGACTTCATCCTCTATGGCTACAGGTATGACCTGGCCTTTGGCTTCTTGCACCGTGCTCTCCTGTTCCTGCGGCCCCTACACATCAAGGTTGGAAACGGCAAGGGCATTGTCTTCGATGAATTTGCGCCGGGGTTCCACGGCGCCTCCCATCAGGGTGGTGAAGATGTCATCCGCCTCCACTGCATCCTCGAGGGTCACCCGCATTATCTTTCTCTGGACCGGGTCCATGGTGGTATCCCAGAGCTGATCGGGATTCATTTCCCCCAGCCCCTTGTAGCGCTGCATCTGCACCTGGTCAGCCGCATCCCCGGCTTTCTTGAGGATGCGGTCCCTCTCCCGATCATCATAGGCGTAGTAGACCTTCTTGGCAATGATCAGCTTGTAAAGCGGGGGCATGGCGATATAGACGTGCCCGTTCTCGAACAGCTCCTGCATGTAGCGGAAGAAAAAGGTCAAAAGCAGGGTGCGTATATGCGAGCCGTCCACATCGGCATCGGCCATGATGATTACCTTGTGGTAGCGCAGCTTCTGGAGATCGAAATTGGTTCCCGCTCCGGTCCCCAGGGTGGAGATAATGGGTATCAGCTTGTCATTGGACAGTACTTTATCTATGCGCGTCTTCTCCACGTTGAGCATCTTTCCCCAGAGAGGAAGGATGGCCTGGAACTGCCTGTCCCGGCCCAGCTTGGCGCTCCCGCCCGCGGAGTCACCTTCCACGATATAGAGCTCGCATTTGGCCGGGTCCTGTTCCGCGCAGTCCGCCAGCTTACCCGGCAGACCGGTGCTTTCCAGGAAGCTCTTGCGCCGGGTGAGCTCACGGGCCCGCCGCGCCGCCGCCCTGGCCTTGGCGGCCAATATCGACTTGCTGAGGATGCTCTTCACCTCTCCGGGGTGCTCCTCGAAATAGAGGGTCAGCTTCTCGTTGACCACGGATTCCACGATTCCCTTGACCTCGCTGTTGCCCAGCTTGGACTTGGTCTGGCCCTCGAACTGTGGTTCCGGGACCTTTACCGAGATCACCGCCGTCAGTCCTTCACGGACATCGTCTCCGCTCAGGTTCTCATCCAGCTTCTTGGCCAGATTCATCTTCTTGAGGAAATCATTCAATGTGCGGGTCAGGGCCGATTTGAATCCCACCAGGTGCGTGCCCCCCTCCCTGGTGTTGATGTTGTTGACAAAGGTGAAAATGGTTTCGTTGTAGCCGTCGTTGTAGGCCAGGGCGATCTCCACCCAGACATTTTCCTTTACGCTCTCGAAGTGGACAGGTTCCTTGTGGATGGGGTGCTTGTTCTTGTTCAGATACTCGATAAAGGATTTTACGCCGCCGTCGAACCTGAAGACATGCTTCTTCTGCTTGGGGGTTCTCTCGTCGCTGATGGCGACCTGCACACCCCGGTTGAGGAAGGCCAACTCACGCAGGCGGTTTGAGAGTGTGTCGAAGCTGTAATTGGGGTTCTTGAAGATCTTCTTGTCCGCCCGGAATCTTGTGATGGTTCCCGTATCTTCGCACTCTCCGATGATAGCCACATCCTTTTCCGGCAGACCGCGCTGATAGCGCTGAAAATAGATCTTCCCTTCCCGCTTCACCTGCACCTCGCACCATTCCGAGAGGGCATTAACCACGGAAACGCCGACGCCGTGCAGGCCGCCGGAAACCTTGTAGCTTTTCTTGTCGAATTTGCCGCCCGCATGGAGCTTGGTCATCACCACTTCCAGGGCGCTCACCTTTTCCACGGGATGAACGTCCACGGGTATGCCCCGGCCATTATCCTCCACGCGTATACAATTGTTTTTTTCGATGGTCACCGTGATGCTGTCACAGAAACCCGCCAGGGTTTCGTCGATGGAATTGTCCACCACCTCGTAGACCAGGTGGTGCAATCCCTCCACGCCGGTGGTTCCGATATACATGCCCGGGCGCTTGCGAACGTGTTCCAGACCCTTAAGAATTTGGATATGCTGTGCGTTGTAGGTTTCCTGCATTTCATTTTCCTGAAAGAGTTTGTTTGAATCTCGACGACCAAGAAGACAGCTAATTATACCGAGATCGCTGTAAAAAGTAAATAGACGTCAATCCGCAGCGGGTCCTTCCGGGGCGCTCGCTTTCGCTCGCTTTCGCTCGTTGTCGGTCCCGGGCGCATATCGCAGAGCCGCGCCTGGGCAACGGAAGCATCCAGCCGGGCTCGGCAAGGCCGCCGTTACTGTTGTCGTTAAAAGGCCGAACAGGGATAAATCGCCCTTGAAAAACCGCTGCGTATCCTTTAAAATAGGTATTACCGAATTGTGCACAACTTGTGGATAACTAATGAGTAAGTATAGCTTTATACTACACAAAGGTGAATTCATCTTACTGATATTATCAGCACTACTCTTATTTTTTTTTGTTTTTTAATTGCATATATTATAAGCAATTAAACAAAACTGTTCCGGTATTAATATTCTGGGTTTGCACTTTTTTTAATTCCTTACTGAGTAAGGAAATCGGGGTTGTGTGGATAAGTTGTGGATACATTGCCAATAAATCATGAAGCCGAGGAAATGCCTATGAAAGCCGCAGCCTGGGATTATAAAATCTTCTGGGAGGAGACAGTCAAGCAGATCCATAAAGATATCAGCGAGCAGGAGTACCTGATGTGGTTCCGCCACACCGACTACCTGGCCTCCGAAGATTCCCGCCTGATCTTGTCCGTACCCTCCGGCTTCTACAAGGACCAGGTCACCCAGCGCTACCTGCCCCTTATCGAGCGCATCCTCTACGACCTCTCGGGGCATAAAATCAGCGTCAGCTTTACGGTACAGAAGAAAGAGCTGGAACATGCCGCAGAGCGTGCGCCTGAGCAAGAAGCTCCCAATAAAGTGAAAAAGAGCAGGCCCCATCCCCAGCTCAATACGGAGTACAATTTCCAGCGCTTCGTGCGGGGCGAGAACAATGATTTCGCTTATATGGCTTCCTACGCCATAGCCAAAAATCCCGGAAAGGCCTACAACCCCTGCCTCATTTACGGGGGCGTCGGCCTGGGCAAAACCCATTTGCTGCAGGCCATCGGCAACGTCTCGTATCAGGAGCTCCAGCAGCATAAAATCTTCTATGTCACCGCCGAGACCTTCACCAATGAGTTCATCCTGTCCATCAAAGAAAACACTTCTCACCGCTTTAAGAATAAATACCGCTCCGTGGATATCCTGCTGCTCGATGATATTCACTTCCTGCCGGGAAAGGTGGAAACCCAGGAAGAGCTCTTTCATACCTTTAATGCCCTTTACGACGCCAACAAGCAGATGGTCTTTACCTGCGACCGGCCCGTTTCCGAGTTGCGCTCTCTCTCAGACCGACTACGCAGCCGCTTCGAACGGGGCCTAAACGTCGACCTCCAGCCGCCCAACTACGAAACCCGCATCGCCATCCTTAAAAAGAAAATCGAGGAAAAGCAAATTACCATTCCCGACGAAGTCGTCGATCTCATCTGTGCCAACATCAAAACCAATGTCCGCGACCTGGAGAAAGCCCTCACCAAGCTCTGTGCCTACGCGGAGCTTGTCAACAAGCGTATTACCCTGGATATCGCCCAGCGCCAGCTCCAGGACTTCTTCTCCAACCATGATTACCGTAAAGTGAGCATAGACGTTATCCAACGTGTGGTGGCCGATTACTTCGGCCTGTCGACCAACGACCTGAAAGGCAAGAAACGCAGCCAGGCCATCGCCTTTCCCAGGCAGATCGCCATGTATATCTCCAGAGACCTTACGGAATACTCAACCACCGAGGTGGGTTTGGAATTCGGCGGCCGCGACCATACAACCGTCATGCATGCCTGTACCAAGATAGAGGACCGCATCAAGACCGATTCCACCCTGGAACCGACGATTCAGCATTTGATCCGCACTCTCAAGGGCTTGCGCAATTAGGGATGAATATCTTGTTGCTTCAATGTGGATATTCGGTACATACTCTGATGTGTTCTTAATACTGTTTATGCTTTGTGGAAAGATTCAGCTTCACAGCGGGACAGTATTCTTTCTCTGGGAAAGAAGATAGGTATGTTTTTCACATATCCACAGTGCTTACTACTACTACTACTAAATTTACTAAAGGAGTAGTTTATGAAATTTTCCTGTGAAAAAGAGGTCATTTTAAAGGAAATATCCATTGCTCAGGATATTATCTCCTCCCGTAATACAGTCTCCATTCTCTCAAATGTTTTGCTCGAAACAAGCGAAAACAACCTGAGAATAAAAGCCACGGACCTTAAGGTCAGCTTTGAAACCAATATAAACGTGGAAACAAAACAAGCCGGCAGTACCACAATATTCTGTGACAAGCTGTTGGGGATTCTGCGATCCCTTCCTGAAGGCGAGGTCGATTTCGACTTGCGGCAGGAAGATATGATGCTTTTCATCCGGCCGGTGTTCCAAAAGATCGATTTCAAGCTCAAAAGCGTGCCCGCCGACAAGTACCCGGAGATCAAGGAAATCAAAGAGGACACCTACTTCGAACTGCCCCAGAAAGAGTTTATGGACATGATCTCCAAGACTTTGTTTGCCGTTTCCAACGATGAGAGCCGCTACTTCATGAACGGGGTTTATTTTGAGAAGGCCAACGGCAACCTGGTGATGGTGGCCACGGATGGGCGACGGCTCTCATATATTGCCAAGGCCGTGGATATCGAACCGGAAAGCATAAAGGGAGTGATTATACCGCCCAAGATCCTGCATCTTGTACGCAAGCTCTCCACCGGGGAGGGCAATATCTTTATTGCCCTGGGAGACAACAATCTCTTTATCCGCTTCAACCAACACAAGCTGACCTCCAACCTCATTGACGCCCAGTTTCCCAATTACGAAAGGGTGATTCCCGAGGAACAGGCGCAGCGCTTTAGCGTGGAGAGACAGGCGCTGCAGGCGGCACTGCGGCGCGTATCTTTGCTGGTGGAAGAAAAATCACGCCGTATCTTGTTGAATGTACAGTCCGGAAATTTAGTTGTCAGCTCCTCGGAAGGCGACATCGGCATGGCCAAGGAAGAGATGCCCTGTGAATACGAAGGGCCGGAGATTACCCTGGCGCTGAACTATGTCTACCTTATCGATCCCCTCAAAGAGATGGAGACGGAAAGGGTCTCCCTGGAGTTCAGCGAACCGGATAAGGCCATTACCCTCAAACCAATACCCGAAAAGGATTTTTTCCACATCATCATGCCCATGCAGATCAACTGATGGGATTTGTTTCCGCAGCCTTTTCCAGCTTCAGAAACCTGGAAGACGAAAAGATATCTCTGGACGCCGAAGAGATTTTCTTGATCGGCGAGAACGGGCAGGGTAAAACCAACTTGATAGAATCCATCTATGCTCTCAGCTTCGGATCTTCCTTTCGTACTCGACGCACCGCCCTGCTGATCAAAAACGGCTGCCCTGAAGCCCTCCTGAGGGGCAGTTACGACCATGGCGGCGGGCATATTTCAGAGATCGCCGTCAACCTGTCGCGAAAAGGGAAAAAAAAAATTACCGTCAACGGCAAGGCGGTCCGGGACAGGAAAGAGTTGCTGGAGAATTTTCCCTGTGTCATCTTTTCCCATGAGGACATGGAAATCATCAACGGGCCTCCGGAGCGAAGGCGGCGTTTTTTCAATCAAACCTTAAGCCTCTACAATCCCCTGTTTATCGACCTTCTGCGGCGCTACGGGCACACCCTGCGGGGTAGAAACATCCTCCTCAGGGAGCACAAACATGAGCTTTTGGCGGCTTACGATATAAGCCTGGCCGCTGTGGGGCTGCACATACAGAGCCGCCGGGAGAGTGTGACGCAGGAGTTCAACCGCACCTTTTCACCCCTGTTCAGGGAGATTTCAGGCATCGATGCAGAAATCCACATCGATTATCGGCCCTCCTGGCCCCGAAACTTCACCAGAGATGATATCATCGGTCTTCTGAAAGAAAGCCACGAGCGGGATATTCGCCTGGAAGCAACATGCAGCGGACCGCACCGGGACAGGTTCGAGATCATCTGGCAGGGTAAAAGCTTTGCTTCCTTTGCCTCCACGGGACAGGTTCGTCTGGGATCTCTGGTTCTCAAGATGGCCCAGGCCTGTTTTTTCCAGAGCAAGAGCGGACGCAAACCTGTCATACTCCTGGACGACGTCCTGCTGGAACTGGACGCCTCCAGAAGGCAACGCTTTTTAAAGGCCCTGCCCGAGTATGAGCAGGCCATTTTCTCTTTTCTTCCTGACGAGCAATTCTTACGCTATGTACAGGATTCTACCCTTATGTATACTGTAAAAAATGGTGCACTGTTGGCCAGGCAGGCATGAGGTATGAGGCATGCAGCATGAAGGCGGTCTGAGGTGGAAAAAGCCGGCGATATCCTGAAGCAGCTCATTGACAGCAAACAGCGTCAAAACGCCGCCCACTACTCTTCGCTGTTCAAGGGTTGGGAAAGCATGGTGGGGTCCCCCCTGGACCAGCACTCCTGGGTAAAGGATATTGTCAACAACATCCTGATGGTGGAGGTTGACCACCCGGGCTGGATGCAGATGCTCTTCTTCAGCAAGCAGAAGGTCCTGACCAGGCTCAGGCAGACCTATCCGGAGCTGGCGATTAAGGACATGAGTATCCGGCTGGGCAACGAGCGCGGAAAAAGAGGCGCTGCCGAGCCATTGCCGGCCACGCCGGCGAGCGAGGAGGCGGTTCCAGCGGAAGACCGGGAAATTGCGGAGAGCATAGAGGAGGCGGTGGACAGAGTCGAGGAGGAAGAGCTTAAAAACGGGCTTAGAAAGCTTTTTATCAGTGCCGTCAAGCGGGGCAGGAAGACTGGGGAGAAAACAGGCGGCGGTTGACAGCCCGGGAGCAAAAAAGTATACTCAGACGTTCAAAAGCAAGCAACCTTTACTGAGCGAGGATTAGATAATGAAAAGAACGTACCAGCCCAGCAAGATGAGGCGCAGAAGAAAATTCGGCTTCCGTGCCCGTATGAGCACGAAGGGTGGGCGCCTGGTGCTTATGCGCAGGAGAAGAAAGGGACGCTCCAAACTGACTGTTGCGGATGAAAAAAAGCCTTACTAAAAAAGAGAGGTTAAGCCGTAAAAGCGATTTATCAAGGGTTTTTAGCGAATCGGAAAATGCTGAGTGCCGGGGATTAAAGCTTCTTTATCTTAAGAATGAATTGAAGTGGAACAGGGTTGTTTTCTGCCCGGTAAGACGATTTAACAAAGCGGTTCACAGGAATCGGGAAAAGAGAATTTTCAGGGAGATCTATCGATCCTTCCGGCAGGGATTAAAAGAAGGATACGATATCGCCTTTATTATCTATCCTGGAAAATACAGTTTTACCGACCGAATCAGGCAGGTGGACGCGCTTTTGGAACAGGTGGACCTCAAGAAATGAGAGCGGTTCTCATTTTTATCATTACGCTCTACCAAAGACTCATCTCCCCTTTTCTTGGTCCCTCCTGCAGGTATACGCCCACCTGTTCCCAGTACGCCAAGGAAGCGCTGCGCAAGTACGGTCTGCTCAAGGGCCTCGGTCTGTCCGTGCGGCGGATTCTGCGCTGTCATCCCTTTCATCCCGGTGGTTACGACCCTGTTCCTTGACGCTTATAACAGGAGAAGAATGAGTTATGGATAAGAATACAGTTATTGCCGTCGTTTTGTCGGTTGTCGTTATTATTGGCAGCATGACCATACAGTCGAAGTTTTTTCCACCCGCGGAGCCCGCGGTGCCGCCGGCATCACCGGCGCCCCAGAGTGAACAAGCCGCCGAGGCGCCTGCCCCGGCCGCGACCCAGGCAGGGCAGCCGGCTCCGGCCACGACCGGGCAGCCGATCCCGTCAGGGCAGCCGGCAGCGGTCCTGCCACCCCTGGAGGAGGAAGCCCCGGAAGAAGAAACCATCCAGATGGAAACCGGCGTCTTCGACCTCACCTTTTCCAACCGGGGAGCTGTGCTGACCTCGGTGCGTCTCAAAGACTATGTAAATACCGACGGCTCGCCAGTGGAGATGGTGCTGACCGAGGAGTCCGGCCGCTATCCCTTTTCGCTGCAGTTGGGCAGCTACAGGGAGCTCAAAGAGCAGGCCACGGATCAGCTATTTTATTATACGGAGTCCCTGACCGGTGAGCGCATAGATTTTTACCGGGATTTTTACAGCCGCACGGGGATTCCCTTCCGTTTGACCAAGAGCTTTTTGTTCAAGCCAGACGACTACATGATCGAGGTGCAGGTCACTATCGAGAACAGCGTCAACGATATCCCCGTGCTGAGTGAAGGGGGCATTGCCTACAGCCTGGCCGTGGGTCCGCAGATCGGTCCGGAGTACAAGAAGCTGGACCGCCGCAACGAGTACCGCATGTATATCACCTACGCCAACGGGAAGAAGAGGTCCACGAAAACGGACAAAGACGGCATCACCGTGCTGGATGAGCGGGTGAACTGGGCCTCGGTGTGCGGTAAGTACTTCGCCCTCATTGCTTTACCCGACGCCACGGACTACCGCATCAGCTACGATACCCGTACCCTGAGCGGGCTCAAGGACCAGTCGAGCCTGGTTTTCGAGCGCCCGGAGCTGAAGAGCGCCAAGCAGGTGGACAGCTACCGCTTTTTCATCGGCCCAAAGGATCCCAGGATCCTGGCACGCTACAACGACGCCGACAAGAACGCCTACGGGCTGGAAAGCCGGCACTTCGAGGAAACCGCCACCTCCTCCATGATCATCCGGCCCCTGGCCAAGCTCCTCAAGCTCATCATGGAGTTGTTTTACACAATCATACCCAACTACGGTATCGCCATTCTTTTAACCACTTTACTGATCAAGATCGTCCTTTTTCCCCTGACCCACAAAAGCTTCGAATCCACCGCCAGGATGCAGAGCCTGCAGCCCAAGATGGCCGAGCTGCGGGAGAAGTACAAAAGCAATCCCCAGAAGATGAACCAGGAAGTGGCGGCCCTGTACAAGAAGGAGGGCGTCAATCCCCTGGGGGGCTGCCTGCCGCTGCTGCTGCAGATGCCGATATTCTTCGGCATGTACAACCTGCTGAGCACCCACTTCGACCTGCGGGGCGCGACCTTCATAGCCGGATGGATTACCGACCTCTCGGCCCCGGAATCGATCTGGGATTTTTCCCATCTGCTGGCCAACGGCCTGCCCTTCGTGCACTGGCAGAACCTGCGCCTTTTACCCCTTATCATGGTGGCCACCACCTTTTTACAGTCGAAGCTGACACAGGCACCGGATGCCTCCAACAAGAACATGAAGATGATGACCTATATGATGCCCATCATGTTCTTTTTCATCCTTTACGAGATGCCCTCGGGCCTGGTCCTCTACTGGACGGTGCAGAATATCCTGACGGTTTTCCAGCAGATGTATACCAATCACCGGCGGAAGCTCAAGACCGGCGACGACGTTCCTCCCCAGGGAGGCGCTGCGCCGGGGGGCGGCAAGAAAAAAAGCGGCCGCCGTTAGGCACGGGCAGGAGACATAGAGATGAACGTGCAAGAGTTTGAAGGAAAAAACGAGCAGGAAGCCATCAATCAGGCAATCCAGGCGCTGGGTCTGAAGCGGGAAGAAATCGACGTGGAAATTGTGGAGGCCAAGAAGTCGAGCTTTCTCTTCGGAGGAGGCAAGGTCAAGATCCGGGTGCATCTGGAAGAGGACAAGCCCACCGGTGATTCCAGGAGTCCCGAAGGCGGGTTCGAGGAAAAGATGTGCCTGTTCCTGGAGGGTCTAATCGAGCGCATCGGCCTGCCCGGAAAGGCGCAGATAGCCTTTCGCGAGGACCGGAAATTGGGCATCAACCTTCTGACCCGGGAGGCGGGGATCCTGATCGGCAAGAGGGGACAGACCCTGGAAGCGATCCAACTGATCAGCAATATTGTAGCCGGGCGCCAGGACAGCGGCAATATCAGGGTGATCGTGGATACCCAGAACTACCGCAGCCGCCGGGAGAAAAGTTTGATCCGTATGGCCCAGCAGACCGCAGAGCAGGTGCGGAGAACGGGCAGGCCGCAGCTTCTGGAGGCCATGAATCCTTTCGAGCGCCGCCTGGTGCATACAGCCCTGGCCGGCGCGGAAGATATCGAGACCAACAGCGAAGGCGAAGGCCTGTACAAACGCGTCCGGGTCAGCGCCTCCAGGCAGCAGGCACAGCAGGGGCGAAGCCAGCGAGCCCAGAGGGGGCGAAGCGAAAAGAGATGATTTGCCTGTGAAGGCAGCGAGAAAAACCCGGGACCGGCGGAAGCTGTTACCGGGTTTTTTCTTTTACGAGCGATATGGATGCACTATAATCGTAAGTGGAGAGAAGGTTAAAATGATGGTGCTCAAATGGGTTTTCGGCCTGCTCCGTGCCCTGACCTCCGGCAGAAAACCGGGAGAAGTGGCCGGAGGCGCTGCCTGGGGTCTGCTTCTCGCCCTGGTTCCGGGGGGGAACCTCCTCTGGGCCTTTCTGTTTCTGCTCACCTTTCTGCTCAGCATCAATGTCGCCGCGGCGCTGCTGCTGGCTGCAGCCTTCCGGCTCCTGGTACCCCTGGCGGACCCTCTGTTGGACCGCCTCGGATACGCCCTGCTTACCCTGCCGGCGCTGCGGCCTTTTTTTGCCCGCCTGCTCGAACTGCCCTTGCTGAACTTCACCCGCCTCAACAACACTCTCGTCTGCGGCGGACTGGCAGCGGGCCTGCTGCTTCTGGGTCCCGCCTATTTCGGTTTCAGGGTGCTGGTCGTCGCTTTCCAGGAAAGAATCCTGGCGCGCCTGGCGCGAAGCCGCGCGTACAAGTGGTTTCTCAAGCTGCCCCTGGTGGGCAAGCTGAGCCTGCTGCTTCGTCGTCTGGCCCGCCTCTACCCGGGTAGCGTATGAACAGGGGCAAAAGGATCATTTTTCTACTCATAGTTCTGGCTATTCTGGTGTTCAGCATCTTCTTCAAGGACCGCCTGGTGACCCGGGCCGGAGAGCGGGGTTTGGAAGCTATTTTCGGTGCCCAGGCGGATATCCTGGGGTTGCGCTTTCAGCCCCTGCGGGGAAAGATCTCCCTGGAAGGCCTGGCGGTTACCGATGCGGATGCAGCGGAGAGGAACCTGTTCGAGCTGGGAAGCACGGTGATCGACCTGAACCTGAATCAGCTTTTACGGCGGCGTATGGTTCTGGAGGAGGTTACCTGCCGGGGGCTGCGCTTCGGAGCGGAAAGAATGAGTCCGGGCCGGGTGCTCGAGACGGCAAGCGGGGCGCAAACCGGCGCGCAAACCGGCGCGCAAACCGGCGCGCAAACGCATGCCCCGGAACGCGGCCCGGCAGCAGGCGTTCTGCTGCTCTCCGCCCGGGAACTGGTGGCAGACCGTTTCGAGTCCCTGGAGAGCTCCGTGCGCCTGCAGGAGCTTGAGGAAATTCTTGACAGCAGCGTCAGTGCCTGGGAGGAGCGCAGACGCGGCCTGGAGGAGGAGGCCCGGGCGGCCTCCTCGGCAGCCGAGGAGGTGCTGGCCATCAAGGTAGAGGAGCTGGGGAGCCCCGAAGAGGCGGCCAGGGCTCTGCAGACCGCGGACCGGGCACGCCGGCTGCTGAAGGACAGCGCCGAAACGGTGCGGCAGGCCGGGGCCGACAGTGTCCGGGAAAAGCGGCGGATCGAGGAGGCTTTTTCCGCCGTCTCCGCAAGCCTAACCGCGGACAAAGAAGCCCTGCTCAGGCTCTGGGCAGCGCCCATGGAGGAGATGAAAGGAATAGCTGCTGTTCTGCTTGAGAGCCTCCTGGAGCCCAGGCTGGGAAAGGCCGCTCGCTATGCGGTAAGGGCTTTAGAGGCGGCTTCAGAGCTGCGGGACGGGCGGAAAAACACGGGTGCCCGGCGCGGCCGGGGACGTGAGGTGACCTTCTCCGGGAGCCCCTATCCCGGATTCCTGCTCCGCCGCCTGGAGGGATCCCTGGAAGAAGAAGGCCGTTTGGTAAAGGCAACGCTCACGGACCTGTCCAGCGACATGGAGCTGTGGGGCAGGCCGGCCAGGGCGGAAGCCTCCTGGCGGTCAGGGGAAAGCGACATTGACCTCACGGGAGTCCTGGACCTGCGGAGCAGCGCCGAAAAGACCCTGTCGTTGACCCTCTCCAGCAGCAGCGATAGCACGCGGCTCGACCTGGAACACTGGCCGCCGCTTGCGGGACGGCATGAATTTGAGAGCGCATTCGCAGTGGACCGGCAAAAGAGGGTGGAAGGAAATTTGCGCATCCGGGCCGATATGCAGGTCGAGCAGGGAGATGCGGATGCGCTTCGCGCGCAGCACGCCCCTTTGGGCCGGATAGTGGAGCGTGGATTCGCTCATCTAACCGAAGTGATCGTTGGGGGGACCTATACGGCAACCCCCGGGGGGGAGATCGGGCTGAAGCTGGAGAGCAACCTGAAAGAGCTTCTGGACCGGGCCCTCGAGGCCGAGCTGGAGGAGCTGGGTAAAGAGCTGGAACGGGAGCTGGCGGCCGTTGTTAAAACCGAAGAGGAGGATAACAGCCGCAGGCTTGCCGCCCTCTCCGGGGAGTGGCAGCGCCTGGAGGACAGCAGAACGGCTGTCGCGGAACTGGAGAAGGCGCTGAAAAAGCAGAGCGAGAGCATAAACAACCGGCTGCTGCGTCTCGGCGGCGGCGCTCTCCCGGAGGCCCTGAAGCAGCTCAAGCTGCCGGGGAACTGATGGGCGGCGGCTTTTCCGCCGTCGCGGCTATAGCCCGCAGGCGCTCGCTTAGGGGGGGATGGGTGTTGTGGTAGAGGCTGTACAGTTTGTGGGGAGAAAGTACGCTGAGGTTGTCGATACTCAGTTTCAGCAATGCCGCGCTCAACACAGCGGGGGAGATGCCGGCGTCCAGGGCGAAGCGGTCGGCGGCGAGCTCCCGCCGGCGGGAAAGGTTTGAAGCGAGAGGTTTCAGGAAAAAGAACAGGGGCTGGGAATAAAAGAGAGCCAACACCAGCAGCGCCCCCGGACCGGGAGCTGAAAAACCGAAGGCCGAGAACAAAACCGGAAAGCGCAGCGCCTGGCCGGCCAGCCACAGCGATGCCAACAGCCCGGTCAAAGCAAGACCAAGTGCCTTGAGCAGATGGCGCAACTTCTGATGCCCCAGCTCATGGGCCAGGACGGCCACGATTTGCTCGTCCGGCAGGATTTCCAGCAGGGTATCGAAGAGGACGATGCGGCGCGTCCGGCCCATGCCGCCGAAATAGGCATTGGCGTGTTTGGAACGCCTGCTGCCGTCCATGACGAAAATCCCGGAAAGCCTCATTCCCCTGGCGGCCATGAATGCGCGGATGCGCTTTTTCAGCTCCCCGTCAGGCAGGGGGCTGAAGGTATTGAACAGAGGCGCGATCACCAGGGGCACCAGAACCATGAGGGCGATCTGGACTCCCGCCAGCAGCAGGAAGGCGTACAGCCACCAGGCGTCACCGCTCCTGTCCATCAACCGCAGCAGGGCCAGCAGCAGCGGAGAACCCAACAGCGCCGCAAGGCAGACCTGCCTGAACAGATCTAGGAGGAAGAGCCGGGGCTTCATGGTGTTGAAGCCGAAGCGCGCTTCGATGCCGAACTGTCTCCAGACATTGAAGGGCAGGGAGATCAGGCCGAGGAGCAGGTAGAGAGCGAACAGCATAAGCAGAGAGTGCAGCCCGCCGGGCAGGGACGGGAGGCGGCTGATGGTTTCCAGCCGGCCCAGGCCACCGGACACCAGAAGGAAAAGGAGAACCCCGGCCTTCAGGGTCGAGTCGGCCAGGCTCAGCCGGCTGTTTGCTCGGGCGTAGAGGCGGGAACGCGCGAGGATATCCGCGCCGATTTGCATCTTCAGCTCCGGAGGCTGCCGGCCGGCGGCCAGGGCACGCAGGTTCAGTACGGTCAGCAAGCGCAGGCAGAGAAACTCCAGGATGAAGAGGACCAGGTAGGTAAAGCGCAGCGATTCGGCTGTGAGCTGGCTCATAAAGCGGTCTCATTGCCAGTGTATGAGAATCCCGGGGAGCAAGCAAAGAAAAAGCCCCGGGGCTTGCGCCCGGGGCTAGGAGTATGTAATGCCAGCCCGCGCCGTTAGGCGCCGATTTTGATTTCTTCCCAGATCGCCTTGATGGTGTGCTTGATCTGCCGCTTGCGGTCCGTGTAGTAGGTGTGCAGCAGCTCGTGGGATTTATGGGATAGCGGCTCACCCAGAAAATCCTTGTAGAGTTTCTGAAGCAGAGGATTGTTGTGGGACTGGCGGATTGGCAAATTGCGGTCGTGATCGTATATGGCGGCCTGGCGCGTTTCCGCGTAGATCTGATAGCTGCCCTTGATGCGGGGCTGTCCGCCCCCTCCCATGCAGCCTCCCGGACAGGCCATGATCTCGATGAAGGCATAGGGTGAGGTTCCCGCCTGGACCTGTTCGGACAGCTGGCGGGCGGCCTTGAGGCCGTGGCCCACCGCCACCCGGACCTCGCCCAGCTCGCCGCCGAAATCGACGGCCGCTTCCTTGACATTGTCCAGGCCGCGCACCGCCTTGATCTCGATACCTTTGAGCTCCTCGCCTTTGACCAGGTAGTAGACAGAGCGTAAAGCAGCCTCCATCACCCCGCCGGTGGTGCCGAACAAAGCGGCGGCGCCGGTGTACTCACCCATCCAGGGGTCGTCGTAGGGAGACTCCTCCAGGTCGGGAAGCCAGATTCCCTCCCGCTTCAAGAGGCGGGCGAACTCGCGGGTGGTGAGCACCACGTCCACCTCCGGCTTGCCGATGTTGAGCTTGTGCTGGGTGCGCTTGGCCTCGTCTTTTTTGGCCGTGCAGGGCATGATGGAAACCACCCGCATGCTGCGGGGATTGACCCCCAGCTTCTGGGCCAGATAGGTCTTGGCGATGGCGCCAAAGCACTGCTGGGGGGATTTGACCGTGGAGATATGACCGCCGATCTCCGGGTAGTACTTCTCCATGAAATTGATCCAGCCCGGGGAGCAGGATGTCATCAGCGGAAGCTTGCCGCCCTCGGCGATGCGCTGCAGCAGCTCGCTGCCTTCTTCCATGATCACCAGGTCGGCGGTGAAGTTGGTGTCCAGAGCCACATCGGCACCCAGCTTTTTCATTGCCGTCACGATCTGGCCGATGACCAGGCTGCCGGGATCCATGTGAAACTCCTCACCCAAAGCGATCCGCACCGCCGGGGCCACCTGAAAGACCGTGAAGATCTCCGGATCGTAGAGATAGTCGATCACTTCTTCGGTGTCATCGCGCTCAGACAGGGCGCCCACCGGACAGACCAGGGTGCACTGTCCGCAGCTCACGCAGTCGGAGACGCCCATCAGCTCGCTGTCGCGAATTCCCACCTCGGTGTTGAGACCGTTTTCGGAAATCACCAGCACGTCGGTACCCTGGATTTCCCGGCAGACGGTGACGCAGCGGAAACAGCGGATGCATTTACTCATGTCCCGAACGATGGCGGAAGAGCTTTCGTCTTTGGTGCGCTGCTGGTAGAACTTGGGGTAGTTGTAGCGGGTGACTTCCAGGCCCACGAACTGGGCCACGTCCTGGAGCTCGCAGTCACCGTGGCGGATGCAGCTGGCGCAGTCCTGGTTGTGATCCGCCAGCAGCAGCTCCACCTGCAGGCGCTGCTGTTCCCGCACCCGCCGTGTGCGGGTCAGGACCTCCATGCCTTCCTCCATGGGCGTGTTGCAGGAGGTGACCAGCTGGGTTTCTTTTTCGCCCTTGCGCCTGATCTCCACCAAACAGACCCGGCAGGTACCCGGGGTATGGCCGATACAGCTCAGCTCACACAGTGTGGGGATAAAATGTCCGTTGGCTCGGGCCACGCTGAGAATGGTTTCGTTTTCTTTGAACTCGACTTCTTTGTCGTTGATATAGGCCTTCATGATCGGCTCCTTATCGTTCCGTAATGGCAAGGGAGATGCGGTAACAACGCATGCAACGGGCAGCCTCCCGGTAGGCTTCCTCCACGCTGATGGGCGCTTCCACTTCCTCGAAGATCGCTTTCCGCACTTCCGGGTCCAGTTCCTTGGCAACCACCCGGCGTTCCACCTTGATGGGTACGCGCAGATACTCCTTATCCATTTTGCGGATTTCCTTGAGGAGCTCGCTCATCCTATGCTCGGGATTGAAGCGTACCCTGCCGTAGGTCAGGTAGTTGTCGATCGACTCGGCGGCCCGCATGCCCTGGGCCATGGCGTCGATCAAAGTGGCCGGCCCGGTGATGCAGTCCCCGCCGGCAAAGACGCCCCTGCGAGTGGTTTCCAGGGTGTTCGGGTTGCTCTCAATCAGGCCCCAGCGGCTGAGCTCGATATTGTCACCGGGTGAGAGGAAGGAGTGCTCCACCTTCTGGCCGATGGCCGGGATCACGAAATCGGCGTCCAGGGTGAACTCCGAACCCTCGATGGGCTTCACGCTGCGGCGGCCGCTTTCGTCTTCCTCGCCCAGCTCCATTTTTATAAGCTCAAGACCCTCAACCTGGTTGCTCCGGGTGAGAATACGGGTGGGATGGGTGAGAAAATGGAAGATCACACCCTCCTTCTCCGCGGCCTCCACCTCTTCATGGTCGGCGGGCATCTCAGCCCGGGAGCGGCGGTAAACCAGGTGGACTTCCTTGACGCCCATACGCAGCGCTGAGCGCACGCAGTCCATGGCCACGTTTCCGCCGCCCACGACCACCATCTTTTCGCCCAGGTCCACGGCCAGGCCCATGTTGATGTAGTAGTGGTTGATATAGAGCAGGAAGCTGATCCCCGATTTGTAGCCCTTCATGGAGCGGTTCTCACCGGGAATGCCCAGCATCTTGCTGGAGTGCGCCCCCAGCCCCAGAAAAACCGCCTTGTACTTCTTCTCCATAAGGTCGTTCAGGTTGAAATCATGGCCCATGCGGCGGTTGTAATGGATCTTGCCGCCCAGGGTCTCAATGATGCTGACTTCCTTGCGCAGCAGGTCCTTGGGCAGCCGGTAGTTGGGGATACCCACCGCCGCCATGCCACCGGGCTCGGTGGACGCTTCGAATACGTCCACCGGGTAGCCTTTGAGCAGCAGGTGGTAGGCGGCCGAAATCCCCGCCGGGCCGGTTCCAATCACCGCCACCTTCAGGTCTTGAGGCTTCTTGTCCTCGATCAGATCGGTGGAGAACCAATTGTCGGTAACGTACATCTCCCGGTCCGCCACGAAGCGCTTGAGGATCTTGATGCCCACAGCTTCGTCCACCATGGTGCGACGGCAGGCGGCCTCACAGAAACGCACGCAGACCCGGCCGCAGGTGGCCGCCCAGGGGTACTTCTGCAGCACCACGCCCACCGAATGGGTGAAGCGCCCGTCCTTGATATAGTCGATATACTTGGGTATCTCCACCTTGGCGGGACATTCCTCTATACAGGGGGCCGTGACGTAGGTTACTCCCGGCTGCTCCGGGCAGCCGCCGTTGGCTGCTTCCCGGATGTATTGCTCCACCTCCAGCTCCAGTTCGTGACGGTAGTGCCGGAACATCTCCCGGATGGACACGGAAGCCGTCTGACCCAGACCGCAGAGGGAAGTCTCCCGCATATGATCGGCCAGCGTCTCGATCTCGTCCAAATCCTCGACAGTGCCCTCGCCGCGGCAGATGGCTTCCAGCTTGGATTGGATAATCTGAGTGCCCACCCGGCAGGGTGTGCATTTACCGCAGGATTCTTTAGCCGCACGCGCGATATATTGACGGGCCGCATCGATCAGGTTGACGCCCTCGTCAAAGATGAAGAAGCCCTTCCAGCCGAAAAAGGCCCGGATCGGATTGCCCGGATCAAATTCGTCAAAATTTTCGAACTCTGGTGATTCAGGGATTTCAAAGAAGCGTTTGCCCCGGTTATCGATGATCTTATCGTCCCATACGCTAAAAATAACCTTGCTCATCCATACCTCCTAATATGTCTCGATGTCCACATTCTTGCCCATAGCACGCAGCTGCCGCTGGAGAGCCATCACCAGCCGCTGTTTGTCCGAGATACCACTGGGAAGGTTCTGGCGGACTGGATTCACCGCCCGGCCCAGGAATATCCTGACTGTCTCCGCCCGGCTGAGCAGTCGGTAGAGAATTCCGGCGCCGCTGTTCGCAGATAGCGAAGGGCTGCTTGCCCCGTTTTCCGCTGCCAGCATTTTCAGAACCAGGTTCAGGGTGATAACACCCTCGCAGACAAGGTCGATGCCGGGCAGAGAGCCCGTGGGCGGCAGCCCGCCGGTGGCGCTCTTCAGGTCCACCCGGGTCTCCTCGCCCAGGGCGCGGGCCACCAGTCCCGCAGTTGTGCCGCCACAGACGGCCTTGGATCCGGGAGCAGCGAGGAACGCCTGGGTCATCGTGGTGTCCCGGGCGGGATCCACCGGCGGTCCGATCATGCACGCCAGCTGACGCTCCGCCTTTTCGGCCGGGTATGACATCTTCCACCGCTCGCTTTCAGCCGGATCAGCTCCGAAGCAGAGGAAGCAGCTGGGAATAGAAGAAAGACTCCGCTTCCTCGGGGGTCGTACGGTAGGTCTGACCATTGAGATGAACGCTAACATCCTCTTCCGTGCATTCTCCCATGCAGAAGCTGCCCTTGAGCTCCACCCGGGAGGACAGCTTCTCCTTCTCGATGATCTGTTGGAAGGTTTGTACCACCATCTCACTGCCGCGAAGGTGACAGGAGCTTCCTACACAGACTTTTAGTTCCATCTGTTTTCTCCTCATCTATACTGGTATTCAATAATGTCGCAACTGGCGAAGTCGTTATGTCTGAAACCAGCCCGGCGTCACCCGGACCGATTTTTGCGTTAGAATAAACTGAGTTCCGGGAGTTGTCAACAAAAAATTTGAATGTAATTTTAACTCGTGGTTGAATAAATATTAAAGCGGGAATCAGCCGCCAGCTGGGGTTCTTCTCCCCGTGCAGATCCCAGCGGGGAGAGGGTATAAAAGCGGCAGCGCTTCGTGCGGGGGACCTCTTCGGGAAAATGGGTCACGATCAGAGCGGGAACCCGGTGTAGCTCCAGCAGGCGGAAGAAGAGTTTCCAGAGGCGGCGGCGGGCATCGGCATGCAGGCCGCTGAAGGGCTCGTCCAGGAAGACCGCCTGCGGAAAGCGGGCGAAACAGCGGGCAAAACAGAGGCGCTTCTTCATGCCGCCGGACAACGCGTCCGGCAGCTCATCCGCCTGGCCGCTCAGGCCCACCATATCCAGCAGATAGGCGGCGAACGCCCCCGCGTCGCTCTTCCCCACGGGGGAGGAAGCATAGCGCAGCGGCAGGGCCACGTTTTCGGCGCAGGTTCTCCAGGGCAGCAACCGGTCGTCCTGGAACACGAACCCGCACCTTGCAGGCCTTTCCACTCCGCCGCTGTCGGTTCGGAGCAGAGAGGAGGCCACGTAGAGGAGCGTGGTTTTGCCGATGCCTGATTCCCCCGAGATGACGGCGATCTCTTCCGGGGCTACCTGGAGGCTGACGTCTTGCAGCACCGGCCGGCCGGGGGCATAGGCAAAGGAGACCTGTTTCAGGCGTATTATCCCGCGGGAGTGATCAGCGCTGAAGCTCTTCTTGAGAGCCGCCGGCGCATGCCCGGCGCGCCCGGCGTGACGGGGTGCTTTGCGTCCGAGCCTGCCGGCAAGTGCGGCGGGCAGGCGGTCTGCCAGGATGATCAATCCCACCAGCAGCAGGCCCCAGGCGAAGAGCCGGCGGGTTTGCAGGGATTGATAGGCTGCCTGGATCTGAAAGCCCATGCCGTTGTTGGCGGCGAAGTATTCGGCCACCACCGAGGCCTTGATGCCCAGCACGATGCCCAGTTTGACCGCGGCGGAGAGAAAGGGTTTCAGGTGCGGAAAGATCAGCTCCCGAAGCCTGGGGCGCAGGCCGGGAGCGAAGATGAACAGCATCTGCTCCAGCCCCTTGGGTAAAGAGGACATGCCCTCGGAGAGGTTGAGGGCGACCAGGGGAAAACAGATCAGGGCGATCACCAGCACCGGGGAGAGGTGTCCGATGCCGAAGACCAGAATCAGGGGAATAGCCCACAGCAGGGGCGGGATGCCCTGGAGAAGCAGTATCAGGGGTTTGAAAAAGGCCTGATACGCCCGGCTGTGCCCTGAGAGCAGGCCCACCAGGGTGCCGCAGGTGAAGGCTAAGAGGAATCCCGCCGCCACCCGAATGAGGGTGACGGCGATCTGCTGCCAGGTGTAAAACCGCGCCAAAAGCAGGACACTGTCGGCCAGGGTCTGCCAGGGCGGCGGGATGATGTAATCTCCCACCAGGAGCGAGCCGCCCGTCCAGAGGAGCAGGAGGACGGCGATTCCCAGAAAGGCGTAGCGTCTATTCATTCGCCGCCTGAAAGAAGAAGTCCTTGCCCAGGGGAGGGCGCTCACCGGGGAGCTGCTGCTTCACCGTCTCGTAGTATTCGAGCAGAAGACGGTGGTTCTCCGCGCCGGAGGGTACGTGCAGCAGGGTATGCCGGGCGGCTGTGGCGATCAGGGGCGGCGGCAGCTCCAGGGTACCTGCGCAGAGATGGGCGGCAGGCTCCGGATCGGCGACAACCTGCTCTGTGGCCAGCCGCCAGGCGGCGACCAGGTCGGCCAGCAGCCCGCTGTGCCGGCTGCTGAAATCGCGGGTGGCGAAGAGGCTGACCTGCGGCGAGGCGGCTTCCCCGCCGTTGAACTCGGCCCAGGCCTCGGTGTAGGCCATGAGACGGAGCAGTCCCTTGCCGGTTTCCAGTTTGGTGGCCATGGGCTCGGGCAGCGGGGCCACGTCGACCTGT
>Ga0272441_10001533_pt1 | contig 49199 bp, 43 predicted proteins | sample SSMProp6N_FD_193582 | JGI IMG/M metagenome (GOLD analysis project Ga0272441, IMG submission 193582) | Marine sediment archaeal communities from Little Sippewissett salt marsh, Falmouth, MA, United States - SSM-Prop-6N | ecosystem: Environmental > Aquatic > Marine > Wetlands > Sediment ... | reverse complement strand
GTGTTGTGATCTCGAGCTTGGCGAGCTGGTCGTTCTCGTAGTCCACGACGGACTTGTCGCGCATGTCCTCCACGGATTTGTCGAGAAGACTATAGACGCTCTTGGCGACGGCGAAGATGTCCTCGCGCCCCCCCACCTGCAGGTACACCTGTTCGCCCACCGCCGTGTCCGCACCCACGTGGACCGCGCGTTCGCCTTCATCGGTGTACAGAGTCAGAGTGATGCGCGGGTCCGCCAAACCGTAGGTCGCGGGGTCAACCCCGGCGTCGGCACCTATGGTCTGTTCTCTCTTGAGGAACTCGAAGCGCGAGGCGATGCTGTTGGCGGCCGCGGTGTCAGCCGGCACCTCCAGCGGCTGCAGCATTCTCCACCCGTCACCCTCGCGCTCGACTATCACGTCCACATCGCCGTGAACCAGGCGCAGCTTCTGTACGTCTTCGGATGCGACGTCGAGAACCTTCTCGGAGAGTTCCTCGAGCTCATCCGTGCTCCTCAACGTCATCTTGTCATATACAAGGAAGCCGCCGATGACGACTGCGACGCAGAGAAGAACTATGGTAGTTTTGACGTTCACCTGTCACTTCCTCCTTCGCCACCAGACAGCCAGGCCGAAGATGACGCCCAAACCGGGCAGACCGAAGACGCAGGTGTAGAGGATGACCCGCGGCCTCGGATCGGAGAGGTCAGCTTGGCGCATGTCTGGCGGCTTCGGGCTTATGGCGACCAGTGCTCCCTTCTCGGCCAGCCAGTTCACACAGGCCAGGAAGAAATCCTGGTTGCCGGGGGCCGCGAAGAATCCGGATGTCATCTGGTTGACGGCGAAATCCGAGTCACCCAGGACGACAAGCCTCGCCCCACCCTCCGGGGGAGGCATACCCGGCGGCATGCCCGGCGGAGGACCCTCGGACATGGCCACGCCCAGGCTGAGCGGCCCGCGGATGTCGCGGCCCTCATCGAACTTGATGTTCTCCGTGTCGGAGATATCGGTCTCGCCCCAGGAGCTCTCGGATGTCTTGACGATGGACACGGGCTTCCGCTGCTCGTCGCCCCCCCCGGTGGAGGGCTCGACGACGGCCGCGTGTAGATAGAGCGTGGCCAGCGACTTGATCTTCTCCGTGATCTCGTGGAAGCCGTACTCGGCCGCTGCGACCTGACTGGAGATGACCGCCTGTCCGAACGGATCCCTCTGATGCGAGAGCGCCACGACGTCGGTGCGGACGCGCACGCTCCAATCGCCGAGCAACTTGCGCAGGCCGACGTCGGCCGCAACGCCCTCACCCGCGGGATCGATGAGCAGCAGCAGCTTCCCTCCCGCCCCTACGTACCCCTCGATCAGCCCGGCCTCTGTCGGCGCAAACGGCTTCGTCGGGCCGGCGACGATCATCACGTCGCAGTCCCCGGGCACTTCGGGCTCTACTGTGGGGTTCCAGGTACGGACGTCGTAGTTGTCGCGCTTGAGCGCCGTCGACATCTCCGAGTAGCCGTTACGGTCGAACACTTCGGGGGATTTCTCCCCGTGTCCGGTGGTGAAGTAGACGACCGTCTGCCGTTCCTGGGTGACGGCCAGAAGCGCGGAGGTGAAGGCCTGCTCTCCCTTGAAGAGCGGCGGCGGGGGCTGGCCGTACGGATTCCGCTGTCCCTGGAACTCGTACACATCGCCCCGGGGTACGGCCTTCACGTTGTCACCGTGCTGAAACACGACCGTGTCCAGCTCCACGGAGTTCAGACCGGCGCCCTCGATGAACAGACGCGCATCGTCGATGTCCCTGGCCGGGTCGATGTAGCGGACGCGGAACATCGCTTTGCCGGTCGCCTCGTACTCCTCCAGCAGGTCCTTCACCTCAAACAGCGGAGGGCCGTCCTGGTAGAGGACGGTCACGTCGACGGCCGTCTCCAGCTCTCCCAGCACCGCCCTAGTCTTGTCCGAGAGGGAGAAGCGGTTCTGCTGGGTCATGTCGTACCGGTCGTAGTGGCGAGAGCCTATCCAGTTGACCGCCACGAGGATAAACAACCCGAGCACCGCCATGACGGCAACGTTCAGTCTGGCCAGTCTCTTGCGGCTCTCCAGACTGCGCGGTGCGGGCTCGGTCGCCTTGCCCTTGTTCTCGGCCATGCCCATCACCTCCACTTCCTGGTCTCAACGACCCGCACGGTCAAGAACAGGCAGAAGGTCGTTACAGACAGCATGTATATGACGTCCCTGGTATCTATCAGGCCCTTCTGGAACGAGTCGAAGTGCCTGAAGAAGCCGATGTACTCCAGAAGCTCCTTGAGGCCCTGCTGTTGCGCCAGCTGGCCCAAGGCCCCGAGTATCCACAGGATGAGGAGGGCCACGAAAGCCACGACAGCCGCCACAATCTGGTTCTTGGTGGCGGCCGAGCACAGCAGCCCGACGGAGAGGAAGACGCAGCCGACGAGCACGAGCCCTATATAGCCCGAGATGATCTGGCCGTAGTCGGGCGATCCGACCTTGGCCAGCACGGCCACGTAGTAGCCGGTCGGCAGCAGCATGCAGATGAGGAAGGCCAGGGAGGCGAAGAACTTGCCGAGCACAACCTCGACGTCCCGCACGGGCGCCGTCAGCAGGGTCTCGATGGTGCCCGAGCGTGCCTCCTCGGCCAGAAGCCGCATGGTGATGATGGGTGTGACGAACAGCAGGACGATGGCGAACACATCGAGCGTCGGCCTCAGCGTCGCCTGACGCGAGAAGCTGAGGTTGCCGAAGAAGAAGTATCCGGCCAGCGCAAGGAAAACGGTAATGACGATGTAGGCGGTGGGCGAGAAGAAGAAGGACTTCCACTCGCGCACGAAGAGGGTGGGTACGCTTCTCATTCCTTGCCCCCCCTATCCTCGGTTGTTATCTGAACGAAGATATCTTCGAGGCTGGCCCCCTCCTGATGCATCTCCAGGAGATCCCAGCCGCTGTTGACCACGACCCTGGCAAGCTCCGTGCGCGGGTCGCCCTCCTTGGGAGTGACGATGAGCCGGCATGAGCCGGCCGCCTCGTCGCAGCTTACCTTGGCGACGCCGGGCACCTTCCTGAGCGTATCCTCGATCTGCCGCGCGGGGCCTCTGACCTCCATCCGGACGAAGCTCCCACCGTCCCTCGCAGCCGCCAGGTCGCCCGGGGTTCCCTCGGCCACGAGCCTCCCGTTGTGGATGATGATGACCCGCGAGCAGGTCATCTCGACCTCCGGGAGTATGTGTGTGGACAGGATAACCGTATGATCCTCACCGAGGTTGCGTATGAGCTCGCGCACGCGCCGCACCTGGTTCGGGTCGAGTCCTATGGTGGGCTCGTCGAGGATGAGCACCTTGGGGTCGTGCACCAGGGTGTCCGCCAGGCCGACTCTCTGACGATACCCCTTGGAGAGCTGGCCGATCACCCTTGTCGAGACATCGGTGATCCAGCATCGCTCCAAGGCGTCGTCGACGGCCTTCCGGCGTTTGGACCTGGGCACTTCCTTGAGCTTGGCCCTGTAGTCGAGGTACTCCCGGACCCTCATATCGGTATAGAGGGGCACGTTCTCGGGCATGTACCCTACGAGGCGCCGCACCTGCAGTGACTGGTCGAACACGTCGTACCCGCCCACGGATGCGGCCCCCGACGTGGCGGGCATGAAACAGGTGAGAATGCGCATGGTGGTCGTCTTGCCAGCGCCGTTTGGGCCCAAGAAGCCCAGTATCTCACCTGCGCCGACGCGGAAGCTTATGCCGTCCACGGCCGTCACTCCCGCGTACCGCTTTGTCAGGTTATCGACGGCTATCATCCAGCTACCTCCTGTTGTTTCGCCCCTGCCGCACTCAGCCTGCATGCCGTCGCAGCAGGGCCTTGGTCGCTCACCGGGATCTGTGGCCCCACTGAAGTGCGCAGGGGAATTCGAAGGCGCATTCTATGTGCTGGCCCCGCCGAAGTCAAGGCACACGCCGGGTCGGGGCGGACTAATCGGCGAAGTAGGATGCGCATTCAGGGGAGTGTGAACGACGAGGGGCGGCAGGAAGTCACACACACTGGGCTGTCGCACGGGGAAAAACGCAGCGGCGGTGTAGCCATACTGAATCCCCGTCAGGGTGAGTCAAGGTCGGGGGTGATCCGGCGCCGGCCGGCTACTGATCGTCCTCGCGCAGCTGGAAGCCGCAGTGACGGCAGTAGTGGTCTATGTCCCTGGCGGGCTCTCCGCACCGCGGGCACGTCATGTCGGGCTGCGGCCCGGGTTCCATCACCTCTGCGGGCACTTCGCGCTCGACTTCTCGCAGGAGCCTTCGTGCATCCCCGAGCTTGCTCGCCGGCACCATCAGCCGCACGGGCATGAGGGCGTTCACAGGCCAGAGGGAATAGGAGGCCGACACCTCGTCGAAGAGCACGCAGGGAACGCCGTTGGTCTGAAGGATGCCGCGGATAAGGTGCGCTTCGGCGTAGTCCGCGGTCCGCGTCAGCTCCACCAGGCTTTCCGCCTCCTCCGGCTGAACCGGGCTTGGCTCTTCCGGCGGCAGCTGAGGCACAAGCGGAACGCCACAGTCGGCACACTGCACACGGCCCTCGACGTACTCCGTCCGGCAAATCGGACAGAAGGGCATTGTGTCACCCCCCGGGCAGCGCCGGCTCGACGAAGTAGATGATCTGGCGGTTCTTCCACCCGCCTCGAGGGTCCTCAGTCGCCACCAGATCGCTGAGCAGCACCGTTCTTCCCACCACGGCGATGACGTCGACCTCCTGGACCAGCGCCAGCGAGTCCGCCCGGCGGTCCGACTCCGCTGTCTCCAGCGTCTCTTCGAGCTCTATCCGTATGGCGAGCGCGATCTGTTCCGCCGCAAGCGGCTGGGCCGTGACCAGCACCTCTGCCTCCGCCCTCACGCGGGCTCTCTCGCCGGCCGGACTTGATACGTCCCTGACCTCCGCCTCATGCAGCAGGGTGGGCACTCCCGCCTTGCCTTCAAGCTCGACATCGAGCAGGAGGCTCACGGTCCCGAAGCGCGAGAGCGCCTTCATCACCTTGCTGAACGCGGGGAGCTCGTATCCCGACTCATCGCCCTCCGGGCGCCGTCTGCGCTGCCACCACGGCCTGCGCTCGGCCATGGCATTCAGCAGGGCATCCATGGTCACACCCTCGGAGGACTCGGCGCACAGCTCGATGGTCACGGCCCTTACGCGCACGTCGATGGCGAACTCGCTCTCCTCCGCCGAGAGGCCCCCGAGCCCGAGCGCCAGCGGCAGAACGAGTGCGCCCCACCTCACAGCCTCACTCCGCAAAGTCCACCACATCGGCGAAGACAGCGATGATCACCTGCCGAGCGTGCCTGGACGCCACCGCAGGCTCATCGTCGCCCGTATCGACCGTCTCGTAGCTGACGGCGCCCCCGTTGAGCACTGCTTTGCCGCAAGGGACGGCGACCGAGGTGTTGAGGCGGCAGGTGGCCTCCACGGGTGCGTCCCACTCGCCCCTGCCGGCTGTGTAGCTGACCTCGATGTCGACGTCCATCTCGACAAGGTCACCGCCGACGATCAGCCTGGGCAGGATCTTGGCGGTCAGACCGACGGGCCGGAATGTCACGTCGCGCGTGTGGACGCCGCCGACGAGCTTCGCGGTCGGCAAGGGTACTTCGCACACGCAGCGGACAGCGGACTCGCGCCCGTGGAGCGCGAAGGTCGATACGTCGCCCAGCAACCTGGCGCGGCCAGCGCCGAAGAGACGCGAGATGAACTTGTCTACTTCGTCCGCGGACATCACTGGTGAGCCGCCCAGCTCTTCGATCTCGCTGAGTCCGTCCGAGGACTCCGGGTCCAACTCGACCTCGGCGGCCCAGACGCGGAGGTGGACGAGCGCGGGCGCCTCTTCTGCGAAGGCGGCAGCCGCAACGGCCGCGGCAAGTAGCACGACGGTACATCTCAGCATAGACGACCTCCTTTCCCCACACGGAACGCGAACGAACACCGGCTCTTGAGCCCGCACGGAGGCAAACGACCCATACCTGACGGCCGCCCGACCGCGTCGGGCAGCCCAGAGGCAGCGCGTGCCCTAGGTGCTATCCTTGGTCCCCACCGCCCTCGGCCGTGCTGGGCACAGCCGCTTCCCTCAGCGCCCTCTTGAGGACCTTGCCGGTCGCCGTCTTGGGCATCTGCTCGACGAAGCGCACGTCCTTGGGCACCTTGTATGCCGCCAGGCGTTCCCCGCAGAACCTCGCGATGTCACGCGGATCCAGTTCGGGGGCGCCGTCGCGCAGTTTGACCACGGCGACCGGCACCTCACCCCGCAGCGGATGTGGCTCGCCGATCACTGCGGCTTCGGCCACGGCCGGGTGCGAGTAGAGGACATCCTCCACCTCACGCGGGTACACGTTCATCCCGCCGGAGATGATCATATCCTTCAGTCGGTCAACGATGTAGAAGTAGCCGTCCTCGTCGCGCCTGCCGAGGTCTCCCGTGTGCAGCCAGCCGCCCCGCATTGCCTCAGCCGTGGCCTCGGGCATGTTCCAGTAGCCGACCATCACGTTCGGACCGCGAACCACCAGCTCGCCCACCTCCCCGGTCGGAAGGAACTTGCCGGACCCATCCATCACCCGGACGTTCACGTCCGGAACGGCCTGGCCTATCGACCCGGGCTTGCGGACTCCATTCGGCGGGTTGACGGTCGTCACGGGGGAACACTCGGTCAGGCCCATGCCCTCGACGAGGGGCATGCCGAAGCGCTTCTCGAAGCCCTGCAGCACCGCGGGTGGCAGGGCCGCCCCGCCGGAGACAGCCAGCCGCCACGACGAAAGGTCCAGGTCCTCCGGAACAGGCGTCTGGGTCCATACGGCGAACATGGAGGGGACGCCGGCGAATATGGTAACGCGCTCTTTGGCGATGGTAGCCAGTACCTCGCGCGGTGAGAAGCGCATCATGGAGACGCACGTACCCGAAACCGACAGCGGCAGCAGCACGCAGACCGTCATGGCGAAGGAGTGGAACATGGGAAGGACGCACAGGAATCGCTCGCCTTCCGAGCACAGCAGCACCCTCTGGCAGGAAGAGACGTTGGAGAGGAGGTTCCCGTGCGACAGACACGCGCCCTTTGGCTTGCCGGTCGTGCCCGATGTGTAGATGATGGCGGCGATGTGCGACTCGTCATCGATCTGCGAACCGGGCGGCTGTCCGCCGAGCTCATCCAGCGCGGTGAAGCCGTCGCCCCCCCGCCCGGTTGTTATCAGCGCACGAAGAGACGGGATCTTTTGGCCCACGGCGGTGGCGATGCCTTCCAGCGGCCCGCCCGTGATGAGGCCGACGGCGCCGCTGTCGGCCAGTATGTGAGCCACCTCTGCCGACTGAAGCAGTACATTGATTGGCACCACGGCCGCTCCGGCCTTGACGGTGCCCAGGTAGCTGCGCACGAAATCGTAGCCGTTGGGAAGCAGAACGGCCACGCGATCGCCCGGTTTCACCCCAAAGGAAGAGGCCAGCCCCCCCGCGATAGCGTTGGAGTCAGCCTCAAGTTGCTTATAGCTTATCCGCCTATCGCCGTCCACGACGGCCGTGGCGTCCGGATGTCCCGCCAGCGCGGGGGACAGGAGCTCTCCCAGTGACATAAGGGCCTCCATGTGTCGAGGTGGTAGGCCCCCCTATTGTACTCTGTCAGCAAGCTCCCGCTCAAGCCTCTCCCTGGCGTCCGAGATGTACCGTTTGGCGCTCCTGTGCTCGGGGTGGATGTCCAGGACTTTCTCCCATGCGTCTATTGCGCGCATGTACTCCCCGCGCCGGTACGCGGACCTGCCCTGAGTCATCAGTATGTCCACGCGCAGCCTTAGGCGGCGCTCTTCCTCACGGGCGGCCGCGGCGGCTTGCTTCTCCTCCAGACGCTCTATGATGCCCAGGGTCTTCTCCAGCGGCTCCTGCACCTCATCCAGGCCGGGGGAGAGCTCCAGCGCCTGCTCAAACCTATCCCGTGCGACGTACCAATTCTCGTCCTTGTAGGCCTCCATGCCACCTTCGTACAGTTGCCGCGCCTCCTCGCGCCTTGGGGTTCCCTCCATGTCGGCCTCGTCCTCGAGATGCTTGGTGACGGCGTCCCCCTCCTCGGCCGTACGGATGACCTTTGGCGTGAGGAAGACGATGAGCTCGGTTCTCGAGTCGGTCTTGTTGCGTGACTTGAAGAACCAGCCCAGTATCGGAAGCCGGCCGAGTATGGGCACCCTGGTCTCGGTGGTGGACTTGTTCGTGGTTATGAGTCCGCCGACGACGAGTGTCCGGTCGTGAGGCACGACGACCGATGTCTCCGACTCGCGTTTGAGGAACACGTGCTGACCGGTCACCGGGTCATCGCGCCCGATGTTGGAGTAGTTGAAAGACAGGTCGAGCACGACATCCCGGTTCTCGCTTATCCGCGGCTTGACCGAGACCTCGAGGCCCACGTCCTTATATTCGAAGGACTGCTCCCGCTCTCCGGTCGCAGCGCCGTCTTCGCCCCGGATGACGGTCAGTTTCGGAATAGGTATCTCCTCGACCACGTTTATGCTGGCCTCGCCGTTGTCGGAGACGAGTATGCGCGGCTTGGAGAGTATCTGGACGTTGCTGTCGCCCTCGTAGAGCGTGAGCAGGGCCTCCAGCGCGGTGTTCGTGCCGTCACGCACCACCACGTAGTTCAGGCTGGAAGCCAGCTGGGCGGCCCCCGTGTCGAAGCCCAGCGTTCCCCTGTACTTGGAGCGGTTCCAGCTCTGGACCAGTTCGGTCAGCTGCACGCCCGAGGATCCCGTGGCCGAAAGGTCGACCTCGGCGATGAGCGTCTCAAGCATCACCTGGTCGGTGCGTATGTCGAGCTTCTTGATTATCTCGTCGATGATGGGATAGTTGCGCGGATCGGTGCTGATTATGAGCGAATTGGTGCGTTCGTCGGAGACGACCGTGACGTCGCCGATCAGTCCGGCGAGCTGGACGCCGGTTCCTCCGGAGACGACCACAGGACGCGTGATAGGCATAGGTCTTCCGGACGGCTGGTCGCCCCGCTGCTGCTGAGAGACGCCTGAGAAGAGGCTCTCCAGGACGCTGGCCAGGTCCTCCGCCTTGGCGTTCTTCAGCCGGATGATGTTCGTGCCCTGAGGGCCCTCCTCGCCCGGGACGTCCAGCTTCTCCACGAGAGCCCGGACCAGTCCCATGTAGACATCGGTCGTTATGACGACCAGGGCGCGCAGGCGCTTGTCGGGGATGATCTTCACCTTGCCCCGCAAGTCCTCCAGGCCTTCCGCGGTGATCGACACAACGTCCGCGCCGGGCTGAGGTTGCGGTTGGGCCTCGCGCTGCGGTTGGGGCACGCGTGAAGCCTGTCTGGACGGAGCGCTGCCCCCGAATATCTCGTTGAGGATCGCCTCCATGCCCTCTTCGCTGGCATACTCGAGAGGAATCAGTTCGACCTTGAGCGACCCGGCCGACACCTCCACGTCGAGGTAATCGGCTATCCTCATGAGCCGCTCGACGTTCGCCGCGCTGTCTGCTACGACCAGCGCGTTGGTCGCCTGGACGGCGAAGATAACGCCGGTGGAGACAAAGGATCGCAGCTGCGTGGCCAGAGCGTTCGCATCGATGAAGCGCATGGACCGCAGCATTGTGACCATGCGATCGTCAGCGGGGCCCTCGGCCGCCTCGATGACGGTTGGTATCGGCTCGGTCTGGGCCTCCTTGTGCGGGACTATGCGGATGACGTCGCCGACCTCCACGGCGGTGAGGCCGTTGACGTCCAACGCGGTATCGAGCACGCGCCGGGCCGCCTCTGCGGTCAACCTCAGGCCCATCGGGTTGATGACGGTCACCTTCATTGCATCAGTGACGCCCTGGCCCTTGATAACCGTCTTGCCGGTGAAGCGGCTGTACAGTTCGAGCACGGTGGCGATGTTTGCGTCTTCGAGGTTGATGGTGTACTCCTGCTCCTCGGCAGCCGAGATCTCAACACCGGTCCGGAGATCGGCGCCGTCCCCGGCGCCCCGTGCGGCCGCTCCCGTATCCGGGGGAACATCTCCGGCCGCAGCCCTGTCGAGGTAGTAAGCGTCATCTCCGGTCTCGTCCGCCTGTACCGAGCCGAAGCTGACGCGCCCGTTCAAGGCCAGCACGGCGTCCGAGCTGATGCCCGGGACGTCGGCCAAGTCATCGAGAGAGGAGAACGGGCCGTTTGCCTCCCTGCACTCGACGACTGCCGCCGCCACGGTCTCATCGACCCCGAGGAGCGTGGCCAGTTCACTCGCCGAGGCCGTGTTGATATCCACGGCGGGGGCCGGCGCCGCCTCTTCCACGGTTCTGTCCCCAGGGGGCGAAGGAGGTGGCGGAGGCGCCTGTGCCGGCACCGCGGTGACGCTGGCGAGAAGAAGGAGACCGCCTGCTAGGGACAACATCGGGAATCTCATATGCGAACTCCGATACGTGAACGGGTATCGAGCCTTGTGCATGTCACCTGCCCCTCTCCGGTGGGGCCTTCCTATCCGGTCTGCCGGCCGGGGCCGAGACCTTACGCGACTGCGGCCCCTGCTTCTTGAGGGCAAGCCTGATGCGCTGCGGGCCATGGTCCAACACTACTGCCTTACCTTCCTCGATCGAGTCGACGCGAATGCCATCGGCGACTTCGTCGCCCTCTCCATAGAACGCCCATTCGAGCGTGCCGGCTTTGTTGATAACGGCCCGCATCCCTTCGCCGAAGTCAACGGTGCCGGTAAGCTGATACCCCGCGTAGTTCTCGACCTCGTTGATCTCGGCGTCGTCCGCGGCCCCGTCCTGGGGCCCCGGTTCGTCGACCGGCTCGGGGTCGGGCCTCGTCGCACCCTCCGGGGTGTCGTCCCACGGCCGGAAGACGTTCACCTCTCCTATTACGGCGTAGTCGTCCAACGTCTTGTCCACGGGGCCGAGGCCCGGGGCGGCCGACGGAGCCGCGTCGCCCGGCGCACTGGGGGGCGGGGGCGGCGGAGGAGGAGGGCCCTCCTGAGCGTAGGCAAGCCCGCGGGCCGCCGCGAAGACCGCAGCTGCGCAGCCCAACGCCAAGGCGATGCCCGCAACTCTTCGCCGGGTCATTCTTCCGTCTCCCTGAGGACGCCCCTGGCTATGTCCAGGTCGGCATTGAGGTCATAGGTCCTGCCCTTGGCCGTCAGATTCATGTTGCGCACGTCCATGATGTACTTGGAGTTCCTCAATGCGTACAGGAACTCGGCCAGCTGGCCCGGGCTGCAATTCACCCTTACCGGAACCGTCAGTTTCACAACGGCTCCCTCGACGCTTTCGTCGACGGTACCTATGCGGTTGACGATAACTCCCGCCTCCTCGGCCAGGGAGGAGATCTCGGCCGTCAGCTCTCTGCCCAGGTGGTCGAGGTCCTCCTCCGACCTTGCCATGGACAGCAGCATTCCGTACTGGTCGGCCAGGTCCTCCGCCTTGCGCCTGTCGTCTAGACGCTGATCCAGAAGCTGCACAAGGCGCCGGTGCTCTTCTTCGTTCTCGGCCAGTTTCCTGGACACGGGTACGTAGAGCGCCGTATAGACGAGAGCGAGGAACGCCACTGCGAACGTGACCAGGAGAATCACGCGCTCCCGGGCGGACAGCCTGTCGTAGCATCCAAGCAGCCTCTGCACTATCTGCTTCCCTTGGTAAGCTGGCAACTGAGCGAGAACTCGACCTGGTTCGCGACGCGGTTGACGTACTTCTGCTCAACGCTGGAGAAGAAGTCGCGACGCCGCTGCAGGGCGTTGAGGAGTTTCTGGACTTCCGCCGAACTATCCGCGCGTCCGCGGAGCTCCAGCGTCTCGCCTTTTCTGTAGTTGACATTGGTCATGTACAGTTTCTCGGGCTTTGCTGTGGAGAGCAGCCACATCACGTCCAGCGATGTGGGACCTCTCCACCCGAACTGCTCTATCTGCCGTATCTGCTCCTGCATGGCGGCCACGCCGCCGGCCTGCAGGGCGTTCACACGGAGCCGCAGCTTCTCCACCTCGCGCCCGTCCACGGCGAGTATTCGCAGCGCCACGAGCAGGCCCACGAGCACAACGGCGGCCGCCGCCGTGCCCACACGTATTGTGATTCTGCGCCGCAGGCCGGCCGCGCGCTCGGTCCTGACGTGTTCAGGGAGAAGGTTGACGCCTTCATCAGGCCCGTCGATCTGCAGCAACGCCAGCCCCAGAGCCCGCATTGCAGAGGGGGCTTGCGGGCCAGTCTCCCCGTCCTCACCGAGAGCCGCCGCCGGCAGCGGGGGAGTAAGGAGCCGCGCCGCCAAGCGCGACGACATATACTCCGCCAGGCCCGGCACGTCCCCTCCGCGGCCGCAGAAGACGACCGAGCCTATGGACTCGCCGCCGGGCTCCGTCTTGAAGGCGGCCTCGGACCGGTCGATCTCGGTGGCGAGTCGATCCGCCCAGGCCCGGACGGCTTCGGCAACCCGCCCGCCGCGCCCCTCGTCCACGGTCATGCCTACGCCCATGGCGCACTCGACGGCCTCGGATCTGTCGCCGCCGAGCCCCTTCTGTATCTCATCGACCAGGACTTCGAGTCCGACCGGAGCGCTTCTGGTGAAGAGCACCAGACCACCCCTGACGATGGATATCTCCGCGGTCTGAGCGCCCACATCAACCAACGCCACCGCTTCATCCTCCGGCAGGGAGGATCTGGCGGCCCGGTGCAGGCCGAGCGCGGCAACAGTTATGCGATCGGGCACCAGTCCGGCCTCGTGCAGCAGGGCCACATACTGCTCGACCACGTCCTTCTGCACGGCCACAAGCATGACCTGAGAGGACGAGTCTCCCGAGCGGAGGATCACGAAGTCCATCTCCACCTGTTCGGCGGGGAAGGGCAGGCATCTGTCCGCCTCGAAGAGGACCATGCTGGACAACTCCGCTGTGTCCGTGCTCGGTAGATTCAAGCGCCGCACGGCGGCCACGTGTCGGGGTATGCCCACGACGATCTCGGCCGCCGGGTCGCCAGACGCTGCGAACTCTTTTATCTGCTCGGCCAAGGGCCCATCTGCTTCATCGAGACTTGCGGCGGCCGACATCCGCGGCGCGGTCGAGTTGACGTGCAGCTTGACGGCCTGCACAGCTCCGGCGGAGAAGTCCAAGGCCAGGACGGAACGCGAGCTCCGCCCGGCAAGGTAACGCCGCACGTGTTTCTGCAGGTCAGCGGCCCAGGTACCGGGGTAGCGCCGCACGTATTTCCGCAGGTCAGCGGCCCAGGCTGCGGGATCGAACATACTAATCCTCCCTCCAGAAGACTGTGCGAGCGGGCACGTGGCCTCTATCCACTACGGCCACGATCCCCCTGCGGACCGCGCCGTCGCCCAGAATCGCCTCGCAGTGCAGACGCATGTAGGACGAACGGGTCGTCAGCAGTGAGAACCTCGCCCGGCCGGCCGCCGTGGAGTAGAGGGCCTCGAACTCCGGGACGTTGACGAGGTCCCGTTGCGACTCGAACGGCCGGTCGTCCTCAGTCCCCATGATCCCGTCTCCGCCGTCACGCACGTCGATGACGGACTCGATATCGGGCTCCTCCACGTCCAGTATTGCGGCCATGAGAATCGGGGGGGCCACGTTCACGTTGACGCCCCCGTCGTTGTATACGGTCAGGTAGTCGGCGAGCCCTTGTCTTCTCTCCTCCTCGTCTTCGGATTCATAGCCGTACAGCAGCTCATGCGTGACGCCCTTCACCAGCAGCATCTCCTCGATGGTGTCAAACGGCCCGTTCTTGGCGCTGTAAGGTGGGGAGAGCGACTCGTAGTACTCGCTCTCGACCCCGTTAAGCCGGTGCAGATCGTCCGTATCCATCCAGTCGAGGATGCAGTCCGCTATCTCGTCCGAGTCCTCGGCCTCCAGCTCGTCGAGCAGCCGCAGCAGTATCTCCCTCATGGTGCCCTCGGATACCTCCGAGTTAATGTTGAACTTGGAGGACACATCCTGAATCCGGAGCGTGTATTTGCCCAGGACCTTGCCATCGCGATCGGCGAACTCGATCTCCGCGGGCGGGGGTGGAAGTCCGAGGGCATGGTCCCCCTCCGCATCGGTGTCGAGGTACTGCCGCCTCCACGCTTCGGCCAGGCAATCGAAACCGTTGCGGTCCATCCGCATCTCGGCCAGCGCCCGCTCGATGCCGGCCTCGGCGATAGCCAGAGCTCTCGCCTCGTCCCTCCCGAAGCTCGCCAGGCGCAGCTCGACCCTATTGCCGTAGGCCATGGAGAGAGCCACAACCGACAGCACGAGCAGGACCCACAAGGTAAGCAGCAGGGCTATTCCTCTCTGTCTTCTCATCCGGCCGCCAAGCCTTCCGAGTTGTCCCTAGTAGTACTGGTCGGGCGGAGGCGGAGGAAGCTGTATCTCCCGCCCGTCCGGCCCTATAACAGTGGGCGTATCGGTCGCCGACGGGGAGACGCTGACGGGCGTCCCGTCGCTGCCCGCGACGACCTGCCGGCTGCCCCCGGCGATGAACCGGCCGCTCACCGTTGTCTGACTGCCCGACCTGAGTATCCACGCCTGATCGCCCTTCTTGGCCGATCTGGGCAGGCCCGAGCGCAGGGTGGCCACGCCCGCGGCTATCTCGGTGTATTCCACCTGGGCGATCGTCCGCCCGCCGGACTTTATAGTCATGGTCCCGGGCTCGGCCCGCTCGGGGGCTTCCGTCAGCCTGAGCGTGACCGCATCTTGCTCCACGTCTTCAGCCAGGGTTGCCACATCGTAGCGGTCCTTCAGCCTGTTGCTGCCGCCGACGTCATGCACGGTCGGTATCTCGACCGTAGTGGTGAACGTGGCGTCCCCTCCGTCCGCCCCGCCTTGCAGAATGAGCGAGACGCTGACGGCGCGGGGGGGCTCTACGTCCGAAAGCCACTCCTCGGTCCATTCGACGCCATTGTAGTAAGAGAACTGCAGTTCCTTCACGGAATCGAGCAGCTCTTCGGGGTCGGTCATGGCCCTGTCGTTGTCCAGCTGATCGATGTCCCCTTCCATGAAGCCGCGCAGGTCGAGGACCGGCTCCAGGGCGCTCTCGTCGTACCGATAGAGGCTCAGGGCTCGCCCGGCCGAGCGCTCCTCGGACTCACCGAGGAAGTAGGCCACGCGCCGAAGCTGTGCGCCCGCATCGGCCGCCGGGCCGCTGGGCGCGGCGTATACGAACGCGAGTCTATCGGCGTAGCCGCCGTCGGTGCCTTCGCCCTCACCGGGCAGACCCAGGAACTCGAATGCGGAGGCGCTCCCCGAAGGCGTCACGAACGCGGATCGCAGCTCGCGCGAGATGTGCGAGAGCACCACGCGGGCGAGCTGATTCTGATCGGACTCGATCTCTGTGGCCCGCCAGGCGGCCAGGCCAACCCTCAGGGAGGCGTAGACGGCGCCCAGGACGATGGTCAGGATGAGAGCCGTAACCATCAGCTCGATGAGCGTGAAGCCCCGTCTTCTGTAGTATCTTGATATCATCTCTACCGATCCCAGCACCCTCACCCCGGCACCCTCGCCCCAGCATCCCGGCCCGCACGCCCTCGCCTCTTCTTTTAACGCTCGGCCGCGCCTGCGGACGCCCTGTCCCCCAGCGCCTCGCGCGATTTGTCCTCGCGCTCCTCCCGCAACCTCTTGGTCCTGTCCCGCTCGCCCGAGTCCTCGTCGAGGGCGATGGGGCCTCGCCTTGCTATGAAGGTGTGAGCCGAGGCCACAGGCTCCTCCGAGTCCTCGTCCGCCCTATGAATGCTCACCACGACCCGACGGAGCACCATCTCCCGGACCCTGTCCTCATCGTCATCCTCATCTTCGACGAGGCCCGGTGCTATGTGCGCATAGACGTTGGAAAGGTCGCTCGTCCGCTTCTCGTCCTGCTTCAGCCCGTCGAACTCCTCCAGCTCGGGCATCACCTCCACGCTGACATCCACCACCCAGCGGAGGCCGTCATAGGGAGCCGGGAAGGCCCCGTCGGTCCTGCCCTCATCGGGGAACCCCTCTCGCCTCACCTCGGCCATTCGGTCCCTGAGCAGAAGCGTCGCCACCGAGAGCTCGCGCGCGTGTCTTCCGGCACGAAGCGACAGGCTCATGGCCTGGATGACTATGGACAGCCCCACGCCGAGTATGGCCAGCGCCACCATGACCTCGAGCAGTGTGAACCCGCGGCGTCTGCTCAACGCAGGTCCTCCTCGATACCTTCGCGAAGGACGATCCGTCCCAGCGCGGACATCACCTCGATGGTGTAGCCGAACCGTTCCTTCTCGTCCTGGACGACAAGTTGTGCGGAGTCGCCCCGTCCGTCGGGGTAGAAGACAACCCCGTCACCCCGAGGCCCGCCCTGGTCCTCCCGATCGGGCGAGTCCGCGGTCCGCGCGTTGTTGCGGAACTCGCCGAAGACGGCCGAGCCCGGCAGCTTGCGCCTGCCGCCGACGTTGCCCTCCGTAGGCTGGAACACTCCTCTCTTCCTTATGGGATCCGTCTCGACAGCAAGCCAATACTCGCCGTTTTTCAGATCCAGTTCCACTCTGTATCTCAACCTATCCATCACGGCCCTGCCGCGGGCGTACCTGAGCATGGAGGCCACCTGCCTCGCCCCGGAAGTGACGCTGGCGGAGCCGAACGTTCCTACGAGCCGGGGCACCACCAAAGTCATCACCAGGGCGATAAGGATGACGACTATGACGATCTCGAGCAGCGTGAAGCCGCTATTCGGTCTCAGTCGACCAACTCGTGATGTCATCCTCGGTGCCCTCGATGGCATCGGGACCCGCCGAATACAGGTCGTAGTCCTTGCTGTGCACTCCGGGCGACTGGTAGGTGTACGGGTTCCCCCACGGGTCCGGGGGAACGCCTTTCTTGAGGTACGGGCCGTTCCACTTCTCGGCGTCTCCGGGGTCCCTGACCAGATCGCCGAGCGCCTTGGGATATCGGCCGCTGTTGTCCATGGCGTACAGATCCAGCGCCAGCCCCAGGGAGTCGATCTGGTTGGCCGCCGCCACGGGCTTGGCTTCGCCGACTTTGTGGACTAGCCTCGGGGCGACAAGAGCCGCCATTATGCCGATGATGATGACCACCAGCATTATCTCGATCAGCGTGAAGCCGCGTCGTCTCATTCTCATCCCCTTCGACCCCCTCTACTCGGCCGAGCGCCGCCGTCGTGCGGGGCCAGGCAGATCTATCGTATGTCAAGCTAGGCGCCGATCAGCGCGCTCATCTCGAAGACCGGCAGCAGCATCGCGATCACTACGAAGAAGACAATCGAGCCCATGATGAGTATCATGGCCGGCTCGATGAGCGACACCAGGCTTCGCAGAGTTCTGCTGACCTCCCTATCGTAGGAGTCGGCCACTCGCAGTAGCGCCTCTTCGAGCCTGCCGGCCTCCTCTCCCGTCGCCACCATGTCTGTGACCATGGGAGGGAAGACGCTGCTCTTTGACAGCGGACCTGCAAGGCTCCTGCCGTCGCGCACGTTGTCCTGAACGCCCGAAAGCTCCCGCGCCAAGACGCTGTTGCCCACCATCTCCCTGGACATAGCCAGCGCCGGTAGTATCGGCACTCCGTTCTTGAGCAATACGCCCAGCGTTCTGGCGAACCTGGCGATGACGAGGCGGCGCACCAGCGTGCCGAACACCGGCAGTCTCAGCTTCAACCCGTCGAACCACATCCGGCCATCTTCCGTGCCGATGCGCCTGCGCAGCCACACGACGGAAGCGACGACAACGGCGACGACGGCCAGGCCGCCCCAGCCGGCCAGGAACCTGCTTAGGCCGGTCAGTATCCTCGTAGGCAGCGGCAGCGCCCTGCCCACGTCCTCGAACATGACGGCAAACCTGGGTATGACAAACGTCAGCAGGACGATGATCGTGGCCGTCCCGACGACCGCCATGATGGCCGGGTACGTCATGGCGGATTTGACCTGGCCGCGGAGCTCCTGGTCGGAGTCCATGAACTCGGCCAGCCTCTCCAGGCTGAGCTCGAGGGTGCCCGCCATCTCCCCCGTCTTGATCATGCCGATGAACAGCTCGGGGAAGAGCCTGGGGTACTTGGCCAGAGCCGCGGCGAAGGTGGATCCGCCCTGGACGTCGTCGGCCAGTTTCCCAACGACCTCGGCGAACGCCTCGTTTTCGATCTGCCGCCTCATGACGGATAGTGCTCTTCCGAGCGACAGCCCCCCGCCGAGCAGATCCGCCATCTGCCGAGTGAAGACCGTAACATCGGCCGGGCTTATCCTGCGCGTTCGGATCGTCAGGCGCGTGACCGAGGCGGCCTCCGCCCCACGCGCGGGGGCCTTGGCGGCCGAAGCCCTGACGCTCAACGGGAACAGACCTTGCCCCTGGAGCTTGGCCACGGCGACGCGTTCGTTGTCGGCGTCGAGCACTCCCGTGGACAGCTCACCGGTCCTGCTCTTGGCGCGGTATTCGTAAGCGGGCATGCGACTACTCCAGGAATTCGTCCTCTTCGGCGACTCGGAGTACTTCCTCTATGGTGGTCTTGCCCTGCAGCACTTTTTCCCATCCGGCGTCGCGCAGCGTGAGCATACCCAGTTCCAGCGCCTTGCGCTTTATCTGCGACGCCGAGGCGTGCTCGAGGACGAGCTGCCTGATCGGCTCGGCCACGAGCAGTATCTCGTAGATGGCCTCTCGGCCCATGAAGCCGGTGCCGCGACACTCGTCACAGCCCGACCCTCGGGGCAGCCTCACGACCCCGCCCTCGGGGCGAGGGAACCCTATTTCGTCGAGGTACTCCGCGTCGGGCTCGTATTCGGCCACGCAGTGGGGACATATCCTGCGGACCAACCGCTGGGCTATCAGCGCCTCCACGGAGGATGAGACCAGGAAGGGCTGCACCCCCATATCCAGAAGGCGGGTGACTCCCGAGGCCGCGTCGTTCGTGTGTAAGGTCGAGAAGACTAGGTGACCGGTCAGGGCGGCGCGTATGGCTATCTCGGCCGTCTCCATGTCCCTGATCTCGCCGATCATGATCACATCCGGGTCATGGCGGAGTATCGACCGCAGCCCGTTGGCGAACGTCACGTCGATGCGGGGGTTCACCTGTATCTGCGACACGCCTGCGAGCTGGTATTCGATCGGGTTTTCGACCGTGATGATCTTCAGCTCCGCCGAGTTTATCCGCGACAGCGCCGAGTAGAGGGTGGTCGTCTTTCCGCAACCGGTCGGCCCGGTGAGCAGGACTATGCCGTGCGGCCGCTGAACCAATTCGCTTATCGTCTTGAAGTCCCGCGGCTCGAGCCCCAGTTCCTCGAGGGTCAAGGACTTGGTGGAAAGTATGCGGATGTTGACGCTCTCCCCGTGCAGCGTCGGGATGATGGACACGCGCAGGTCGATGTCCTCGTCCTGTATTCGCACCTTGACTCTGCCGTCCTGGGGTCTGCGCTTCTCGGCGATGTTCATGTCGGCCATGATCTTAACGCGTGAGACTATGGCCGCCTGGAAGTGCTTGAGTGTGGCCGGAGTCGATGCCTCCTGGAGCACGCCGTCCACCCGGTATCTTATCCGCAGCACGTCCTCGAACGGCTCGATGTGGATATCGGTGCCCCTTCTGTGGAAGCCTTCGAGTATGACCTGGTTGACGAAGCGCACGATGGAGGCATCGGCGGCCATGGACTCCAGGTCCACGCCCTCCTCGGCCTCGAGTGCCGAGAGATCCAGCGCCTCTCCGCTGTCGCGCACCATCTGCTCGACGGTCTCCGCGCCAACGCCGTAGTGCTGGTTGATGGCCTTGTCGATCTCCCGCTGGCTGGCTATGACGACGGAGACGTCCCTGCCGAGCAGCAGCCGGGCCTCGTCGACCGCCTGTATGTTGAGGGGATCGGACACGGCGAGGACAAGCGTTCCGTTGTCCTCACGGATGGGGATAAGGCTGTGTCGCTGAGCGAAGTTCGCGGGAAGCTTGGAGACGGCTGATGGCTGGATTTCCTCGTCTTCGAGGTGGATGTATTCCATCCCGAGTTGGGACTCGAGGGCTGAAAGCATCTCGGCCTCGGTGACAAAGCCGAGTTCCATCAGGGTCTGGCCCAGACGCTTGCCGGTGGTCTTCTGCCTGGCCAGTCCCTGGTCCAACTGCACCTGGGTCACGGCCCCGGCGTGGAGCAGCAACTCCCCTATCAGGTTCTTCTGCAGAGCCGGCACTCGCTTGCTCCTCCTGAGTGAGGCGAACAGACCCCAGGCACCTGCGGGCTCGGGCATCCGCCCCGCATCAGGATATAACGCTCAAACCCGGCCTGCGGGCCTGTCTCTCATTAGATTATTGGCGCCGCTCCCCCCCCAGGCCACCCATTTCGCAACGGATTGTGACACAACCCACGAGTCGAGAGAGCGGGGAGGACCCAACCGGCAGAGGTGAACGGACGCCTAAGCTGCTGCGGCGCAGCATGTTGCTGGCAGCATCTGCCGTTCACCCTGACTCTATCGAGCTTAATAGGACTGTCTTCGTCGGCCCGGCACCATTCGCACGTGCAGTTTGAACACGAATTGCGTCCGGCTAATCCGTCCGGTGTCTGCGACGCAGCCGTCGGCCACAGCCCCCGGCTCCCACAACGCGACCAGGGCTCACCAGCCCGCGGGCCCCGGCGATAGCGCACGCCACACGTCTCGGCCTTACGATGCGGGGAGGCGGGCGGGCCGCAGGGAAATCCCTTGCCGGTGTCCCATGCGCCGGCCATAATCCCGCCCCAAGGAGCGCGCAGTGCGCATACTCGTCGATGCCGACGCCTGCCCGGTCACCGAGGACATAATCGAGATAGGCCGCGCCCGCAGCATCGCCGTCATACTGGTGTGTGACTTCCGACAGGACCTCTCCCGCTGGGACGGGGTCGAGGTCATCACGGCTGACGGCCCTTCGGACGCAGCCGACTGGGCAATAGTGGGGCGCGCCCGCCCCGGTGACATTGTCGTAACGCAGGACTTCGGCCTGGCGTCTCTGGTCCTGGCCAAGGGTTGTGCGGCGCTGTCCCCACGCGGTCGGCGGTTTACGGCGGAGAACATCGACCTGTTGCTGGCGCAAAGGGAGGCAGGCCGCCGCATCCGGCGGGCGGGGGGCAGGACGAAGGGCCCGTCGGCGTTCACACCAGAAGACAGAGCGGCGTTCAGACAGGTCCTCTCAGAATTGGCAACAGCGCGCTTGGAGTAGGGGCGGCTTCGAGCGAACTGCAGTAGCGGCAGAACAGACGGAAAGGTGACGCGCCTTGTCCTCCGGCACGCTTCACGAGCGCATCCGCGCACAAGTTGACGCCCTCCCGCTGATCGATACCCACGAGCACCTGCAGCCGGAGAGCGACCGAGTCCGAGATGGTGCCGACTTCAGCCTGCTGTTCATACACTACGCCGGCCCTGACCTCATGTCCGCCGGCATGTCGCAGAGGGATCATCAACTCCTATGTGACAGGAGCAGGCCGTTGGCCGAGCGTTGGAGGGCATTCAAACCCTTCTGGCGGGCCATTCACAACACCTCCTACGCCAAGGCCGTCCGGATCGGCATCCGCGACATCTACGGAATCGAGGACATCACAGACAGGACGTATCGCGAGCTTTCCGAGCGCATGCAGGCCGCCTCACGCAAAGGATTGTACAGGCGGGTGCTGCGTGAGAAGGGAGGAATCGCCAAGGCGATCCTCTGCGGGCCGCCGCTGGAGGACGCGGACTTGTTCGTCGATTCGCTTTACATCGACGGGCAGGTCAACATCAGGAGTCGAGACGAGGTCATGCGCGAGTGCCGCGCCATCGGGGCGTCGGGCTGCCGATTGGAGGACCTGGTCCGCCGTCTGGAGCACCACATCGCGTTCGCGGCGGAGGGAGGCATGGTCGCCACCAAGCTCGGCCTAGCCTACCTGCGCACGCTGTGGATAGACCGCCCGTCGCGCTCCGCCGCCGAGGACGTCCTCGCGCGATGCCGCCGAAGCGACGGCCAGCTCTCCCACGCGGAGGCCAAGCCGCTTTGTGATTACTTGATTCACGAGGCCGCACGCGCCTGCGGTGAGGTCGGTCTGCCCATGCAGATACACACCGGCATCCAGGAGGGCAACGGCAACTGGATAGCCAATTCCGACCCCAAGGGCCTCGTGCGCCTGTTCATGGACCACCCGCGCACGAGGTTCGACCTCTTCCACGGGGGATACCCATTCACCTCCTCGTTCGCGGTTCTGGCAAAGAACTTCCCCAACGCACACGCCAACATGTGCTGGCTTCACTGCATAAGCCAGTCGGTGGGAAGGCAGCTTCTCGAGGAGCTGATAGACACGGTGCCCATGAGCAAGATCTTCGCCTTCGGCGGGGACTACATCTTCGTCGAGGGCGCCTACGGTCATTCGGTCATGGCGAGAGAGAACGTTACGCGGGTGTTGTGCAAGAAGATCGAGGAAGGCTACTTCACGGAGGAGCAGGCGCTCGTCTGTGCGCGGTGGGTCATGCACGACGCGCCGGCCCGCTTCTTCGGGATAGACAGCACGTCGACCGGCGAGGAGAAGGCCAGGAGAAAGCGCGCGGCGGGCGCCGCAGGATAAGAGACGATCCGTTTGGCATAATGCACACGGACCTGTAGCAGCAAACTCTAGCGAACAGCCCCCGAAGGGGGCAGGGAGAACATCATGGCCGCAAGCGACTTGCGGAAGCGAATGAGAACTGAGATAGACGCGATCCCGTTCATAGACACGCACGAGCACCTGACGCGCCCGGCCGAACGGTACAAGGGGACTGTCGACTTCCACACCCTGTTCGCGCACTACGCGTCGTCGGACCTCATCTCGGCCGGCATGCCTTGGGAGGACCTGTGCACACTCCACGACCAAAACGTGCCTCTGTCGAAGCGCTGGAAGCTCTTCAAGCCGTTCTGGCAGGCGATCCACAACACCTGCTACGCCCGAGCCCTGCGCATAGCCATCCGCGATATCTACGGAATAGACGACATCACCGACGCCACCTACAAGAAGCTCTCGGACGCCATGCAGGCGAAGAACAAGAAGGGCTTCTATCAGAAGGTCCTCCGGGACATGGCGAACATCGAGGTCGGCGTGATGTGCGTGGGCGAGCCCATACCCAAGGAGGACGAGGACCTGTTCGTCGGGTCGCTATGGATAAACGACCAGTTTCTCCTCCGCAAGCGGGGCGACGTGCGGCGGGAGTGCAACGCCATAGGCCGATCCAGCTACAGGCTCGACGACCTCGTCGATCGCATCAATCAGCGCATGGCGTGGGCCGTAGAGGTGGGCATGGTGTCGACGAAGATCTCCATGGCTTACGAGCGCACTCTGCTCGTGGGCGATCCGTCGAGGACGGAGGCCGAGGACGTTCTGGCCCGCGTGCGCCTGTCGGACGGCCAGCTGTCGCATGAGGAGGCCAAGCCGCTCTGCGATTATCTTATCCACGAGGCCGTTCGCGCCTGCGGCGAGGTCGGTCTGCCGGTCCAGATCCACACGGGCATTCATGAGGGCAACGGAAACTGGATCTCCAATTCGGACCCGAAGGGCCTCACGCGCCTGTTCATGGACCACCCGGGGACGAAGTTCGATCTCTTCCACGGCAGCTACCCGTTCACGTCATCGCTGGCGGTGCTGGCGAAGAACTTCCCCAACGTCCATCCGGACATGTGCTGGCTGCACTGCATCAGCCAGTCGATCTCCTTCAAGCTGCTGGAGGAGCTCATCGATACCGTGCCGATGAACAAGATCCTCGCCTTCGGCGGCGACTACATATTCCCCGAGGGCAGCTACGGTCACGCCGTAATGGCCAGGGAGACGATCACGCGAGTACTGTGCAAGAAGGTGGAGGAAGGCTACTTTACAGAGGATGAGGCGCTGACGTGCGCCCGCTGGGTGATGCACGACGCCGCCGATCGTCTCTTCGGCATCAGCGATCGCAGGAAGAAGCGCGCGCCCCGGAAGAAGGCCGCCAAGAAGCGCAAGCGGTAAGAGAGCACTGGGAGAGGCGAAGAATGCGGCCCCGTCCTGCCGGCCGGGGCCGCTTGTCGTTGTATGGAACGAAGTCCTAGTTGGCGCGGCGGACGAACTCCCCGGTTCTCGTGTCGACCTCGATTCTCTCTCCGCTCTCGACGTAGGGCGGGCACTTCACCTGCAGTCCCGTCTCGACGGTAACCGTCTTCTGGACATTTGACACGGTATCGCCTCGAACGACCGGGGGCGCCTCCGTCACCTGCAGTGCAACCGTAGTCGGAAGGTCCACCGAGATCGCCTTGCCGTCGGCGTAACGCACCTGCACCTCGGCATCGGGCGGCATGTATTGAAGCTGTCCGGCTATTTGGTCGTGAGGGATGTTGAACTGCTCATAGGTTTGCTGATCCATGAACACCGCATTCTGGCCGTCGTCGTAGAGGTACTGAACCGGGCGCGTCTCGGTGAAAACGTCCTCTATACCATCATTAGGCCGGAAGCGCATAGGGACGGAGCCGCCGGTCTCGAGGTTCCGCAGCCTGGTCTGTATATGCGCCCTGCCCTTCCCGGGCGTGACGTGGTCCACGTCCATGACGACGTAAAGCACGCCGTCCACCTTGATGACGTTGCCGGGCCTGATCTGTGTTCCTCGCATCATGGCGCATTCTCCCCTGCCTTGGGCAAACGGAGATTCTACTCACCGGGCTGGTCGGTGTCAACTCGGGCGAGACGGGGCTTCACTTGGCCGGCGGGCCCGGCGATAATAGGCGGGGGACCAATCGTGGCAGAACGGAGGCAATCGTGGACAGCCCGACGGTCGCTTGGCTGATGCTGGCCGCAGGACTGCTGGCGGCGGCTTTGTGCCTGCGGGCCTTCCTTCGAAAGCGGTTGCCGGGCCATCTGCTGATGATGTCGTCCTTCCTCGTGATCGCCGCCGCGGCTGCTGTCTCCCTGGCGGTCGAGCACGCGCTCGAGGTGGAGGTCGCTCCTTCCACGCGCGTGCTCGTCAAGCTGGTCGTCATCGCGGTGGCCGTGCCGCTCTACCTCGTGGGATCTTCATCCGCCCGCTCCCGCAAATAGGCCGACGGCGTCCCTCAGGTCTCAGGCCGGGGCCGACGGCCACACCATATTGGCCTCCCCCCTCTTTTTCCGCGTGACAGCCCGCCACATATTGGGTAGCCTACCCGTCGTAGCAGCAGACACGCGGGGCGGGGTGGTCGAGGCATCGACGGGAGGCATCGCATGCAGAGGCAGGGATTCGCAGAAGCGGTGGAGCGGCATCCGGATCTTTCCATCGTCTCCGAGGGTCCCGAGTCGATTCGGGTCCGCAACGGCCGATTGGATACGGCGTTCGATGTCCCGGCCGGCGCCGTGGAGAGGTACTCCTGGGACAATCTCTCCCGCGTGCTGTGCGGCGGTGAGGAGAGAGTCATCGCCGGCATGACTCGTGTGGTCGGCTATTTCAGCAAGATCCACAACTGGAACGAAAGCAAGCTTGGGGAGCTGTCGGACAGGCGAGTCGGCGATTACGCTATAACCGAATAGCAGCAGCCGGACCGCAAACCCTCCACGGTCCGGCACTGGGGGCCGCAGTCAGGGCTTTACGTGCTTCGGCGGAGACTGCAACTGGCAGGTAAGGATCTTCCGCGTGGGGCACCACCGCGCAAGCCCTGGGCGCGGCCCCACTACTCTCTTGCGTCCGAGGGACACGAGGCGGCTGTGCCGGCAGCCTGAAGGGACCTGCGCCATGATCATTGCCCGAGCGCCGAGATACAGCAGGACGCTGAGGGTGCGTCACGCCGGCGACGACGAGCTCCCCGCGGTCAGGGCCGTGGGCGAGCGGGCGTTCGGCCACACTTTCCCGTCGTCCTTCTACCCGGCAGGCACCACGCTTGTAGGGGAGGACAGCGCGGGTCGCATGGTGTGCTCCCTTGTTTACCGGCCCGCTCCCGGCTTCTGGGGCCGAGCGCGCGTTCCCATGGCGGCCCCGGGAGGGGTAGGTACGCACCCCGACCACCGGCAGCGCGGCTACGCCGGTGCCCTCATGGTGCACACCCTGCGGATACTGCGCGAGCGGGGCATTGCCGCATCACCCCTCTACCCATTCTCGTTCCCCTACTACGCCAAGTTCGGCTGGGCCGTCGGCGCCTTGGCTACGACGATAGCCTCCCGGCCGTCGCTTCTGGCTCAACTCGGCCGACCCGATGGGGTGCGGCGGGCCAGGTCGAGTGACCTGCCCGCCATCAAACGTGCCTACTCCCGCTTCGCCCGCGCGCACAACGCCTGTACGGACAGGCCCGCCGCTTGGTGGTCCGATGGAAGGCACACCTGGCTGCCTCACGCCTCCGACCCTACGGCGCGCTGGCTCGTCCATGAAGACCGCCGAGGCCGCGTGGACGGCTACGCGCATCTCCACACGAGGCCTAGGCACGATGAAGAGGGCGTCAGCGTCGATGTGAAGGAGTTGGTCGGCCCGCCCGAGGCAGAGCGCGCCTTGGCAGCGGCTCTCGGCAAGGTTAGGGATGCCTCGCGCATCGACATACTCCTCCCCATGGATTCGGCCCTGCCCGCATATCTGCCCTGCCGAACGGGCATGCAGCTCCAGCAGCGTTTCGCCTTTCGCGTGGTCGACCCCACCCGCGCGCTGACGTCGTTGAAGCCGGAGAGAGACCTGCCCGGACCGGTCCGGTACAGAGTCTGGGACTGGACGCTGTCGCGGGAGAGGCCCGTCGAGGTCTGCGTGAGGGCGGCTGAAGGGCGCGTGGTGGAGAGCCGCTCCAGACGAGCCCCCAAGCTCACCTGCACGGTCAACACCTTCTCGCAGCTCTTCTCGGGGTTTCTCTCGGCGCAGAAGGCGGTTGCGATGGGGCTGGCCGAGGTCTCGGCGGGGAGGGCGGCCGAGCTGTCCGACGCCCTGCTGTTCGGGCGAGTCCCCTTCCGCTCCTACAACGAGCCCGGCTAGGCCACACTCCCACTCACGGTCGAAGGGTGCCAATACAGCCTCCCCTGCGCGTGTGACACCTCACACAAGTGCCACAGGTTCATCTACGCCAAGGCCCATCTGGGTGGCCTGACAAAGATTAGGCTTGGCGCCCTGCCCGGGATTGCGGTCCGCCGAGGCCCATGCTACAATGTCGCCACGGAAGGGGAGAATCGGGCCATGGCCAAGCGGAAGAAGACCAAGACGAAGGCGCCCAAGCGCGAGCTGAAGCCGCCCGACATGGAGCTCATCGAGGCCTTCAAAGGCGGCGATATGAAGGCCTTCGAGACCCTTGTGTCCCGCTACGAGGCCAAGGTCTACCACCTCGCCCTCCGTCTCACCCGCTCGGATATGGACGCCGAGGAAATCCTTCAGGACGCCTTCATGAAGGTCCACGACAAGGTCCATACCTTCCGAGGCGACTCCAAGTTCTCCTCATGGCTGTATCGAGTCGTTGCAAACCTCGCCTACATGAAGCTGCGGAAGAAAAAGCGGGATCCCTCCGTATCCCTCGAAGACGTAATGCCCGTCTTACAGGAGGACAACGCCAGCGAGCCCATACTCGACTGGTCGAACAGGCCCGACGACGAACTCATGGCCGAGGAGACGCGCCAGGTCCTCGACGAGGCCATAGCCAAGCTGCCGGTCAAGAACCGCGTGGTGTTCCTCCTGCGCGACGTGGAGGGCCTGACAAACAAGGAGGTCGCCGAGATACTTCAACTTACGGTGCCGACTGTGAAGTCGCGCCTACACTGGTCGAGGCTTTTCCTGCGGAAGGAGCTTTCGGATTACTTCAAACAAATGCAGGAGAGTCGAGCTTGACATCCCAGGTCGTATGCTGCAGAAGGGCAGCGGAGCTGCTCTACGAGTATGCGGAGGGCTCCCTGGACGGGGAGCTTAGGGGCTTGCTGGACGGGCACTTGGCCAAGTGTGCGCCATGCCGGGCGCTTGCCAATACGTACGCGGCGACCGTGCGGATGAGCATGACCATGCGCTGGAGCGGTATGCCCCAGGAGGTTTCGGTTCGGCTGCACGTAGAGCTGGAGCGCCGGATCTCGGCGGGGTGAATGCTTCTGCGTCTTGGTTTAGTGCATCGTAATACTGATGGCTGCTCGCCAGTGCGGCCGTCGGGGGTTCTTGCCTGAATGCGTGATGTGCGGGGGCGCGAGCCCTCCTTGAAGCGCCTACGCTGACAGTACGGCGTACGCTTGTCGACCAAACACCTGACGCGGTCTGCCGGCATCCGCGGCCGGCGGTTACGTCACTAGTCGGACATCTGCCGGCGCGGTCCCGACCGCCGAGCACCGGAGCGGGGCCTCCGCCTGTAGGGACTGGTCATATGGCAGACGTCAGCACGCGGGTGCTGGGGATCATCGGGAGCAGCAAGAGGCGTACCCCCACCGAGCGCCTGGTGCGCCGGGTACTGGACGCCGCGGAGGGCAATGGGGCCGCGACGGAGTCCATCCACCTCTCGGCCCTGGACATCGAGCCGTGCCGCGGGTGCAAGGTCTGCGCCCCGGAGGGCCGCTGCCGTCTGAGGGACGAGATGCCATATGAGCGGATGGCCTCGGCGGACGCGATCGTGCTCGGGCTGGCAAAGGAGAACGGTCATCCGCCGCAGTGCGTGACGGATTTTCTCGGCCGCTGGCGGGCATTCATCGACCTTGATGGAGTCAGCAGGCTGGAGCCGTTCCGGATACGGGTTTCGATCATCTCAGTAGTGGATGGTGGGGCCTCGCCGGGGGATCATCCGGCATTCATCAGACCCCTGGAACGCCACATCAAGCGCACCAGCCTGACGTACGTGGGCTCGCTGCTCGGCACTGAACACGATCCGCTTCTGGAGGACTGCACCAGCATGGGTCTCACGCTCTCGCGGGCAGCAGGAGCAGGGGACGCGCGCCGCGTCTCCGCAAGCTGTCGCCAGATCGTGCGGATGCTGGCGGACCATATCGACGGGACTCTGCCGATTGCCGATTTGCGCGCTTTCCGCCGGCACATCGATTCCTGCCCGACGTGCCGCGCGCTGTTCTCTTCCTACGAAACCCTCGTCCGGATTGCCCCGATGGCGTCGCTAGCCGACGACGATGTGCCCCACGACGTCTCGGCCCGACTCCGCCGCTCGCTGGGCATCGAGTCCCGCCAGTAGCCGACGCCCCTTCTTCCTGCCGCAGGCCCGAGCCGGCCGGAGGAGCACATCTCCGTTCTTTTTTCATGGAACCTCCCCGGCCCCTTGTGTGTAACAATGTTCGGGAGGGGCGCTAGCTTCACATCCGCAGAGGAGGAGACGTCACATGAAGCCTGTCAAAGCCATTTCGCTGTTGCTCGGTCTTGCCCTTGCGGCATCCTGCTTCGCCGACGTATCCGACAGGGAGGCCCAGCCGCGCAAGGCCCTGGCGCTGACGGTCTACAACCAGGGATTCGCAGTCGTGCGAGACCTGCGCGAGATGTACCTCCCCCGCGAGGTGACCGAGATGAGGTTCGTCGATGTGGCGGCGAGCATCGATCCCACCAGCGTTCGCTTCCGCTCTCTGACGGACCAGTTGGGCACGACCGTCCTGGAGCAGAACTACGAGTACGATCTGGTCGACTCCCACCGGCTGCTGCAGAAGTTCATCGACCGTGATATCGCGGTGATGACGCAGGACGACGTGTTGTACGAGGGGAAGCTGCTGGGAATAGACGGTGGCCAGATCGTTATGGCGCCGGTCGAGGGCCCTGCGGTCACCATGGTCCAACGCGAGAACATTCGCCAGATCGACTTCCCCGAGCTACCGGGCAACTTCATTACGCGGCCGACGCTGGTTTGGCTGATTCAGGCGCGCCAGGCGCGCAGCCACGAGGTCGAGGTCTCATATATCACCGAGGGGATCAACTGGCACGCCGACTACACCCTCGTGACTTCGCCCGACGACGCCCTGGCCGACCTCTCGGGCTGGGTAACGCTGGACAACCACTCGGGCGCCACGTACCCGAATGCGACGCTGCAACTGATGGCGGGTGACGTGCGCAAGCTTCGCCCGGAGCCCAAGCTAGCCAGGGGCAGAGGTCTGGCGGAGTATGATGTGTACTACGCCGCGGAGCGAGCTTTCGAGGAGAAGGCCTTCTTCGAGTACCACTTGTACACACTGCAGCGGCCCACGACCGTCAAGGACCGCCAGACCAAGCAGGTGGAGCTCCTCTCGGCCGAGTCCGTCCCGGTGAAGAAGGAGTACATATACGCCGGCTGGCAGGGCCAGCCGCACCGCGCCAGTGACGACCCGACGGCGCCGGAGTCCTCGAAGAAGGTTCAGGTGTTCCTCGAACTGCTCAACTCGGAAGAGAATCGCATGGGGATGCCCTTGCCGGCCGGACGGCTTCGCACCTATAAGACGGATACGGACGGTTCGCTTCAGTTCATCGGGGAGGACGCCATCGAGCACACGCCTCGTGACGAGAAGATACGCATATACGTCGGCGACGCGTTCGACATCGTCGGCGAGCGCACTCAGACCGACTTCGTTAAGGTCTCCAACCGCATCCACGAGGAGTCGTTCCACATAGAGGTGCGCAACCACAAGGACGAGGCGGTGACGGTGAAGGTCGTCGAGAAGCTATGGCGTTGGACGGACTGGCGGATAACGCAGACAAGCGCCGATTACGAGAAGACCAACAGCACCACGATTGAGTACCTGCTGCCGGTCCCGGCCGACGGTTCCGCTGACATCAGCTACACGGTGAGGTACACCCACTGAGCCGACGGTCGCAGGCTGTTCGGCGCGGGCGGGCTGCTAGTCGGCCTCGCCGGGCGACGCCGGGCGGGAGGTTAGGGGGGCCACGCCCTTGGCCCTTGGGCTGGCATAGCGGTAGGCCACCTTCGGTCTGCCGATGAGATACCCCAGCACGCTGCCGAGGACGGCGGCCGGAGCCACCCCCACTCCGTAGAGCTCGATCTGGATGACGGCGGCCGCGATGGGGGCGTTGAGCATGCTTGCCAGGGTGGCCGAGACGCTGGCCGCGGTCACCATATGCCGCATCGTGACGTCCTCGAAGCCGAACAGGCCGCACACGACGGTCCCGCACAGGCTGCCGAGAACGGCGGCCGGGAAGAACAGGCCGCCGCTTCCTCCGGAGCCCACGGTGGAGACCGTTGCGAGCAGCTTGCCCGCCAGAAGGAGGAGGCCCGCGCTAAGAGCCAGTTCTCCCATCCAGGCCGAGCGCAGCAGGTTCTCTCCCACGCCCATTAGCTCCGGGCCGCACACCCAAGCCAGGGCAACGCACCCGACCGCGCCCGCCGTGGGAGTGAGCCAGGCGAAGCGCCCCGCGCGGTCCGAGGCGCGTCTGGCGAGCGCATAGAGCGACACGAAGGCCAATCCCACCAGTCCGGCCAGCGCCGTGCCGGCGAGCACGGGGAGCAGGTGGTCGAGTGTGAAGGAGTGGGACGATTCGACGAAGTAGCTCTTTATCGGCAGGACCGTCTGCCGGAAGAAGAATGCCGCCGTGCTGCACAGCACCGCGCCGAACAGCCCTCTGTAATCTATCGACGACTCGTACATCACCTCGACCGCGAACAGGCCTCCGCCCAAGGGGCAGCCCAGCAGAGCCCCCACGGCGGCCGCGGCGCCGCATGCCGTAGCCTCCTGATGATCCTTCTCGTCGGTCCATGGCAGCACCCGTGTGAGGGCTCTGCCGACGGCGCCCCCCGTCAGGACGACGGGGCCCACCTTGCCGCCGCTTCCGCCCGAGGCAAGCGTAGCGAGCGAAGCCGCGAACTTGGCCGGCGCCGTCATCGGCGGAAGCTCATACCCCTTTTCCCGGCATGCGTAGATGTACTGCTGGATGCCGTCGCTGCGCACGACCGGATACCACCGCGAGATGAGCGAGCATACGGCCGCCCCGGCGACGGGCAGCCCGAAGAGCCACCACCGGCGCGTCGCCTCCGAAAGCCACCCGAGGGAGGTATCGAACGCCCATGCGATACACGCGCCCGCGGCCCCGATGACCACCGCGTACACAATGGACCTGGCGAGGTAAACGCCCGTCCTGACATAGGGGTTGTCTCGTGCTACTCTCATCCAACCACCTTATGGTACGGCTCCGTTGCACCCGGGCATGGCGAGGCCCCGCTCTCAACGATGATGTGCGTCCCGATCGTTACGAGAAGGCGACAGAAAGCACCCCCTCGGCCAGCCTGGTCGCATGGACATGCCTGGTTGCGAGGCCGTCCGGGAGCGCGAGGACCCTCCTGGCGTCCCCGGCGTCGATGACCAGGTTGCGGCCTTCTCGCCTCACGTCGACGTCAGAGACACTGATGCCCGGCAGCGGGATCTCCAGAACGTCAAGGGGCAGGCCCCCTTGCTCCTCGTGCCTTGTCGTAACGGCTCTGGATCGACTCAGCACGGCCGCTGGGTCCGTGCTCCCGTATGCATCGCGCGACAGACGCATCAGCCGCTGCGGACCCGTGGGTTCGCACTCGTAGTAAGGGATCTCCAACATAGGGCTGTCCAGGAACGACTGTCGTACGACGACGTAGTGCCGCTGCTGTGCCTCGCGCCATTTCTCGAGGTATCCCAAGGGCACCGCTGGAGGGATGACGCGGTTGACGACTACGGCGTCCACGGAGAACCCGAACAGAGACATGAACGTGAAGGTCCTCTGAGTTTCCGCGATCACGGCCTGCTCGAGCTGCAAGACGAGACGGACGCTGGCCTGCTCCGGCCTCACCAGCATCTCATGCAACCGGGCGATCTCGTCCATCATCCGGCCTACAGAGGAGAGGTGTTCCCTGCTGGGCACGGCGGATCCCACGCCCAGGACTTGCGCCCCGGGCTTGGCGAGCGAGAACAGCAGTCCGGCCAGATGCATCACGCGCCGGTACCTCGAGCTGGCCGTATCGGAGAAGGTCAGAAGCCGCAGTGTGGAACCCGTCGGGGCGCAGTCGACGACGATAGTGTCCCACGTCCCTTCCTCCGCGAGCTCACACAGCCTTGAGAGCGAGAAGACCTCCTCCATCCCCGGCATGACGGCGATTTCCTCAGCCAGTATCGGATCCCTGTAACCCAGGTAATGGAGGAAGTCTGCGAGCTCGCGGCGAATGGGCTCCCACCGGGTGCGCAGTTCGGTGATGGTATCTATCTCGACCGCCCACAGGTTCTTCGCCACGGTGGTGGGCGCTGGTCCCACCGGTGTCTGAACGATATCGGAGAGGCTGTGTGCGGCGTCGGTCGAGGCCAGCAGAACCGTGTGTCCTGCTTCGGCGGCGCCCACGGCGGTCGCCGCGGCCACTGAAGTCTTCCCGACCCCGCCCTTGCCGGTCATCAGTATGATTCTCAAGACAGAGGGCTCCCGTGGCGTAACGCGGTCTAATATGCGCGTGGGGAAGCGAATCTGTCAAACGAAACGGACTGCCGGCCCTGCGACGCGCCTTTCGCGGCGGAAGGGACAGTTCCGCGCCCGGCCCGCTGACATAAGGGCACATCCCGCGCCCGATTCCGAGGGGGCACCAGTCCGGCTGCGCCGAGGCCGGCGCGGTTCCACTCGCGTGGAGCCGCTGCCGCCGGCGCGCCGTCAGTAGGCGTTTTTATGAAACAGCATCTCGACGATGGTCTTGATCATGATTCTGAGGTCGAACAGCAACGACCAGTTCTCGACGTAGTACAGGTCGTACCGCGTCCTCTCCTCAACGGACGTATCGCCTCGCAGGCCGTTGACCTGCGCCCAGCCGGTGATGCCGCATTTGACCCGGTGGCGCTCTTCGTATCTGGGCACGCTCCTGCGGAACTCCTCGACGAAGACGGGACGCTCGGGCCTGGGCCCCACGAGGGACATTCTCCCCCACAGCACGCACCACAACTGCGGCAGCTCGTCCAGGCTGGTTCTGCGTAGGATCCGCCCCAGGCGTGTAACGCGCGCATCGCCGGGTGTCGCCCACACCGGGCCCGATCTGTCCTCAGCGCCGACCGTCATCGTACGGAACTTGCGTAGGTGGAAGACCCGTCCGTCGCGGCTTATACGCTTCTGCGTGTAGAAAACGTGCCCGGGGGAGGTCAGCTTGACGGCGACGGAGATGGCGATGAGGACCGGCAGGAACAGCACCAGCGCGGTGAGCGACACGACTATGTCGGTCATCCGCTTCGTGGCCCTGGCCAGCCCGTCTATCGGCCTCTGATTCACGGTGAAGACGGGCAGCCCGTCTATGCGGCCGATGCTTATGGGGGCGGAGACGGACTCGAACAGGTCCGAGACGAAGAGGAATTCCAGCCCCTCCTGCTGACATAGTCCCACCAGCCTCGGCACCTCGCCGGGCTCAGCCTGGGATATGGCTATGAACACATGGCTTACGTCGTATTCGCGTCGGAGTGTGGGGATATCGGACTCGGCACCCAAAACGGGGAGGCCGCCAATGTTTGGAGGAGCATATGCATGCTCTCTTCGGATGAAGCCTATTGGCCGAAGCCCCAGCCCGGGATGATCCTCTAGTCGCTGCCTGACGTTTTGGGCCGTCTCGCCGATTCCGACGATCAGCGCCCTGTGCTCACCCCACCCGGCCCTTCGCAGCCCCCGCTCGGCGGCGCGGATGTGTGCGCGCCCCAGCGTATCCAGCACGATGGAGAGCGCCCAGCCCATGAAGAACACTGGACGCGAGAAGGTTCCACCGCGGTAGACGAACGAAGCGGCCATGGAGAGCAGTGCCGCCAGGCAGCAGGCTATGAGAACCGAGTAGGCCTCATCGAGTCTGCCCTCGCGCCGTCGCGGGGCGTACATCCCAGTGGAGCGGAACGCTACCAGAGCGATAATCGTCGCGGCGAGAAACGCCCAGCGGTATAGCTGAAGTGAGGGCACCGCGCCGCGGGGAGGGAAGGTGGCCACCATCCAGTCGGTGTGAAAGCGGAGCCAGAACGCGATGAGGAAGGAGAGGTAGACCGCCGCCGCATCCCACACCATCAGGGTGACGCCAACGGATCTGTTGAACCTGTCGGTCATGCGCAGTTCTCTCCAAGCAAGCCGTGGGCGACCTCGAGCAGTTTTCGCGCCAGCACGGGACGAGAGTGATGGTCGCGCGCGTACGCCAGCCCTCTCCTGCCCATCTCCGCGGCCTCATCGGGGTTGTCACGGAAGAACAGGAGCGCCTCTCTCGTAGCCTTCACGTCCTCGGGCGGAACGCAGAGGCCCGCTCGCGCCTCCTCGTTATACGCTTCGCACTCGCCGCTGTTGCCTATCAGGTACGGCAACCCGCAGGCCATGTACGCGTAGCTCTTCACACCCATGGCTTTGCGGTTGATCGGAACCGCCGTATTCGGATTCACCCCCACGTCGGCCGCGTTCATCAGTTCGACGATCTTCTCCTCCGGCTGGTTAGGAAGAACGGCGACGTTGCTCATGCCCGCCGCCATCTCCTTTATCGACGCCCGCTTGGGGCCCTCGCCCGCGATGAGGACGAACACCCCCTCCAAACCCCAGGCCGCTTCGAGGAGGGTCTCCAAGGACTGCAGCAGGCCCACGGTTCCGGCGTAGAGAGCTATGGTGGGCCCCTCCGGCAAGCCCCATTTGCGACGCAGTTGCGTCTTGGAGACTTCGAGCGGCCTGTAGACCTCGGTATCCACACCGTTGCGCAGCAGCGTGATCTTCCCCGTGGACACGCCCTTGCTCTCGAGGTCTTCCACGATGCCCCGGGTGACAGCCAGTATAGCGCCGGCCCGCCGGTACATCGTCATCTCCAGCCGTTCGAGGGCCCTTATGCCCGCGTTGCGGCTCATGCCGGTCGCTTCGCAGATGAGCCCCGGCCATATATCGCGCACGTCGAAGACGAAGGGCACGCGCCAGATCGCCGCCAGGGCCATCCCCGCCGTCGCGGCGAACATCGGCCCGGACGTCCCCACGACCACATCGGGCCGTGCCAGCCCCAGGCCCGACCCGACGGCCATGGTCATGAAGCTGCCGTAGCTGCCCAAGCGCCGCCAGGCGCTGGACCGAGTGTCCGGCAGCAGCCACACGCGCCGCACCAACGCGCCCTCCAGCGTCTCGGTGAGGCACGGCCGCACTCGGCCGGCGTAGGAGTCGTGCCAGCGTCCCTGCGGATAGTTTGGAAAGCCCGTGAGGACTGTGACGTCGTGCCCCATCCGCACGAGTTCGCGTGCGAACCCGGCGATTCTCGGCGGGCAAGCGCCCGTTTCCGGAGGGTAGTACTGGGTGACAAGAAGGAACTTCACCTATGCTACCAGCGCTCTCAGCTTCACTGCCTCCGGCGTTCTTCGCGACCCGCCGTGACCGTCCAGCTTTCCAGACCTCGGAAGTCGAAGTTGAAGGGGAGTATCTTGCCGCCGAGATCCTCGATGGCGCGTGCGACCCGGGTTTCCCGCCCTTCATTGCAGTAGAAGAGGACGCACCCCCCGCCTCCGGCCCCGCAGGCCTTCCCTGCGGCGGCGCCTGCACCGCGCGCCGCAGCAAAAAGCTCCTCTATCTGATCATTCGTAACGGATGGATGGAGCCTCTTCTGGCACTCCCAGTTCTGATCGAGCAGCTCCGCGAAGCGCTCGAAATCCCCATCCAGCAGTGCCTGCATGACCTCATGGGCTATGCGTTTGAGGTCGTTCACCGCGCCGACGGTGGGGGCCTCCCCGGCGCGGAACGCTTCGGTGACGCGTTCGTGGATGTCGCCTGACAGGCGCGATTTGCCCGTGTAGCAGAGCACCAGGGATTTCTCCAGCTCGCAGGCGGTCGCGGGCGACAGCCTCAGCGGACTTGTCCGGACAATCTCGCCCGAGAAGAACATGCAGTTGATGCCGCCGGCGGCCGAGGCGTAGTGGTCCTGCTTGCCGCCGAGTATCCCCAGCTCGTGTTTCTCTATGCCCGAGGCGAGTTCGGCCAGCTCCCAGACGAGGTGGTGCCTGTTCTTGAGCCTCGCCAGCGCCCCGAGGATCGCGACGCCCATGGAGGCCGACGTGCCGAGTCCGGAGCCGGCCGGAGCGGAGGAGCGCGTGACGATCTCGAAGCCCCCGCCGAGCTCCATGCGCCTCACTGCCGCTTTGACCAGGTCGATGGACCCGTCGTATTCGAGCTTGCGCACGGATTCGGCCTCGACGAAGGCGTCGTAGTCATCGGAGGTTAGGCGGATTCCGCCCTCTCCTTCGGGCAGGTGGTGGATGGACGCGTAGGAGTAGCGGTTGATGGCGGCGTTGACGACGACGCCGGGTGTTTCTTTGGCGAAGATGGGCACGTCGGTCCAGCCCCCGGCGAAGTCTATGCGCACCGGCGCTCGAGCTCTGACTATCACAGGTGCCCCCCGCGGTTTGGGCCATGTGAGCGGTCCGGTGGAGAGTGTACCGCCGCGCCCGGCCCAAGTCCACACCCGAGTGTTTTCTCAAGCCGGACGCCGTGGCCTCGCGGGAGGGACCCGGATGCTTGCCGCGGGATGGGAGCGGATGCAGGCGGCAGGCCGTTCGCAGTCCACGGCCTGCTCAGAGAGCCCGCTCCGGGTGGGCCTACACTGTCACCGGGGTACGGAGGCCAAGATCACTCGGCCGCCGGGTTGTCCAGGTACGGCGGGGGGAGGATGGGCGGGCGGCCCTTGTCAATGGCGGAGCGCTGCACCTCGATCTCGCTGACAAGGCATGCCGGCGCCACCAGGCTGTGCGGAACCTGTCCCGACTCGGCCCCGCAGAAGCCGTTGAACACCCCGACCTCATCGGACGTGGCGACGACGCGGTTGGCGGCGGAGATGGGCGTGCCGAGTATCTCCACGCCTCGCACGAGGGTCTCCTCACCCGTCTCGGCATCGACGCGGAAAACCAGGCGCGGCGTGCCGGAGAAGGCCTGGAACCAGTTCACGTTCGTGTTGGTGTGTCCCCCCACAACGCCCTTCATGAAGAGGCCGTAGGGCTTGCCTTGCCGTTTACACTCCGCCAGGAGCATCTCCTTCAGGCGGTCGCGGCTAACGGCCTTGGAGCTTTCCACGACGATGTTGGCCATCCTGGCCCGAGGCTCGCGCATGCCGTCGCACCGGCCGTGCCCGTTCGACCTGTCGAACCCCTTGATGGGCGTGCGCGAGAGGAGGTATCCCCTCAAGACGCCGTTCTCGACCAGGTTCGCCCGTTGTGCGGCTATGCCCTCATCGTCGAAGGCGTAGTGTCCGAAGAGCCCCACGCCGTCCCATTCGACCAGCGTGGGGTCGTCGTATATGCTCAGGAACTCGGGGATGATCCTCTCGCCGACCTTGTCGCTGAAGGTCTTGCCCTGCTCGTCGTCGCGTTGGCGTTCGCCCTCGAGCCTGTGCCCGATGGCCTCGTGGAAGAGGACGCTGGAGATATCCCAGTCCAGTACGGCCGGGCCTGCGTAGGGCTTCATCTCCTCGGCGTGGCGGAGCATATCCAACTCGTCGATCATCTGTCGGGCGGTTGTCGTGAGCTCCGCGGTCGACGGCAGGTCGGCGATGGCTGTCCGGCTGAAGACGCGTTCGCTGGTGACCTCAGCGCCGTCCTTTGCATGACTGGATATCGTCAGGTAGAGGTAGTGGTAGGTGGCGCCGTCTGCGAAGAGGACGCCGTCCGTGCTGCAGTAGTACCTGTCGGCGGCGTACGACCAGAGGTAGCCGCGGCTGCCGCTTATCCACTCCCTATCGCGGAACAGAGCGGTGACCTCGCGAAGCTGCTGGGCCTGCTCCTCCCAGTCGAGTTCGAGAGCGACGTGCTCGCCGAGTAGAACCACCGGATCGGATGGGGAGAAGTCGGCGGGAGCCTCTTCATCCTCGACCTTGTTGACCTCTTCGGCGAGGCGGCTGAGGTACCCTTCCAGGGCGGCCTTGTATCTGTTGTCGGTCAGCAGCCAGAAGAACGCCCTGAGTCCTTCCCACCGATCTTCGATGGGCAGGCCGACGCCCATCTGGGGGGCCCACCAGTCGTCCCCGCCCGAGCTGTCCTTCTCGTAATCCCCCACCCTCACCTCGACGTAGGCCGTACGCGAGTGCTCCGGCTTGCCCGATCTGCTGGTGATGGCCCCGAAGCTTGCGGATATCTGGCACGACCAGGAATCGGTCAGAAGGTAGGAGATGAAATACGGGGCCTGGTAGCCCGGCAGCCCCAGGCGATCGGCGGAGCGCTGCAGCTCCTCGGCCATGTATCTCACCACGTCGGGCGCCGAGGTCGGCACCTCGGGCGGAGCGGACAGCAAAGCGCCGGGCAGCAGCCCAGCGCATATGATGGCGGCACGGCAGCATTTGCAGAGGCGCACGCGAGTCTCCCTTCCTCAACCGAATCGGTAGCAGATACCCTTGCCCCCTCGTGGGTATTTCCAGCTAAGGCCGCCCAGGCCGCAGACGATCCGGCACGAGCCGCACTCCAGGCAGCCCTCGAACGAGACCACGATCTGGCCGTTTTCCAGCGTGTAGTTCTTGACCGGGCAGACGGTCAGGCACGGCTTGCCGACGCAGGTCCGACAGATATCCTGATCGACAACGAGGTGGCTTTCGCTATCGGCGTTGAACTTGTTGCAGAAGAGCTTGTCCTCGATGTTCACTTCTCGGTCGTATCCTCAGCCCGTCGCTCTATCATCTCTCTGACATCTCGGGCGCCGACCGCTGTGTGGGCGTGGGGCATCGAGTCCGGACCCGCCGCCGCCTTGGCATCGGCACGGCTTTTCCCCTCGCGCGTTCGGGCCACAAGGGCGTCGAGCTCCCCGCCCGTCTCTCCCGCGACGACCATCCTGCCGATCTCGCAGTACGTCTTGGCCAGCCACTCGGACCCCCCGGATTCGGCCGGGGCCTCGGGTTCCACCTCGCCTGTTTCCTCGACGCGTTCCCCCAACAGCCTAGCCGCCTCGCTGAGGGCCTTGCCGAGCCGGGCCATCACCGCGCCGGCCGTCTCGGCCAGCATCTCCGGCGTCATTTGCTCCAGCGATTCGTCGAAGCTCCCCATTCTTCTGATGCCCCTTTCGGCCTATGCGTTGCCGCGCGAACCCGTCCGGCCTAGCCTTTGCCCCAGTCCCCGGTCGTCTCGTCTATCCCCCTGATCTGGCCCTCGCCGTTGCCGCTCGCGCTGTTGTTCGAGTCAATTGTCGGCGTGGCGTCGTTGTACACGTCTATGCCCCATTCGCCGTTGTCGTTGCACTCGTTGCGCGACAGCCGCGGCGACGTTCCCTCGCCGGAGCAGGCTATGCCGTCGAAGGCGTTGCCCTCGCATGTGTTGCCGACGGCCGACCCGCCCGACCCCGAGTAGTAGTAGATGCCGCTCTGTTCGTTTGCCCTGAGGACGTTGTCCCTCAGTTCGGGGGCGGTGCCGGCCTCACCCACGGTTATGCCCGAGTACGTGTTGTACTCGCATGTGTTGTTCTTGGCCACGCCGGCGGCGCCCGAAGCGTATGAGATGCCCGCCTGGACGTTACTTCGGCAGATGTTGTTCCGAAGCTGCGGCGCCGTGCCGCCTTGCGCCACGGCTATGCCGTCGAAGGCGTTACCCTCGCAAGTGTTCCCCTCGGCGATGCCGGCGGCGCCGCCGTAGATGTATATGCCGCTCTGCTCGTTATTGCTGCAGGTGTTGTTCACAATCAGAGGAGATGCGCCCTGTCCCCCAACGGCTATGCCCGCAAAGGTATTCTCTTCGCAGGTATTGCCCCTGGCCTCTCCACCCGAGTCGTCGCCGAAGTTGATGCCCGTCTCGGTGTTGCCCCGGCAGATGTTGTCGAGCATCTTGGGCGACGCCCCTCCGGTGATGTAGATGCCCTGCCATGGGTTGAACTCGACTACGCACTCGCTGATGGTCGGCGCGCCGCTGTCCTTCACAACGATGCCGTGCCCCGCTCCGTTGCGTGCCCGGCAGCGCGAGATCTCTATCGAGCAGTTGGAGAGCGTGATAGGCGAGTACCGGCTGTCGCTGTCGTCCGAGCCGTAATGCTCGAATGTCATGTCGGACACGACCCCGGAGGTGCAGTCTTCGCCCCACAGCGGGTGATCGACCAGCGCCCCCTGGCGCACGGTCACCTCATACATGCCGGCCCCGACGAGGCTGATCCCCTCTTTGAACACAAGCGCCTCTTCATAGGTGCCCGCGGACACATACACGGTCTGCCCGACGTCCGCCGCATCGATGGCCGACTGGATGGTCGGGAATTCATCCGGCACGACCAGCATGTCCATGTTGACCTGTACGGCCATGTAGAGGTCCAGCGCTTCCTCGTTCCCCGGATCCATGTCGAGGACCCGGTCCAGGTACTCCAGCGCCAGGTGGGCATTCTCTTGTGTGTTGTTCTCCGCCGCCAGGGCCAGCAGCCTCTCTATCTCGTCACTCCTGTCTCCCGCTATTGCCGAGATCTCATTGCACTTGGCGAGCAATCTCTCGTACGCGCCCTTGGCCTCGCCGTAGGCCTCCAGACTCATGTACGTATCCGCCTCGCGCTTGATCGCGTCGGCCTCGTCCAGCAGGTCGGCCAACCCGCCGTAGGCATCCAGTGTGTGGAATCGCTCCATCGCCATCTCGGCGCGGGTCTTGACGGGCACGACGTCGGCCAGCCCGAGTGTGTAGGTCTCGGGCCCCTTACCATCATCGGGGACTATGACGACCTCCCGGCGCTCGTCTTCCTCCCGCCCGTCTCCAGACAGTCCGGCCAGCAACTCGGGGATCTTCCCGCCGAGGAGCACCGCCGCCACGCCTACGACCGCCACGACAAGGACCAGAGCGACAGCGAGGCCCTTCCTGCTTCCGCCCGCCACGCCCTTCAGCTCGGCCAGCAGTTCGTCGGCGGACTGGTACCGATCCTGCTGCCCGTCGGCTATGCAGCGGGAGACTATGGCATCCCATTTCTTCGAGAGGCCGGGCACGGCCTGCGACGGCGGCTTGGCGAAGCCGACGGGGCGCTTGCCGGTCAGCATCCTGTAGACCAGTATGCCGAAGGCATAGATATCGGTTCTTTGGTCGATCTGGCCGCCCTCGCCGCGCTGCTCGGGCGCCATGTAGTCGTATGTGCCCAGTATGCCGGAGGAGTCGCTGGGCGGGCTGGCGGGCGACGCCGGGGAGATGACCGTCGCCTGGCCGCTGATGGTCCCCTCGGCGGCACGCGGACGTCCGCCGCCGGCCTGCTGCATGCTCTCGTGGATCTGAGCGAGTATGAATTCGTTGCCTATGGCCTTGGCCAAGCCGAAGTCGGTGATCCTGGCGTCGCCCTCCTGGTCGATGAGGATATTCGCGGGCTTTATGTCGCGGTGGATGACGCCTCGCTTGTGGGCGTAGGCGAGGGCCTCGGCTATCTGCCTGGCGAAGCGGCCGGCCTGGGCCTCGTTGAGCCGGCCCTCGGGTTGGCCGGCCAGGAAGTCGTGCAGGCTCATGGGCCTGCCCTGCGGACCGCCGACGTAGTCCATGACCAGGAAGTAGGCGCCCTGGTCGCACCCCATGGTATGGACCTGCACAATGCCCGGGTGGTGCAGCTCGGCCATCACGCGCGCTTCGTCGTAGAAGCGGTCGACGAAGCCGCCATCGGCCGCGAGCACTTCGGGAAGGACCTTCAGCGCGTAATGCTTGCGCAGGTGGACCTGCTCGGCGAGGTACACCTTGCCCATCCCACCCGCGCCGATGGTCTCCGCCACTCTGTAGTCGCCCAGCTGCCTACCGGTGTAGTCCTCCACTTATCGCCTCCGTCACCCTCCGTGGGCAGGATACCCTAGCGGCCGGTGCCCAGCAACTGCTCCGCGTGCGCCCTGGCTGCCTTCGACGGCCTTCTCCCGCCCAGCATTCGTGCAAGCTCTTCGAGGCGCTCGGGGCCCTCCAGCGGCTCGGCCGACGTGCGGGTCCGGCCCCCCACCGTCTCCTTGGCCACCTGTATGTGACGGTCCGCCCTCGCGGCGATCTGCGGCAGGTGGCTGATTGCTATGACCTGATGATGGGAAGCGACCTCCTTCAGCTTCTCGGCGACGACGTCCCCGAGCCTGCCGCCCACGTTGGCATCGATCTCGTCGAAAACCAGCACCGGCACCCGCGCGCTGCGAGCCAGCACGGCCCTCAGCGCCAACATGACGCGTGATATCTCACCGCCGGAGGCAACTCGGGCCAGAGGCATCTCGCCTTCGCCCGGGTTGGCCGCCACGAGGAACTCCACATCGTCCCAGCCTTCGGGTGTGGCCGACTCGGCCTTCCCGGGGGACGCCGCGCGCACGGTTACGCGCACTTCGGCTTCTCCCATGCCGAGACCGGCAAGCTCATCCTCGACGGCCCTGGCCAGCTTCTTGGCCCATCGCTCTCGCCTGGCCGAGAGCTTCCTACAGGCCTCGCAGAGAGCTTCGGCTTCCCGGTCGAGCCGCCGGTTCAGCTCGGCCAGTTCCTCTCCGCCGACGCTCGCCCTGTCGGCCAGGACCTGGAGCTCTTCCCTCCTTGCAAGCACGGCATCGAGCGAGCCGCCGTGCTTGCGACAGAGGCTCTTCAGTAGGTGCAGCCGGTCCTGTGCCTGCTCCAGCCTGCCGGGCTCGGAGTCTATGCCGTCCCGGTAGCTGCGAAGCTCTTCGGACAGATCGGCCGCCTCCTCCGCCATCGTCTCTAACCTGTGGGTCAGTGCGGCAAGTCGGGTATCCAGGTCAGCCAGCCGTGAGAGCGCCTTTGCCAGCGAGGACAGCCCCGCCGATATGGAGCGCTCTCCGTCGTAGAGGGTTTGGTAGGCTTCTCCGGCGGCGGCGGCGAGGTGCTCAGCATTGGCCAGCCTCTTCTCCTCACCCCGGAGTTCCTCCATCTCGCCCGGTTTGGGGTCGGCCTCGACGATCTCCTCGAGCTGAAAAGCAACGAGGTCCGCCTTGTCCCGAGCCGCCTCGACCTGTCGGGCCATCTCGTCCCGTTCGGACAGCGCCGCCGCATAAGCCTTACGCGCCTCGGCCACGGCCCTCCGCTGCGCCTCCGCCCCGGCGTAAGAGTCGAGGGCGTCTCTCTGCACCTGGGGCCGTAGCAGCGACTGGTGTTCGTGCTGGCCGTGCAGATCGACCAGGTGATCGCCCAACGCGGCCAGCAGCCCCACGGTGCTCGGCGTATCGTTGATCCACGCACGCGACTTGCCGCCGGATGTGATCTCACGTCGGATGACGAGGTTCCCGTCGTCGGCGTCGATGCCGGCTTCGCGCAGGATGGTCGACACGGGCGAGTCGCCCGCGACCTCGAACACGGCCTGGACCTTGGCCTTCTCCTCGCCTGCCCTGATGAGCGCGGCGCTGCCCCTCTCACCCAGAACCAGCGAGAGCGCGCTGAGCACGAGGGTTTTGCCCGCCCCGGTTTCCCCCGTCAGCACCGACAGCCCATCTGGGAAGTCCAGGCACACATCCTCTATGAGTGCGAAGGATGTCGCGCGCAGTTGCCTGAGCATGACGCCTACTACTCCCCCACGACCTTCACCAGCACGCCCTTGGGTCGGCACCCATCGAACTCGGCGTAGTATATGGTCTGGTATAGTCCCAGGTCCAAGTCCCCGTCGCTCACGGGCAGGAGTATGTGATGCCCGGCCAGTACGGCCATCAGATGGGCCTCCGCGTTCATCTTCGGGTCGACCCGGTTGTGGGCATAGCCCTCACCCTCCGGAACGGCCCGGGCCAGGGCGTCCAGCAGGTCGTCCGTAAGGTGCCTGTCGGAGTCGGATACGTAGACGGCTGAGGAGGTGTGGTGGGGGAAGACCAGGCACAGACCGTCCCGGACGCCGCTGCCGCGACAGGCCTGTCTGATGGTCTCTGTTATGTCCACTACTTCACGCTTGCGCCGTGTGCAGACGTCGAATGTCTCCCTGTACGAGCGCATTATGCCACTCCGCGACCCTGTCCCATTGCGACATAGCTTGCGGCACGTCCTTCGATCCAGTCAAGCGTTCCGACCGGCCCCGACCGGGACGTATCCGCCGCACTCCCGCGTGGATTGTTGTAGGAGCAGCGGTTCCCAACCCACGCGACCCTCAGCGCGAGAAGCGATACACCGAAAGGCTGTGAGGTTGCAGCGTTATGACGACCGCGGGGAACGCCACCCCGTCCGGGGCGGGCCACACCGTTTTTTCGACAGCCGAGTCGGTGCCGTTGTAGAGCACGATTCGGTCCGGGAAGGTGGTGGCGAGGATGCCATCCCTTTCCCTGTCCGGCAGCGTCTCCAGAAGGTCGGGGAATCTCTCTTGCACGATGGCGTGGACCTTCTCCCCCATCGCCTGGAACACGTCCTCGCTTCCGCCCGGATCTCCACCCAGGACGATCCATCTACCCCTGCGGTAGCGAAACTCACCGGCGCCGCGACCGGGCTCCGCCAGCTCCTTGCCGTCGGTCCTCGTGATGGGTCCCCTGCACCAGGTGATGACCTCTCCCCCATACTTCACCCATTCGAGCACTCGACGAAACACGGCTTCGTCGACAACAGTGCCCTCAGGCCAGAGCAGCATGTGCCGGCCGACGAGCGCGTCGTCCAGGATCATCCTCTCGTCCAGAACATCATAGTCCGTCAGATCTCGCAGGACCTCCGACGCCTGCAGGAGCCGAGGTAGCTGATCGCAGGTATCAGCGGCCAGCCGCTGCTGGCTGGTCGGGAAGAACAGGGCCACGGAACAGAGGGGATCCTCGCCGGAGAGGAGCGGGAGGTACTCGCTGTAGAGGTCTCCCATGTTGAGGAAGTTGTACGGGAAGTCCAAGTACTCGTCGGTCCCGGCGGAGATATCGTTGAACAGGCGCCTGACGAACGTGTTTCCGTCCATGGGTCCCGGCGGGTCGCCGATCGTTCTCACCCCATAGAAACGGCATGCCGACGAGACGCGCTTCACCGCCAGGTAAGGTGCTGATGTCTGGAATGACACGTCGAAGTTGTGCTTTGCCGCCATCCGCGGGATGGCCGAGTAGTCGGATCCGAAGCTCACCTTCTCTGAGGCGTGCCCGACCTTCACCGTCAAAGGCACTCCGGGGAAGTGCTTTCGCGCGATCTCGACCAGGCGCACGGTGAAGTTCGTCATCGAGTTGTAGTACCACTCTGCGAAGTCCGACCACCACACCGCGTTCGCCTGGTCAAGGGGGAACGCGATGTCCGCTCGGGTGGCGAACTGAGCGCCCCACATGTGGTTGATTACCTCCACCCGCCTGTACTTGGCCAGCATGCTGGCGGCGAAGCTCTCGCGGGCGTAACTGCCCCCGCACCAATATCCCCGATGGATGTGGTGTACGGGTACCACCCAGTTCGCAAGGGCCGCCGGGTAGCCGACCTGGCCGTAGTCGGCGGGCATGGCGACGCCGACGTAGTCCACCTTCTTGGCGAAGTGCAGCCCCAGCACTTTGTAGAACGCGTCGTACGTGCGGAGGGTGGAGGGCGCCCAGATGGAGGGCGAGCTGGTGGGCTGGCCGTGCTCGGCGCAGATGGCCGGCTCGAAGTCCCCCCGCTCCCAAACCCACTGGGGTGCGAAGTGTATCCATGGGAAGATGCCGTATCGCAGCCCCGCTTCGTGGACGGCCTTCTCATTGCGGTCGTAATGAGCCCAGTCCGGCTGCCCGGGGCTCGGTTCGAGGGCCACCCAGGATATGTAATCCTCAACGCCGGTGAAGCCCATCGCCCCACACTCGCCCAGCTCCTGGAGGAGCGCCTCGGGCGGCGGCGGCTCCTCTCTGACCCTGGCCATGAGGTAGTCGACGGAGAGATTGCCGGTCCTGCACGGCACGATGCGCGCAGGTACGGCGCCCGACGCGGCCAGGAGGACCGCCAAGGAGGCCGCAACGCTTCCGCGCGCAGCGTTCCGAAGGTGCGTCCGGCCAATCCTCGGGGGATGAGAAAGCTGCATCTCGGGCCAAACCCAGCCGCCCCAACCGGGAGTCCGTTGGGTTGGCTTATCGGTGGAGCGGCGGGGGTCTCAGTAGACCTCGCCGGTTCTCAGCTTCTCGTAGAAAACCGCCGTCGCCACAGTGCTCAGCGGTATGGTGAAGAGCAGGCCGACCCCCAGACACGCAAGGCCGGCTATGTTGATAAGTACCAGCAGGAACGACATGCCGAACATGCTCCACTTGTAGCCGCTGAGCATGTCCCACGATGCGGCCATCCCCTCCCACGCACCGCTGTCCCTGTCCATTATGACCAGATAAGTCAGGGTCCAACCCACCGACATGATGATCCCGGGGATGACTAGCGCCAGCATGCCCAGGCTGATGAGTATGGCCATCAGCAGGTACGCGCCGAGGCAGACGCCGAACTTGGCGAAGCCGGCGAACAGGTCGTTGATGCCGGCCTGTTGGCCTCGCACGACCTTCAGGCATAGCATGGTCCAGCCCGCGGTCAGCGGGCCGGTAACCAGCAGTCCGGCCACCCCGCCGGCGATGGGCAGCCATGAGATCACGCCTTGTATGACTATGTACAGGAGGAACGGGCCGATGAGCACCCCGAAGTTGCTGATTGTTATCCGCCACGCCGGGGCGATGGGCTGCGCCCAATCGAGCGGTCCCGGGGCGATCTCCGCGATCCGTGAGTGGACCGCCCCCGACCCGCCCGCGCGCCCGGGAGCGGCACCGGGTCCTCCCACGCCCGCGCCGGCCACGCCGGGCGGGACCTGGGTGGCCGCGCGGCACGCAGGGCACTCGATCGTGGCCCCGATGTGTTCCTCAGACGCCACGAGCGGCTGACCGCATGATGTGCAGTAGAAGTCTATATCCACAGTTCCGGCCCGGTTCCTTCCGTCGTGGGTCGATGAATTCCAGGGGATTGTACTGCGCGCGTTGGGAAATGCCAAGCGGAGTTGCGGCGGACCGGCGGCAGAAGGAACGGCGGGGGCGCATATGCGCCCCCGCCGGATTGGTGCTTTGCCCAGCCGACTACTCTAGGGCCAGCTCCGCGGCAGTCGAGACGTGCTTCAGCTCAGCCCGGTTGAGCTTCTCGTAGAACATGGCAATGGCAACGTAGGAGATGGGCACGGTGAAGATGAGCCCGACGAAGAGACACAGGGCGCCGGCTAGGTTGACAAGACCCAGGAGGAAGAACATCCCGAAGAGAGTGCCCTTATAGCCCTTCAGCATGTTCCATGACTCCATCATGGCTTCCCAAGGTCCGGCGTCCCTGTCGTAAACGATCCAGTACGTCAGAGAGAAGCCCATCATCACAACAATCATTGGTATCATCGCGAACGGCATGACGTACACCCACCCCGGGAAGAGCATGACCGGCAGGAAGGCGACCAGGCCCATGGCGCCCCCGACGAGGCCCATGAGCACGTAGGCGCCCAGGGCGGGGCCGAAGTAGCTGAAGCCGGAGCCGAAGTCGCTCATCCCCGTATCCTGGCCGCGCACGACCTTCAGGGTGATTATGGCGATCGAGACGGCGAACGGTCCTGTTATGAAGAGCTGCGCCAAGGAGCCCACGTAGGGTATCGCGCCGACGACGCCCTGAACGAGGCCTATGACCATAATGGGCGCGAGCAGCACGCCCAGGTTGGCGAAGGTGGTCATGAAGGCCGGCTTGATGAGCGACGTCCAGGTCAGTTCGTCCTTGGGCAGGTAGTCACCGGTCAGCGCCATATCGATGAAGCTGCTGGGGTCGGTGGACGCTCCGCCGAGTCCGGGGGAACCGGGGATGGTCGCAGTGCCGCCGCAGGAGGGGCACTCCACCTTGCCGCCGGCGTACTGGTCGTCGGCAACAAGATCCTGATTGCATGTGGGACAGTTGAAGTTGACGTCCATGGGCCTCGACCTCCTTGTGCGGCCCACCGCTGGGGGGGGAAAGCCCCGTCAGACCTGCGCGAGCTCCCACCAGAGGCGACCTCTTTGTGAGCATTCGCCACCCCGCAGTCCCTTGCGGGAGCGGCACGTAGCACTCCAGAGGTTTATATCGGCACGAGTGCCGGACGCCTTTATCTAAGCATTCGGGGATTTCGGGCTCTCGGCCCGAGGGGGTTGATCCATGCCACTATGCGGGAAGGACGAAGGGCCGGGACAGCCGTCAGGCGAGGTCCTCGTAGACTGCGAGTGTCTCGGCGGCGGCCTTGTCCCAGGTGAACTCCGCAGCTCTGGAGAGTCCTCGTTGTATCATCTCGTTACGCTCTTTGCCCGGCTGAGCCAGCCGGCCGATGGCTTCGGCGAGCCCGTCGCAGTCGCCTGGCGCCGCGGAGAGCGCGGCCCCCCCCGTGATCTCGGGCAGGCAGGCCGCCGTGCTTGCCACCACGGGAGCACCACACTTCATCGCCTCCAGAGGGGGCAGGCCGAAGCTCTCCCAGTGAGATGGGAAGGCGAATACAGCGGCGCCGGAGTAGAGGCAGGCCAGCGTGTCGGGGCTCTCGATGACCCCCAGCTTCACGACTGCATCCTCAATGCCCAGCGAGGTCGCCAGCTCATCGATGCCGGGGTCGCGCCACGGCTCACCCGGCGGGACTCGCCCGGCAAGCACGAGAGACACCCGCTCTCCCCTCTTGCGCAGAATCGCCACGGCTTCAAGAAGAGCGGGGAGGTTTTTGACCTTGTTGATGGAGCCAACATAGAGGACATAC
>Ga0272441_10001532_pt1 | contig 49228 bp, 48 predicted proteins | sample SSMProp6N_FD_193582 | JGI IMG/M metagenome (GOLD analysis project Ga0272441, IMG submission 193582) | Marine sediment archaeal communities from Little Sippewissett salt marsh, Falmouth, MA, United States - SSM-Prop-6N | ecosystem: Environmental > Aquatic > Marine > Wetlands > Sediment ... | reverse complement strand
CACGGATAACATTCACTACGACCCAGACCACCGCCAGTACATCCTAGGCGAAAGAAGGGTCACCCGAAGCGCACGGAACATACGCCACGTGAAGCCTTTCACGCAGCTCGCGTGGGCTGCCATGTTCTCTAATGAGCTTACGTTTCACCGTAAAACCTCAACCCTGAGAGACGTCTACTACTCCGCCCAAGCTTACAACATGACCTTCAAGGACCAGCAGGAATCCAACAACATAATAACCGACTTGGAAACGACGACTGGCCGCTCCAGAGAAGACTTCAACATTTTCCCTGAAGAACGCTCCGCAGTCTTCGGCGACCTCACGATAGAGTATACGGTTCCAGGCTACGAGGGTAAAACCTTGAATCTGTCGTCGCACCCTGACGGCGTCCTGGTTGGTCCCGCGTTAACTTCCGCCGAGTTCGCAAGCACCACAGCGGACAAGGTTATAGCCATAGAGAAAGGTGGCTTGTTCACCCGGTTCATTGAAGAAAACGTGCATAAAAAACACAACGCCATACTGGTCCTGACGGCTGGTCAAGCGCCTAGGCAAACACGCTACTTCATAAGACGCCTGCATGATGAACTGAAAATACCTGTGTACATTTTCACTGATGGCGACCCGTGGGGAATGCACATCGCCATGGTCATCATTTCTGGCTCAGCGAACGCCGCGCACCTGCGGGATTTAACCACGCCTGACGCTATTTGGAGCGGCGTCTGGGCTTCAGACATTGTCAACTACAAGCTGCCCACTGACCCGCTGGACGACGTAGACATCAAACGACTTCACGAGTTGCAGAGAGACCCGCGGTACCAAGGCGACCCGCTGTGGCAGAGAGAAATCAAGACATTCCTGAAAATCAAGCGAAAGGCGGAGCAAGAGGCTTTCAGCCGCTACGGGTTGACTTACATTGTGGATGAGTATTTGCCTGCTAAGCTGTACGATAAAGGTAAAAAGAAGAAATAGTTGATATTGCTACGCTTGTTATGTGCCAACCCGCGTATTTTGGGCATAACAAAGAAACTATGGCGGGGTCGAGAAAGTCACAGGCGCTTACAGTAGATTTACATTGAGTATTTTTCTATGAAGTCTCTGGTTTGCTTTTGCAGGCCTAGTTCGTGGCAGAAGCTGTTGCAGGAATCGCACATTTTTCCAGCGCTCACACATTTTACATGTAACTTTCTTAGCTCCAGTAATCTATGTATGTTAACTATTCCAGCTTTGATTTCTTTCGCGTCTTGATGAGTTATTGCTTCCATTTGTTACACCTCTTTTTTTGCTACAATAGTATATTGTGGCGGGGTGGATTATCCCTTCAGGTTAAAAAAGAGAACATATTTTGATTTTAGTCACATTAAATGTTACTTAACCTTACATACAACTACGGAAAAGTTAAAGTATTATGGTCTAGTTACAATTAGTGCTACTATAATCCCAAATAAATGGAGTAAATGTAACAAATTATAAAAGAGGCCGCTGAAAATGGCTAACCAAGACAACGTACGAGAAGCCGTTCCCCTTCCTTTGTTGACTGAAACATGGTTCGAACAAAGGTTTCCCGAGATGGGACGTATTCGGGTTATAGAGGGCGTAGGTGACCTTTGGAAAAAACGGAAACTAAATTCTGTGATTGTGGTTGCGTTTCACGCCGATTTGGAGGTGGCGCAGCTTAAACATTTTTTCCCGCTCTTTTTCACAGAGCACCTGATACGCAGCGGGTATTCAGTAAACCCTGCTGTGTACATTGGAGCACTGCGAGATATCGGCCGCGGTTATCACCGAGGAGACATCAGAGAACGAGTTGCAGAGGCTCACAACTTCTTTCAAGGCATATTTACTCCAAGTGCACGGGTAGTAATTGTTGAAGACAGGATCGAAATTCAGAGAGACGTTTACAGCATCTTGAGAATACTTGAATTTGAAAAAAGCCTACAAGCAATCCTTGGGCAAATCAACACGCCAGAGAAGCTTCTTGAAACAAAGACGGTTAAGCTCAAAGACAAGGCGTACCCGCTCACGTACTACGAGAAAGAGCTTCTCAGCATTTACCTCTTCGAAAGAAATAAACTTGGAACAGAAATCAAAAAGTACCCGTACGTAAGCTGGGGCTTAGAATCTCTGGGTTACCTGGGAGCGTCGTACAATATTTTTGACAAGTCAAACGCAGGGCTTTCTATTCTTAAAAAAATGATTTGTGCAGACCAAGGTATCGAGTACCCAGCAACGATTGTTTTTCCTGACCCTGTTGCCGTCTCAGGCAGTCTCATGAGGTATTTGCACTCAAGAGACCTGAATCCAGATGAAACCTTATTCATCAGCGACTCTTACAGCGATATCAGCCGAAAGATTTACGAGCGGGAAAACGTTTCCCTGAAATTTCTTGATTATCTTTTGCGAAATATAATTCGTCCATTTGCTAAAACGGCTCAAATCAAAGATTGTGAGGCGTGTTGGGCTAAACTTGTTGCAAATGACCGTATAGAAGGCGAGTTGGCATCTCGTGAGTTGAAACGCCTTGTTCTGAAGTGTTATTGGGAGTTCATAAAGCCGTATTACCAGTCGATGGAAACGATTCTTGGCACTCATGAGAGCTTGTTTGTTCCAGAAGAATTAACTGAGAAAACGCTGGATGCACTGGGTTCTAAGCGGAATAGACAGATTCTGATTGAACTTGCGAAGCATCACCAAAAACATGGTTCGTATATGACTGTGAACGAACTGTTTGAAAAGATGGGGTTGAAAAAGGGAGCTAAGAAAGGGCTTTGGAGAAACTTGGAGACGCTTGTAAGATGCGGCTTGGTGGATAGAATCCCTGAAGGTCGAAAACTTCACAAATACAGCATATATGGAAACAAGACCACAATCCGTCTACGTTTACCTCTTACTGAGGAGCGCCGTGCCTTTCGAAGCATTACCTAATATAATGATAGTCAATGCGATAGTTGAAAACGGTGATTTCAGAGCAATCCAAAAAACTATCCAGCCACGCTAAGCCTTTAACAAACAAAGTTTGCAATAGAAAGTATAAAATAACTGTTGCTGTTTTATGTAGGAACCACATCAAAAAAGGAAAGGAAGAAACGGGCATGAGCGAAGGAGACACTTTCTGGATATCACTAGCTGAGAAGTTTTTCGGACTTCTACTAACAATCATAGGCGCTTTATTCCTCTATTTCACCCTAACCAGCACTGCTGCTCTAGGAGGTTTCACAGGGCTTTTCGGTTTCTTAAGCGTCGTGGTTTTGCTTATCGGCTTGTTCCTGCTTATCGTCAGACCGCCAGAATAGGCTCACTCTCTTCTTTCAACCACTATTGTGCAGTTAGTGGCCAACGCGGCTATAACGCCTAGAGCTGCCAGCCACGGAGCTATAACAACGCCTATTACCCCTACAGTGGCTGGAATCTCAAGCAAGGTTTTTCCTTTCTCGTCTTTCACGATTATTCTTGTCACGTTTCCTTCGTGTAAGAGTTCCCCTACTTGGTCAACGAGGTTGCTTGATGAAACAGTGTATTCTTCTCGGGTGAGCTTGGCTGCTGACGCGCCGCAAACAGGGCAGAACTTATCATCTTCTTTCAGAGGAGCACCGCACTTAGTGCAGTAAGGCACGCTTTTTCACCTCACTGTGCCAACGGTTGCAGCCAACTTAAAAATATTGTCAAAATTTAGGCTGAGTGTTTATTAACCCAAGCATCATTATTTTTTAATAGTCAAGCTTATGCGTAACAAAAACAGAAGGATAATTTCAAATGCCTATCCGCCAGCCTATAGTATGCGTTCTAGGACACGTGGATACTGGCAAGACTTTGCTTTTAGACAAGATTAGACGGACAAGCGTGCAGGCGCGAGAGGCAGGCGGCATAACGCAGCACATAGGAGCAAGCTTTTTCCCTGTTGAGACGCTTAAGCAGTTGATTGGCCCGTTTCTTTCCATGCTTAAAGGGGACATTGAAATTCCCGGTTTGCTGATTATTGACACTCCTGGACATGAAGCGTTCACTAATTTGAGGCGGAGAGGCGGAAGCGTAGCCGACATAGCCATTCTTGTTGTTGACGTATTGAAGGGTTTTGAAGCGCAAACTTACGAGTGTATTGAAATCCTGAAAGCCCGCAAAACACCGTTCATAGTGGCGGTGAACAAAATTGACCGTATCCCAGGGTGGAAGCCTCAGCAAGTTACGTCGTTCTTGAAGGCTTACGCGGTTCAGGACCCGTACGTTAAGGAGAACGTGGATAACAGGCTCTACGAGGTTATGGGCGCGTTCTCTCGTGAGGGGTTCAGTACTAACCGTTTTGACCAAATCAAAGATTTCACGTCTACAATCGCTTTGGTGCCTACCAGCGCAAAAACTGGGGAGGGCATGACGGAGCTTATGATGGTTCTTGTCGGTTTGGCGCAGCAGTACTTGAAGAAACGGTTGCAGACCACGGAAGGTTCAGCGAAGGGTTCTGTTCTCGAAGTCAAGGAGGAACCGGGTTTAGGCTTAACGCTTAACAGCATAATCTATGACGGCACGCTGGAAAAGGACGATTTAATCGTGGTAGGCGGCAAAGAAAAGCCCATTGTGACCCACATAAGGACGATTCTGGTGCCTAAGCCTCTGGATGAAATTAGAGACCCACGTGACCGGTTCAGCGCGGTTAACTGTGTTTTTGCAGCGGCAGGAGTAAAAGTGGTGGCGGCTGACTTGGAAGGAGCCCTTGCGGGAGCGCCATTACTCGCGGTTCCTTCAGGCGAAGACCCTGCGAAATACGTGAAGCTTGTGGCTGACGAACTTAAACAAATCCGAATCGCAACTGACGTTAAAGGCATAGTTTTGAAGGCTGACACTTTAGGCTCCTTGGAGGCTATCGCTGAGATTTTGAAACAGAACAATGTGCCCGTTAGGATTGCAGACGTCGGCGACGTTTCCAAGCGTGACGTTGTTGAAGCGTCAGTGGTGAAGGCGCACGAACCATTGTTTGGAGCTGTTTTAGCTTTCAACGTTAAAGTTTTGCCTGACGCTGAAGACGAGGCGGCTAACGCTGATGTCCAGATTTTTAAAGATCAAATAATCTACAATTTAATTGATACTTACGTTGAATGGCTTAAATCCCAACGCGAAGCTAAATCTGAGATGGAATTCGAGAAACTTGTTAAACCTGGAAAAATCTTGGTTATGCCGGGCTACGTTTTTCGAAGAGCAAAACCCGCCATTTTCGGCGTGGAAATCATGGGTGGACAGCTTAAACCGAAATATTCTCTTATAAGAGCTGAAGACGGGGCAGACGTAGGTACCGTGCAGCAGATTCAAGACAAGGGCAAAGCAGTATCCGAAGCCAAGCAAGGCATGCAAGTTGCAGTGTCCATGGATAAACCTATTGTGGGCAGACATGTTTTCGAAAAGGACATACTCTACGTGAAAGTGACCGAGTCTGACTCTAAAACGCTGATGGACGCGCATAAGGACAAGCTTTCCGACGAGGAACAAGCGGTTCTCATGGAGTACGTGAAGATCATGCAAAAGAAAACGCCCTTCTGGGGCGGATTCTAGCTTTTCCGTGAAAAACAAATATGATAAATTTCGAGATTTTAAGACTGGGAGTTACTATTTATCCGCCGCCGACTGGAGGCAGAATAGCCAAGACATCGCCAGTCGCCAATTCTGTCTGCAACCCGTTGAGGATTGAGGCGCTTTTTCCGTTAACCAGAAGCTGAAGAAACCTCTTCACCTCTCCAGTCTTGCGGTCGTAAACATACTCAACGAAAGCTTTACCGTAACGCTGCCTAAGCGTCTTCAGAACCATGTCCACGGTGACTACCGCACCTTCTGGAAACTCGAGTGTTTCCTCTTTCTTGCCGATTATTTCTCTTAAGCTGGTGAAAAAGCGAACTGAAACTTGCAACGTACAGGCACCGTTACATTATGAGAAAAACTGGTGAAATTAAGTCTTTCCCAAGCACCATTCCAGAACACCGCCAACCTCTGGTTGACTCTATATATAGTTTGAACTGTTTGTTTACTGGAAAACTGGTTTAGTGGATAGTTGCTCGGAACAGTCTATAGCCCCTTATAAATTATAGATAGTCCCAAGGGAGATTCTGTTGTGGGCGTGTGGGTCTCATAGTCTACTTCAAGAAACTTGAGCATTGAGCGTCACTCTTCACTTTCGCATCCAAGCAACTCCAGCATTCGCCAAGACGCAGAGCATTCCAGTTATTTTACGGTTACAGACTTAGCTAGGTTCCTCGGTGTGTCAGGGTTTTGTCCCTTCTCAAGAGTCATGTAGTAAGCCAACAGTTGCAAAGGTATTGCAAAAGGTATCGGCGACAGAACTCCAGGTATCCCTTTTGGTACTTCAACGTAATCATCTGACAGCGCCTTAATTTCCTCATCACCTTCCTCTATGACCGAGATTATTGAGGCACCTCTAGCTTTCATCTCCATTATGTTGCTGATCAGAGTCCGGCGAGTTTCGTCCTTAGCGCAGATGAATATGACTGGGAAACCAGGTTCAATCAGGCTAATTGGACCGTGTTTGCTTTCTCCTGCTGGAAAGGCTATTGATGGAATGTAAGCTATCTCCATCAGTTTGAGCCGCCCTTCGCAGGCTGTAGCTGTGCTTATCCCTCTACCTAAAAAGAAGAATATTTTTGCATCCTTGTATTTTTTAGCAATCTGCTTGACTTTTTCTTCCTGCGTCTGAATTATGGTCTCAACAATATCTGGCAGCTCTTCTAATCGGTCCTCGATGTAATCCATCTCATCCTGAGAAATTTTACCCCGCTTCTTTGACAGCCTAAGTGCAATTTGCGCCAGCACTGAAAGCTGAGAAGTGAACGTTTTTGTAGCTGCCACCCCGATTTCTGGACCCGACTGCTGACCTATGTAAACTCGGGAAACGCGCGTCAAAGTCGAGCCGATTGCATTTGTCAAACTAAGAATTGTTGCGGCGCGCTGCTGGGCACATGTGACCGCTGCTAGGGTATCAGCTGTTTCGCCTGACTGGCTTACTGCCAGAATGGTGCTGTCTATGTTGACTGATTTGCCGTGTTGTTCAATAAACTCTGAGGCGTAGACAGGATATGTTGGTAGAAACGCAAGCTTTGAGAACATGTATGACGCAGCCAAGCAAGCGTGGTAGGATGTGCCGCAAGCGACTAAGAAAACTTCAGTAGCGCGATCAAGAAAGGTTGAGAGCAGATCAAGGTAGTGCTCCTGCATTCGCAGTGTGTTGCGGAGGGTTGCAGGCTGCTCATGAATCTCTTTGATCATGAAGTGAGGGTAACCCTGTTTAACCGCCATTTCAGGCGTCCAATCAATAATTTTTTGTTTCCGCGTGACAACGCTTGAATCCTTGATCTTACTGATTTTGTAGCCTACAGCTGAAAGGCTTATGATTTCCCCGTCTTCTATGAAAACTGCCTTGTTGGTTACTGGCAGAAGCGCTGGAATGTCAGATGCGAAGTAAACGCCGTTGTCGCTGACCCCTAAAACCATTGGGCTCTCGTTTCTGGCGCATATCACCTTGTCAGGCTCCTTGGTTGAGATTACGGCAATTGCGTAAGAACCGTCAAGCCTTTTGACAGCTTCAAGAACAGCCGCAGCCAAGGTTAGCCTGGAGTTTTTCCCGAGGACATCCTCAATGAGGTGAGCTATTACTTCAGTGTCCGTTTTTGAAACAAAAACGTGCCCGCTGGTTTCCAGTTCAAGTTTCAGCTCAGAAAAATTCTCTATAATTCCGTTGTGAACTACGACTATGTTGCCCGTGCAGTCAGTGTGCGGATGCGCGTTAACCTTTAACGGTGCTCCATGCGTAGCCCATCGGGTATGTCCTATGCCCAAGTTGCCGGGCAAATCATCAAGGTTCAATAGTCTATGGACATCATCTATTTTTCCTTGGTCTTTTTTTAAGTAGATTTCTCCATCTTGGATTGTAGCTACACCTACGGAATCGTACCCGCGGTATTCAAGCCGTTTCAGTGAAGCGTGTATTAAGGGTGCAGCTTTCCCTTCCTTTAGTACACAGCCGAAAATTCCACACATTTTTTTGACCTCGTTAGTTCTACGGTTGATTCTTTTAAGTCCTACCCAAACGGTTCTTTTGTTAATAAGGATTTTTAGGAGAAAACTTTCTACTCTAAAAAGTTTTTTTTAAGGGTTTTGTTAATTGAAGCTTGAGCGGAAGCAATGCAAGCCTTGAATATTCTGCTTTTTCGCGGAACACTATAATAAAATTTTTAATAGTGGATGAGATTATGATTGTGAGAGAACCATGGAAAAGAAAATGCTGCTCCAAGACGATGGCAGCACACAAAAAGTGAAAGAAATTAGCATCATGCAGGACGCGCAGAAACTAAAGATGATTCTGGGCAAGCTAAGCTGGAAAATCCTAACTATGCTCTTCAAAGAGGAAATGTACCCTCTGGAAATCGCTCGGAAACTCGGCGTCCACGAACAGAAAGTCTATTATCATATAAGAAAACTGGCGAAGGCAGGAGCCATAACCGTCAAACGAGAAGAAAAAAAGAAGGGCGCAACAGCAAAATACTATAAAACCGTCTCCCCAGCCTTCGGCATAGAATTCCCTAAAGGATACAAAATAGTTCAAAGCATCTCACTTCTAAACATGGACGATAAAATCCAAAAGTTCTTCAACGAATTCGTCAATGCAAAAGGCGTTCTGGAAGGAAAAATAGTGGTGGGCAGTCCCACACCGCACGGACCCTTCAAAACCAGCGCCAGAGACGGACACTACGCCGCGTACCTAACGCTTTTCATAGGGCAATTCGCCAAGATGCCCGCAGACTTCGCCATAAAGTTAGACGTGGACGTGAAAGCTGAAAAAGAAGAAAAAAACAACCTGATTCTCGTCGGCGGTCCAGGAACAAACCTGCTCACACAGGAAATCAACAATTACTTGCCCATCAGGTTTAACATGCAGTCTAGCGATCAAGGGTTCTTGCTTGGAGGTTTGTCATCTAAAAAGACTTCACGGGTTTACACTGCCGATGCGGCTGGGCTAATAGCTAAAATCGTGAATCCGTGGGACAAAACCAAGCGCATCGTGGTGTTGGCTGGAAACAAGGCCGTGGGAACCAAAGCTTGCGTTTTAGCGTTGACAAGTTTTTGGAAGAAAACCCTGCAGGAATACCGTGACGAGGACACTTTTGCTGCTGTTATACAAGGGTTCGATTTGGACGGAGACGGAAAAGTAGATTCCATTGAGGTCATGGAATAGAATTGTCCACTTCTAAGATAAACGAGGTTATTTTTGGGCACGGTCACGAAAACATTCAGGCAACGCACAAGACCACTTTGGAATTCACAAACGACACGCACCTGTCAAAAAAAGGAGACTGTATAGTCACAGTAGCCGCGGACAAAGCTTTAGCCGATTTAACCGCTGAATTCAAGGAAAACCTGCGGAAACCACACGCTAAACTAAACATAATAATTGAAGCTGGCGGAATAATCGAGCAGGTAAATGCTCAGGGTTCTCCAAAGCTAACTCTAACACATCCCACAGATATGGTGATTAGAAAAGGCGATTATGTGTGCAACCGAACATTGGCGGTTCACGCTGACAAAACCGCATTGGATTTGTCCAGAGACCTTGTGGAGAAACTGAAGAATCCCAAGCAAAAAGTGAAAATTACGCTCGTAGTACGCGTTTAGAGAATTTTAGCGTCCAATACAATCTGAGATTCATATGGTGCAGTCTCGCGGATAGCTTTTGTGGAAAGGAACACATCAACTTTTCTGCCCGCTTTTTCCACAGCCTCAGAAAAACGCAGTTGCGCGTTTTCTAACGAGTCTGGAAGGCGGATGAATGCGTAATAGTGAACAGTGCCACCAGACGGCTTTACTGCTTTGCAGGCGACGTTAACGAAGTTCAGGGCTTTTTCAGGCAAATTCATGATCACTCGGTCTGCAACGCCCAAAAATCGTTCTTCAACAGCTTGTCCTGCATCTCCTAGAATCGGGATAACCCTGTTTTCCACTCTGTTGAGACGTATGTTTCTCTTCAGAAACTCGACTGCTTCCGGGTTTATGTCAACAGCGTAAACCTTTGCGTCCACATTTTTTTTGGCGATAAGCACTGAAAATGGTCCTACTCCAGCGAACAGGTCTAACACGGTTTCGCTTTTCTGAACAATGGATGCAACTCTGTTGTGTTCGTGTGAAAGCCGCGGAGAAAAGTATGCTGTCGCGACGTCAACGTGGTATTGGCAGCCGTGTTCCTTGTGGACCGTGGTGGTTTTTTGCTCTCCCGCGATTATTTCAAGCTCGCGAAGGCGATATGTTCCGCTGACTGCGCCGATTTTTGCAAGCACTGTTTGCACGTTCTTATGTGTTTTCAAGATTGCTTCGCCGATGAGGCGTTCATGGGCTTTGAGTTCGGGTGGAATGTCAATTACTGCTATGTCGCCGATTACGTCTAGTGCTCGCGGCAAACTAGCCAGCAAGTGCGGAGGCAACTGGTTTTCAAGAACTTGGTGGAGTGTTTTTCTTTGTTGTTTCTTTTTGGTGAAAACTTTGGTTGCGAGTTCGAAATCGGGCAGTTTCGCTTTCAGTTTTGGCAGTTCATTTTCTTCTGGTCTCCGAATAAGCGGGATGTAAATGTAATTTGTGTTCTGTTGGATTTTGAGTTCCCTGTGGGTTAAGCCCAGCTTGTTAGCTAGAATGAGGGTTTTCTCGCCGTGAATTTTCTTGACTTTTATGCAAAGTGAGGTTTCAGACATGTAATCAGCTGCTTTTTTCTATTCTGAAGAGTTTGTTCACTTTTTGAATGTTAAATCGTGTTTTTAGCATCTTTTCCGCAAGCCAAATGTTTGTCTCCAAATGTTCCGAAACCGTTCTTGTCAAAAAGCTTGAGGTGCCTTCTGCCAAAGCCATGTAAGGGACAAGCATGTCTGCTAGGTGCACATCCACTGCGGGCTTAACGGAAAGTTCTGCGTGAAGCTTTTCAGCTGCTTTTCTGCCAATGGCTTCGCTTGTTTTTTTCAGTTCTCCTATGGCGTCTGCGCCGATTATCGCGCCTGCGTCAGTTTCAGCCCATAAGGTGATTGAGCTTCCCTTCTGAAACTGGTTTGACTGGTCATTTACGACCTGAATTTGAGCGGTATATCCTTTTTCATGAAGATAGGTGTGTGCTGCTTTGGCTTGGCGTTCGGCGACTTTTCTATTTGCGAGGAAAGTGCAGACCGAGATGCCTTTTACGCTTTTTAGCTTGCCAAATTTGTTCAGCCTGATCGGCTGCAGCGATTGCGGGGGCTTTACGGTCATGGTTGCTTCGCCCATTCCTTTTGGGTAGTAGCCGTACTTGTGCACGGTTATGGATGCTTCAAGTTCCATTTGCTTCAGTGCTGGGAGGAACACGTTTCGCAGGTAGTTTATGGTGGGGGAGTGGGAAACGTCTGTTCCGCCTTTCGTCACGTGCAAATGCACAGTGTCTTTGGCGAATATGCATATGGGTAGTCCCGCCATTAGAAGCATGGGGATGCTTCCTGCGGTTCCGATTTGTGCTTCAATTTTTCCGCCTTTCACTTCTTGGGGTTTGAACCAGAGTTCTTTGGAGCCCAGTGTTGCTCCTTTTACTTCTGCGTTGCAGAGTTTAGCGGCTGTTAACACGGCTTCCAGATGCTGGGGTTTCAAACCTTGTTGTGGCCTGTTTTGCCTGATGTTGAAGATGTGTAGTGGTTCGTTGGTGGCGGCAGCTAGGGCTACTGCTAGGCGCAGGATTGTGCCGCTTCCGCTTTTTTGGCTTCCGTCGATTTCGAACAATTTGTCTTCTCCCAAGAGATGTTAATGGAGTTTGGGTTTAAATGGAGGTTGCAAATAATTAATAAGCGCCTTAAGTATTTTAGAATTTGAGGGGGAAGAGTGTATGAGCGGTGAAAAAGAGAGTCTGGAAAGGCTTGTGGAGAGAGTTGATGAGCTTCTTGTGGTTTTGAACAAGATTTCGGAGGACCTGCGAAGCGTGTCGTCGTCAATAAAATCAGTTGTGGGTTCACAAGTCAAGCAGCCAGTACCTCAAGCGCCTGCAACTGTTTCCCATGAAGTTCAAGGAAAGAAAAAAGCCGTGGACGATGTCCGCTTGGCGTTTCCAGAAGATTTAGAAGCGCTGCTCAGTTTCCAAGAAAAAACCGATTATATAATGGTGAAGCCTAAGCAGTTTCTTGGTTCTGAAAACTTTGCGAAAATCGCTTCAGCAGTGCGCGGGCTGGGAGGAGAGTACATAAGTGCTGGAAAAGACTCGCATTTCAGGGTGCCTAAGAACCCTTAACCGTACTTTATTTTGAACCTGTCAAATTCTCCTATGTAGTTTTCCCACGTTAAATCGATGTTTGTAACTTTTGCTCCTGATGGTCCGTGCTTGCAGAATTCTATCAACGCGTTTACAGCATCTTTTTCGCCTTCGAACACTGCTTCCAATCTGCTGTCGGGTAAATTGCGAACCCAACCTTTCACGTCATGGCGGTCTGCGTTGTGTTTTGTTTGTGACCTGAAAAATACGCCTTGGACTCTACCGGTTACGAACACGTGAGCACGAGTTTTCACATTTTTCGCCTTCCTGTTTCATATTTTTGGCGTTTTTAGCGGTTTAAGGGTTTTTACTTTAACACACCTCTCTGCGGTGTGGGTGTGTCGTTTGTGCATGTGTTTTAAAAGTGTTTTTTGCCTGTGAAGGTATTGGTGGATGTGAGTGTTCAAAAATAGTTCTGGGAAGTTGCTTGTGTACGCGTCAACGGATGTTCCTCGTAAGAAGCGTTTGGCTTCTGTTCGGACAGCCACGGAAGAAACTGCTAAGCTTTTGAGATTGGATTTTGAGGTTGTTAAGTTCAGGAACAGTTCTTCGCAGATTTACGTTTACTACGAGTGCGGTGATGGTGGTGAGCCTATTCCGCTTTACTGTGATAAAGGCAAAGCGGGTAACATGCAGGAAATTTGTGCGACTTTGCGGAAAATGATGTTTGTGCTTTCTTTTCATCCTCGGCATTCAGCGTTGAAGCAGGTGCGCAGTGTTGTTATGAGAGCTTCTTGAATTTTATGCTTTGGTTTTCTAGGGCTACCTCGAAAACTTGGTTCACGTCGAAGTCTATGGCTAAACTGTCGTATTCTTGTTCGGTTAAGAACAGGAGGATTTTTGGTATGGTTATTTGTGTTCTCTGTTGTAGTAAAGGCATTTGCTGCTGCAGGGCCTGAAGCACGTCTTGTGCCATTTTTGCTTCTTCTGTTTGTGGTCTGACTACGAAGGGTGAGATTCCTCGTTCTTCAACCAGTTCGATTCGTTTTCCAAGGTTGCCGTCCAGATCGCGGACGGATTCGATCTTGTTGACTCTTACTTGAAACATCGTTCATTCACGTCTCTAAAGAATAATTCATATCATAGATTTAAGTTATTGAGCCGCAGAAAAGTTTTTTCAGGTTATCAGCTGTTTTGTGGTCGCAAGATTTACGTATTTGCCTCTGAATCCCTGCAAAGAGCTGAGAATGCTTCGGGTGGCTTCTGTGGTTTTTGGGTTCTTGAGCTCCACGAAGTTTTTGAATCTCACAAACGTCATCATCGTTCTACCCTGTGCGAAAGTACAGTACTCTTCGAACGTTTCGAAGCAGCTTTCTGCACCGTGTTTTCGCCATAATTCTCCGCTGTCACCTGTTAATCGTTCAATGAAATCTGCAATTCCTAGAACTTGCATGACGGGTTTTTTGACGTAAAACAAGAGTTTCTGAGCGTTTTTTGGCGCTACCTTGCTTTTGCGCACGAAAACATGAATGCCACTGCTGGCTTTGTTGCGTTCGCACAGCTTGCTCCAGTATCTTTTGTCAGCGATTAAGATGAAAGCATAACGCTCAGTTTTCATGCGTTTAACTCTTCCTGCAAACTAGAATGTTCAATTCCTGAAATAACATTTTCGGCAATCCCCAAGCTTCAACTGAACTGCTGCGCGATTTTTTGTCTATACCCCCTCTATATAAAGGAACTTGATAGCTCTAAGCCGAGGCTGCCCGGGTAGACCCCCCTCCCCGTTTTCTGCAATGAATTCCTATTAGGATCCAAATATGTCCGTGTTTTCATCATGCTATTGGTTAAGAAAAACGTCAATACGAGACCTACCCCCTACTGGTTTTTGCAATGAACCACTATTAGGATACTAATAGGCTCCAAATATGCGGGGTTTGTCAAGAAACCTTGACTAAGAATTGGGCGGTTAGTCAAGGAATCTTGACAAAAACCCTTTAATTATGGGAATAATTCAATGTTATATGAGGAAAAAAATTTGCCGCTCCATTTAGCGCTCCTCATGAAAAGAAAATCATTAGCACTAACGTTCATAATGGTACTGCTGTTGTTAGCGGTGGCTGGAACGTTGCTTGTTAGGGTGGGACGAGCAAATCCGTACGATGAAGATATTTACAATGCCCCTCCGGTCATTTCAATATTTTCACCAACGCAAAATGCAGCCTCCACTTCTAACGTGATGCTGAACTTTACAGTGTCTAAATCTGATGGGTGGACGACTGGGGCAAATACTTATGCAGGAATCTTGAGAAACCAGTTGCTCCGTGTTAAGATTTTGATTGACGGGAAATTGTATCGGTCAGTTGAAGTCAACAGTTACTTGACCTCACCTTTCAGCTATTCTGAAAACCTGCAAAACCTGGCAGACGGAAGGCACACCTTATCGCTGGAAACTGATTGTGAGGGGTGGGCTTATAACTTTCACGAATTGCATAAGAGGAAGTTGTGGTATAAGGCGTTCTCTGATTTGATAAATTTCACGGTGTACGCGAATCCGCCGAAAATACAACTTTTGTCGGTGACAAACAAGACATATGAAGCGTCTGATGTTCCGTTGACCTTCACGGTGAACGGGACGATTTCAAAGCTTTCATACAGCTTGGACGGGCTGGATAATGTGTCAATAGGTGGGAACACAACTTTAGCTGATTTGTCTAATGGAGAGCATGACATAACGGTTTACGCAACTGACATTGTCGGGAACACTGGAGTTTCCGAAACCGTCCACTTCAACGTAGAAGTTCCTTTCCCTACAACAATGGTCATCGCTCCCATCGCATCGGTGGCTGTGGTCGGCGCAATCTTAGCGATATACTTCAAGAAACGCAAGCGTCAAACGAAATAAACCGTGAAAAGAGCTTCGAATTCGTTTAGGCGCTAAAATCGCAGTTCACTCTGTTTTTTTGTCTGTTATGTATTCGTTTACCAGCTTCGTAGGACTATCATGGTGTTGGTTTTCATTATGCCTTCTACTCTGCGGATTTTCTCTATGCACTCGTTGACTTCAACCACGTTCATTCCGCTGATGACCGCTACGATGTCGTATTCGCCTGTGACTTCGTAGATGGTTTCCACGTTTGGAATCTCACGTATCCTCTTGGAGACTTCTTGAGTTGGATGCGCGGGGTTTGTGGCCAACAGGGTGATGGCCTCTGCGCCTTCTGCAACACCGATTTTAACCGTGAACTTTCGGATGACACCCGAGTCAACAAGCGCCTTGATCCGCTTTCGGACAGCACCTTCTGATAAGCCTACTTTTTCGCCGATGGCACTGTAACTCTCTCGACCATCCGCTTTCAAGATTTTAAGTATCTGCTTGTCCTTGTCATCCATCTTCTGTTCCCTGCTTGCTTGTAGGCAGCGCAAAAATTTAACGATTTCTGTACTTTACTGTAGACCGTTAATGCGGAATCCGTTGTGGCGCGCACTTTGTTGTACTGTTTTCGAAAACCGCACGGGGAAAATGGGGGGCGCATGGAATTTTGTGTCAAATAGAACACTAAAACCTTAAATTGTTACAAATAAGTCGCAATGTTTAAAAGAAACCTGCCTTAATCAAGTTGACATTTCCAACATACAAAGGTGGTAGCAAACAATAAAACAAGTTACCAAGTTAAAGCCAGAAGAGGTGAATGTAATGCTTACAGCTAAATGCCCTGACTGCGACTCAGACCTAGACGTGCCAGCAGACACTGAGAAAGGCGAAATCCTAAGCTGCCCAGGCTGCGGACTCGAACTAGAAGTCAAGCAAATAAAAGGCGGATGCGTCGACCTTCAAGAACTAACAATCGAAGGAGAAGACTGGGGCGAATAATCGTCCTCGTTCCTACACTGAAAACTGAGAACGCTACCAAAAATTTTTAACAAACCAAATTTTTTGCAGGGGTGCCAACAACATGAGCATAGCGCTTCTTTATGAACGTTCCGAAACCGATGAAACAGGCATAAAACTCACTGCACAGGAAATGGGCATAGACCTGACTTTCATACCATTCCGCAAAATCGCCCTCACCATAAGCAAAAACGGCTTCACCGCCAAAACCAAAGGCAAAAACTACACAAGCACCTTCAACGACGTCGCCGTAGTGCTGAACAGAGCCCAAAGCAAAAACCGACGGCTCCAAGCAGGCTACCTCATGGAAATGCTCGGCAAAAAAACCATAAACTCCAGCCAAATCGAATTCACCTGCTACAGCAAGCTGCGAACCCTGCTGCACTTCTGGAAGGAAGGCATTCCCATCCCCAAAACCGTTTACGTCCCCTGCGACGCCACCGACACCCTGAAAAACGGCAGAGAAATCCACAACGAAAAAGACATAGCCGACCTGCTACAGGACGCGATAGCCCTCGACCAAGGCATAGTTGTAAAACCTGACGCAGGCACCCACGGAAAAGGCATGATGCTCTCCTACAACCGCGGCCAACTCGTCGCAAGCATCCAAGAAACTAAACCTTCAATAATAAATCCCGTAGGCGTCACCGCCCAAGAACTCGTGGAAAAATGGTTTTACGACCTACGCATAATAGCATACAAAGAACAAGGAAAACCCGCAGTCTGCCACCCCGTAGCCTTAGCCCGAGGCGGCTTCAAAGACTTCCGAACCAACACCTACTTAGGCAACACGGTTTTCGACGCCAAAATCCCCCCCAGCATCAGAGAGTTAGCCGTGAAATGCGGCAAAGCACTCGGCAAAGGCTCTGAAGCGTGGATGTTCGCGTTAGACGCCATGGTAGACGTCGGCGAAAACAAAACCGTAGACGACACGGAACTCCAGTCGGAACTCGAAAAGGCAGCAGCGGAGTTTGAAAAAGTACGCAAAGTCAAGCAGGACGAAAAACGCCTGCGGAACTTCCCAAGCTGGAACAGCAAACTGGAAGCAGCGTTCCAAACTTACATGAGCACCAAGCCTTACAAAAAAGTCAAAAGCATAATAGAAGAAAGCATAGAAAAAAACAAGAACGACGTGGTCTTCCACGAAGCCAACAGCTGCCCAGAATTCTGGGAGCACACTCGGCTAATCGCCGGCATAAACGTGGCAGTACCACTCTTGAAAGGTGCTCAAAGCCTAATCTAACCAAGTTAAAATTAAAGGTGAAATAAAAGTTGAAAATAGGAATAATCGGCGGAACAGGATACGTCGGCGGAGAACTCCTACGCCTGCTACTGCTACATCCGCAAGTGGAGGTCACAATGGTAACCTCCCGCCAGACCATAGGAGAATACGTCTTCAACGTACACCCGAACCTGCGCGGTCTCACCCAGCTAAAGTTTGTTCCCATGGACATGGCTGAACTCCAGAAAAACTGCGACTTAGTGTTCGCTGCCACGCCGCATGGAGGTGCCGTGAATCTCGTTCCAAAACTCTTGGAGGCTGGATTGAAAGTTATTGACATGAGCGCGGATTTCCGCCTCAAAAACCCTGCTGACTACGAGACATGGTACGGCTGGAAACATACTCACCCTGAACTGCTCAAGGAAGCCGCATATGGAATGCCTGAGTTGCACCGTGAAGAAATCAAAGATGCACGCCTAGTCGCGTGTCCAGGTTGTATGGCATCCGCCGCCATCTTCGCGTTGGTTCCAATTGTCAAAACAGGCTTGGTTGACACAAAGCACCTAGTTGCTGACCTAAAAGTCGGCAGCAGCGGAGGCGGCAGCAAACACACTCCGGCTTCGCATCATCCTGAACGGTTCGGCGGCGTAAGACCCTACAAAGTCGTAATGCACCGCCACCTAGGCGAAGTCGAACAGGAACTCAACGCTTTTACAACTGAGCCTATCAAGGTCTCTTTTACCCCTCACGCGGTCAACATGGTCCGCGGCATACTCGCAACCATCCACGCCTTTCCCAAACAACCCCTAACCAACAAAGACGTCTGGAAAGCCCTCCGCAGCACATACGAAGGCGAACCCTTCATCCGCTTCGTCAAGTACATTAAAGGCCGCTACCAGCTACCCGACCCCAAAGTGACACTGGGCACCAACTACTGCGATGTAGGCTTTGAAATAGACGAATACGCGAATCGGCTTCTGATGTTCTCAGCGATTGACAACATGGTTAAAGGCGCGTCAGGCCAAGGCGTCCAATGCCTAAACATAATGATGGGCATAGACGAAACCACAGGCCTCAAAAGCACAGGCTTCCACCCGATGTGACCTGCCATGCTGTTAGTAATTAAAATGGGCGGAAGCATCCTAAAAGAAGGCGCTTCCTCAGAACTCGTCGCCGACCTGAAAACGCTGGCGAAAGAGCACAAGCTGGTTCTTGTCCACGGCGGAGGCGCAGAAGTCACCGAAACCGCCGCCAAACTAGGCAAAGAACAACAATTCATTGTTTCGCCTCAAGGCTTCAGAAGCCGCTACACCGACAAGGAAACCATGGAAATCTTCACCATGGTCATGGCGGGAAAAATCAACAAGCAAATAGTCTCAGCTCTGCAAAGCCAAGGTATACCCGCCGTCGGCTTATCAGGCTTAGACGGCGCGCTCTTAAAAGCTGAGCGCAAAAAACGTTTAATCATTGTTGATGAACGCGGACGGAAAAAAGTGATAGACGGCGGCTACACAGGCAAAATCAACGAAGTCAAAGTGGACCTGCTGGGGCTTCTGCTTGAGAAAGGCTACGTGCCAATCGTGACGCCCATAGCCACAAGCGAAGAGTTTGAACCTTTAAACGTGGACGGCGACCGAACAGCCGCCGTAGTTGCAAGCGCCCTCAAAGCAGACCGCCTAATCCTGCTTACCGACGTGGAAGGTTTACTGCTGAAAGGCAGGTCTGTTCCGAAAATAACCGCGGCGGAAGCGGAAGACGCCCTCTCCAGCATAGGCAAGGGCATGAGCACCAAAGTGCACGCGGCTTTAGAAGCGCTGAACCAAGGCGTCAAAGAAGTCCTTGTGACCTCGGGCGTCAAGCAACAACCCATATCCTCTGCTTTAAAACATAAATCAGGTACGGTGATGACAAGTGAGTGAGTACGACATAATCAGCTTCGAAAACCGGTTAATGGCGAACGTTTACGGCAAACGCCCGCTGGTGATAACACGCGGTAAAGGCGCGTTAGTCTGGGACGCAAAAGGCAAAGAATACGTGGACTGCACAGGCAGCTACGGCGTAGCCCTGCTGGGGCACTCGCACCCAAAAGTGGTGGAAGCCATATGCAAACAAGCTGAAACCCTCATTTCCTGCCACGCAAGCCTCTACAACAACAAGCGAACCGAGTTCCTGCAAAAACTCATGAGCATAACCCCGATGGGCCTGAACAAAGCGTTTCTCTCAAACAGCGGCGCCGAATCCGTTGAATGCGCCATAAAGCTGGCTCGAAAATTCACTGGTAAACCCGAGATAATCGCTGTTATGGGCGGCTACCACGGGAAAACCATGGGCGCGTTGTCCGCGACTTGGGACAAAAAATACCGCACCCCATTCCAGCCCCTAGTTCCAGAATTCAAGCACGTTCCACCAGACAACATAGAAAAGCTAACTGAAGCTATAACAGACAAGACTGCCGCCGTGCTTCTTGAGCCAATCCGCGGCGAAGGCGGAGTACGCGTTCCACCCGACGAGTTCCTCCCCGGAGTCCGGGAACTCTGCGATGAAAAGAGTGTTCTCTTAATTTTGGATGAGGTGCAAACAAGCTTCGGGCGGACTGGCAAGCTTTTTGGCTGCGACCACTGGGGTGTCACTCCGGACGTTATGTGCTTGGCTAAACCTTTTGCAGGAGGCTTACCCATCGGCATAACCGTCGCCAAAGAAAACATAATGGCATCCTTCAAAATTGGCGAGCACTCAACCACTTTCAGCGGGAGCCCTCTGGTTTGCGCAGCCGGTTGCGCCGCGATTAACGTGCTAGTGAAAGATAAACTTGCAGAAAGAGCCGAGACCATAGGCGGATACTTCAAGGCGAAACTGGAAGAGTTGCAGGCTAAATACAAAATTGTTAAGGATGTTCGCGGTTTAGGCTTAATGCTAGGCATGGAACTCCGTTATGATGTCCGCAACATTATACTGAAAACCATGGAAAAGGGCGTACTCATCTTGGACGCAGGCAGAAACGTTCTCCGTTTTCTACCGCCGTTGGTAATCGAGAAAGAGCAAATTGACAAAGCCGTCTCTGTCCTTGACGAAGTAATAGGAGAAGAAGAAAAATGAGCGACCAAGCAGTGCAACTGCTAACTAACTTGCTGGGCATTTACAGCCCGTCAGGCAAAGAGGAAGTCATCTCCGAATTTCTCATCGAAGAAATGAAAAAACTAGGCTTCAAAGTGAGAAAGGACGCTATCGGAAACGTTATCGGCGAAATCGGCGACGGCGAACCCACCGTCCTCCTGTGCGGACACATGGACACCGTTGCTGGACACATCCCATTGCGAGTTACAAAAGGCAAGATATACGCCCGAGGTGCCGTGGACGCGAAAGGTCCCTTGGCAGCGATGGTGACAGCCGCAGCCATGGTTGCTCAGGAACCCGAGTTCAACGCGAAAATTGTGGTTGCCAGTGTTGTCGAAGAAGAAGCCACCAGCAGAGGCGTCAAGCACTTGATAAAAGACGGCATCTCAGCTGACTACGCTATATTTGGTGAGCCAAGCGGCGTCGGAAACATAACTATCGGCTACAAAGGCAACTTACACATCAAGGTAACGTGCAAAACGGAGACTGGCCATTCTTCTGCGCCGTGGCTCTACGAAAACGCCCTTGAGAAAGCGTTTGAACTTTGGCAGCAAATCAAAAATTCCCTGCCGCCAGTGGAGACGCAGCAAAGCCCATTCCACGCAGTAACCGCGTGCCTAACCAAAGTAAGCGGAGGCAGAGCAAACTCTGTGATTCCCTTCGAAAGCGAAATACACGTAGACCTCAGAGTTCCCCCCCAGTTCACAGCAAACAAAGTTTTCAACGACACCAAAAACATAATCGAACAGTACAAAGCTGAAAACCCGAAGGTTAAGGTGAAAGTATCCATAGAGGACTCGAACGAGCCCTTTGAAGTAGACAAAAGCTCGCCTCTCGTGAAAGCCTTATCCTCTTCCATACGAAAAGTGCGGGGTAAACCAGCCACGCTTCTGCGAAAGACTGGGACAGGTGACATGAACATCCTCGGCAGAGCCATGAACGCGCCCATAGTCACCTACGGACCTGGCGACTCACACTTGGACCACACAAAAGACGAGCACATAGTCATAAGCGAATACTTAGACGGCATACAAGTTTACAAGGAAACCCTCCTGAAACTAACCGAACTACACAAAAAGAAAAACGGAAATGGCACTAGATAGTGCTGCTCAGGCTCCAAAATTATTTCGCAGATCATTTTCCGTTGCGGTGGCAAAATATGTTTGGGTTAATGGATCAATTTAGGCGTCCAACGGGTCGTCTCGGCAGGTTTGTTGCTGCATTGATGAACCGCGGGCATAAACAGCTATCGTTATGGGGTTTAACGCATGTGGACATCGAGCCTGACTATGTAATTTTGGATGTGGGCTGTGGAGGCGGCAAAACCGTTAACCGACTAGCCAAGAAAGCGGTTCTAGGCAAAGTTTTTGGTATCGATTATTCGGCGGATATGGTTGAGTACTCTAAAAAAGTGAACAAGAAGTTGATTGCTGAAGACCGCGTGGAAATAGTTGAGGGGTCGGTTGAGAAAATGGTTTTTTCAGACGACTTCTTCGACCTCGTAACAGCAGTTGAAACCTACTATTTCTGGCCTAGCTTTTCTGACGCCCTAACAGAAATACTGCGGGTGCTGAAGCCCGGCGGAAAATTTCTTATGGTGAATGAGATGGTAAAGGACGGCGTGTACGATGTTAAGTCTGCGAAGACGATTGAACAAGCACATGTAAGGCTTATTCCACTGGACGAAATCAAGACTACTGCGTTAAGTGTTGGTTTCGCGGATGTTCAAATCTTCACTAAAAAGGGTTCCCCGTGGAACGCAGTTCTCGCCCAAAAAACCGTGAAATAAAGAAAAAGTTGTTAGATTTGGTCTAGTTTGAATTCTTCGTGGATGGCGCGAACTACTGCTCGGCCGTCTTTTTCCTTTACTACGAATGAGACGTTGAGTTCTGAGGAGCCTTGGGCTATCATGCGTACGTTTATTCGCTTCTGGGCGACGGTTGTGAATATTCTTGACGCTACGCCTAGGGTACCTTTCATGTTTGCGCCCATGACGGCTATAACGCAGACATCGTCCTCGCTTGTGATTTCGTTGACTACGCCTCTGCCTAACAGCGCTATTTCCAGCGTGCTAAGCGCCCTGCCTAACAGGTTCCTGCGGATTATCAGCGAAATGTTTGCTTCGGAAACTGCAGTGGAAACCATCATTATGTTGATGTTGTTTTTGCCTAGCACGTCGAAGATTTTTGAGTAGCTTCCAGGCGCGCCAACCATTGCTGCGCCTCTGATGTTAATCATGGCTACGTCTTTAATCATGGCTACGGCTTTCACGACTTCTGTTGACTTAGTTTCTTCACCGTCTGCTATTAGGGTTCCATGGTTTTCAGGGTTGAACACGTTTCTTATCCGCACAGGAATATGCGCTTCGATTACGGGTTCCAAGGCGCTTGGATGCATGGCTTTGGCTCCGAAAATAGCCATTTCAGCGGCTTCTCCGTAAGAGAGTTGAGGCAGTCTCCTCGCTGACTGTACAACTTTTGGGTCTGTGGTCATTATTCCGTCCACGTCGGTCCATATCCACACTTCGTCTGCGGCTAGGGCAACGCTTAGGATTGTGGCTGTGTAATCTGAGCCTCCGCGTCCCAAGGTTGTGACGACGCCGTCTTGGGTTGCCGCTATGTATCCAGTAACTACTGGCACAATTTTTTTCTCAAGTAGCGACTCAAGTCTTCCTTTCACTTGGTGTGTGGTAACGTTCATTAGCGGTCTGGCTTCTCCGAAGTTCTCGTCGGTTACTATACCTGCTTCTTTTCCCGTGAAACATTGCGTTTGAAGCTTAATGTCTCGTAGGGCACCCCAAACTATAGACGCTGACAATCTTTCTCCGAAAGACAACACGTAATCTCTTGATTTCGATGTAATCTCACCGACGTAGCATATTCCAGTGAGAACTTTCTCAAGCTCACTGACTGTTTTTTTGATTACCTGTTCTACTTCTTTCTGTATACTCTTGTTCTCTATTGCTTCCGTGGCGGTTGCAACGTGTTTTTCAACCAGTTTTCTCGTGAACTCTTGGATTTGCTTTTCATCCTTCTTTTTTGCCTGATCAGCTTCTTCTACGAGCTGGTTGGTGATGCCTGCCAAAGCTGAAACTACCACCACGACTCTGCAGTCTTTTTTGACGCTGTCCGCTACTATGTTAGCTACTCGACGGATGTTCTCGCCTGTAGCAACGGAGGTTCCGCCGAACTTCATAACTATTTTCTTCATCTTTGTTCACACTCCAAGTGTTACGTGAGTACTTTGCTTGCTAGCTCATGTCTTATGTCTAAGAGGTCTCTTAAAACTGCGCTGGCAGTCTCCATGCCGCCTGCGCCCCTGCCGACGAGAGTTTGCTCACCCGCGAATTCGGTAAAGAAGGTTACCGCGTTTAGGACTCCGCTGACGCATAAGGCGTTGGTTTTCGGTATCTCCGTCGGCTTCACGGTTGGTCCGTCACCGTCTATTGAACCTATGAGCTTGATTGTGTTGCCCCTCTTCGCGGCTTCGTCAAGCGCTTGCAAAGATACATCGCGGATGCCCGTCCTGTCTACGTCCTTCAAGGTTATTTTCTTGTTTAATATCCAGTTTGATAGAATGACTACTTTGCAGGCGGTGTCAAACCCGTCAATATCCATGGATGGCTCTTTCTCAGCGTAACCAAGCTTCTGCGCATTCTTCAGTGCTTCTTGGAAGGTCACGCGGTTTTGAGACATTTCAGTCAGTATGTAGTTGGTTGTGCCGTTTAGTATGCCTTTTATGGCTGTGATTTTGTCTCCTGCGAGGCATCGTTTGGCAAACTCTAGCATGGGGGTGCCGCCGCCGACTGTTCCGCTGAACCGCAGGTAAACATTGTTGTAGTCAGCTAGTTCTGTGAGGGCTGGCATGGCTAAAGCTAATGGCCCCTTGTTGGTTGTCACAACGTGTTTCCCTGTTTTGAACGCTTTAGTGATGTGGGACAGGGCTGGTTCAGCGTCTTTGATGTTGACAGGCGTGACTTCAACAACCACTTCAGCTTCAACCGATTCAATAACATCTAACGCTGACATTCCTGAATGCCCAAAATCGGAATCTGCTGATATCGGATAACCCCGTTGCTTAATCGCTTCCAGCTTTTCAGGCTTCAACCCTCTAGTGTTAATAACCGCGCCGTCTATATCGGCGATGGCAACGATTTTCGGGTTAAACCCGTAACCCTTAACCCCTTCCGCGTACCTGCGAGCAAGTATCGTGGTTACGCCCTTCCCGACTACACCAAAGCCAACCAAGATAATTCTCATTTTGCTTTCACCGCGCCAATATTGCTACTTGGTTCTTTAAGCCTAAAGCCTCTTCTATCGCCGAGATTTCCGCGTCAACTTCCACCGGCTTCTCACTCATCTTAACCGCAGTGTCAGGGTCTTTAAGCCCGTGCCCCGTGGTAACGCAAACGATACGCTCATCCTTGTCTATCGTTCCATTTTCAACCAGCTTTATCAAACCTGCGATTGACGATGCGCTTGCAGGCTCAACGAACAAACCCTCAACCCTCGCCAGCAACTTCTGCGCACTTAAAATCTCCTCGTCAGTCACCGTCTCCGCCGTTCCACCCGACTCGCGAATCGCTTTCAACGCTTTCTTCCAGCTCACAGGCGCCCCGATTCTAATGGCGGTGGCAACGGTTTCAGGCGCCGAAACAGGCACAATAGTGTCTCTTCCACTTTTAACTGCCTGCGCTATCGGAGCTGAACCAGCCGCTTGTATCCCCGTCATCTTCGGAAGCGCCTTTATGATGCCCAGCTCGTGAAACTCGTAGAAACCTTTCCATATGGCGCTTATGTTCCCAGCGTTGCCAACTGGTACTATAATCCTGTCCGGCGCTTCCTGATTCAACTGGTCACAGATTTCGAAGCCCAGAGACTTTTGCCCTTCAATTCTGAACGGGTTAATGGAATTAAGCAGGTAGATGCTTCGATGTTTCTCTGAAAGCTTCAACACTGCGTCTAAGGATTGGTCAAAGTTTCCTCGCACTTGAATGACTTTCGCGCCGTAAATCATGGCTTGCGACAGCTTCCCATACGCGATTTTGCCCGAAGGAATAAGCACGGCACACTGCAAACCAGCCTTGGCGGCGTAAGCAGCTAAAGAAGCTGAAGTGTTGCCCGTGGAAGCGCAGATAACGGATTGGACTCCGAGCTCCACGGCTTTCGTGACGCCCACGGTCATGCCCCTGTCCTTGAACGAGCCAGTGGGGTTTTCTCCTTCATTTTTAACGTAAAGCTCCCGTAACCCCAAGTGCTTTGCCAAGTGCTCACATAAATGGAATCCTGTGCCGCCTTCGTTTAAAGAAACTGTTTTCGTGGCGTCACTTATGGGCATGAAGTGTCGGTAGCGCCACACCGAAAGCGGCGTGTTTCTCCACTCGTTGTCTCTGAGCGCTTCAGCTAGTTCACCTTGCTCGTATTTTATTTCAAGTATGTCTCCGCACTTCTTGCAGAAGTAAACAATCTCATCTATGCCGTATTCGCTTCCGCATTTGATGCATTTTTGATACGCCATTATTCCAACTCCATTAAGCTATACACTATTGAATAGGCCGAGTTGCTCAATCAGCAAACAGTATCAAACTGTAAGTATTAATAATATTGCTGCTTCGCGAGCTAAGTTTTAAACAAACCACTAACATGTCAGCCTACTAGGTTGGATAGAACTTCGTAAGCTTTGAGGCTGTCTTTTTTCTCCACTACGATGATTGTTTCGGTCCAGCAGGAGATGAACTCTATGATGTTTACGTTCTGTTCCGCCAGCAACGTAGTTAGAAAAGCCACTACTCCCGGAGTCGCTTCCAACTCCTCCGGCGAATGCACCACTATCATCGTGCAGTTATCGTGCTTGACTAACGCGGTGATTCTTTCGGGCATGTCACTTCTATCCAGCAGGTAAACAACTTTGCCGAGCAGGTCCACTTTCATTCCGGTTTTCGTGTTTATCTCCTTGGTTGTTATGATGACGGATTTTCGGTCGTAAACTGCCATGGCGCTTCTTTTCAGGACTTGCAGGACTTTTTCTTCTCGTTTTTGCTTGTGCTTTTGCAGTTCTTCTGAAAACCGTCTCAAAGCGGCTTTTACGGCGCTCATGTTCTCTATTTGCAGTTCTTCTTGAATCTGTCTGGACAGTTCGCTGAGGTTAACTATGCCTTTTTCCAAGGCTTCCAGCAGGTACGGCTTGTTTTTCAGGTGGTTTCTTACGTTTTGAGCTATCGTCATGATGCACAAATGTATCAAATGGGACATTTAAAGCTTATCATGTAACAAAAAAGTCGCAACGTTTAAAAATCCCGCCCCTGAGGTAAGGGGAATAAATTTATTCCAAAAACGGAGGGCGTGAAAACGACGGAAAAGATTGTGCTAGCATACTCTGGCGGACTAGACACATCCGTGATGATCAAGTGGCTTCAAGAAAAATACAACGCCGAAGTCATAACTGCAACCGTCAACGTCGGACAACCCGAAGACCTCGCGGAAGTAGAAGAGAAAGCCAATAACCTCGGCGTCTTAAAACACTACTCAATAGACGCAAAAGAAGAGTTCGCCACAGACTACATTTTCCCCGCCATAAAAGCCAACGCCCTCTACGAAGGAAAATACCCCATAAGCACAACTTTGTCTCGCCCACTCATCGTGGCGAAAATGGCGGAAATCGCGGAAAAACACGGCGCCACAGCCTTAGCCCACGGCTGCACAGGCAAAGGCAACGACCAAGTACGCTTCGACATTTCAATCGGAGCTTTAACGCCCGACCTCAAGATAATCGCGCCCGTCAGAGAATGGAACATGACCCGAGACGAAGAAATCGAATACGCAAAAGTGCACGGGATTCCAGTTTCCACCGCCGCGAAAAAATACAGCATAGACCAAAGCATCTGGGGCAGATCAATCGAATGCGGCGTGCTGGAAGACGCCAGCAGAGAACCACCCGAAGACGCCTACGAATGGACCACCGCACCCGAAAAAGCTCCAGACAAACCAGAATACGTAACCATAAAATTCGAGACGGGAGTACCAGTAGCCCTAAACAAGGAAGCATTGGCTCCTCTCACACTTATCGAAAAACTAAATGAGATCGCGGGGAAACACGGTGTCGGTCGCATAGACCACATCGAAGACCGCATGGTAGGCATCAAATCCCGCGAAATTTACGAGTGCCCAGCCGCAACCGTCCTGCTGGAAGCCCACAAGGACTTGGAGAAAATGGTTATGACGCGGCATGAAGTGCTGTTTAAGCAGCAAATCGACGCACAATGGACATTTTTGGTTTACGCAGGCTTATGGCTGGATCCGCTGCGGGAAGACCTTGAAGCATTCATAAACAAAAGTCAGGAAAACGTCAACGGCGAAGTACGCGTGAAACTCTACAAGGGCGGACTCCACGTTGTCGGGCGATCATCGCCAATGTCGCTTTACGACCAGAACTTAGTAAACTACAACATCAAAACAGGCTTCAACCAAGCATACTCTGAAGGCTTCATACAACTTTGGGGCCTGCAAACACGAATGCACAACATTCTAAAACGTAAAACTAAGGAACAAAAAACAAAGGGCGAAACATAATGTCGAAACTGTTGCGGGGCGGACGACTATCACCAGTGCGGGAAGACGTTGCCAAGTTCACTTCTTCAATAAAAGACGACACAAAACTAGCCAAAGCCGTGGTAGCCATCAACAAGGCACACGTAGTCATGCTGACAGAACAGAAAATCATCAAGATATCCGACGGCGCCAAACTTCTGCAAGCCCTCACAAAGTTTTCCAGCAACGCGCTGGACGCTTCAGCTGAAGACGTCCACATGGCAATTGAAGAAGCAGTGCTCAAAGAAGCCGGAGAAGCAGGCGGAAACTTGCACATCGCAAAGAGCAGAAACGACCAAGTTGCCACAGCCATCCGCATGCAACTGCGAAACGAACTTCTCGATCTGATGCGCGCTGTATCTCACGTGCAAGACCACTTAATCGAGGTTGCAGAGGAACACGTGAACACCGTTTTTTTGGAGTACACTCACCTGCAGCCTGCGCAGCCAGTGACGTTCGCCCATTACCTTCTGTCACACTACGCTGCGTTAGAACGCGACCTGCAACGACTCCAAAGCGCGTATTCAAGAGTTAATCTTTGCCCGCTCGGCGCAGGAGCCTTAGCTACAACAAGCTTCCCCATAAACCGCGACCGAACCGCAGAGCTCTTAGGCTTCAACGGTTTAGCCGAAAACTCAATTGACGCTGTAGGCAGCCGAGACTTCATCACTGAAACCCTTGCCGTTCTCACGCTTATAGCTGTAAACTTGAGCCGCTTTGCCGAGGACCTCATAATCTGGAGTTCACCAGACTTCGGTGTAGTGGAGCTTCCAGACGAGTTCACCAGCACAAGCAGCATCATGCCTCAAAAGAAGAACCCTGAAGTCTTGGAGGTCATCCGCGCAAGAGCCAGCCACGTGCTAGGCGATTTTGTGGCTTCAGCCGCAGCAGTTAAGAGCCTACCGTCGACGTATAACCTTGACTTTCAGGAAATCACACCCAAACTATGGGCATCAATAGAAAACGTACACACTTCGCTGGACATGTTCCACAAGCTGCTTCCTAAACTGAAAGTAACCGCGGATGTCTCAGGTAAAGCCAACGCAAGTTTTGTGGCTGCAACCGAGCTGGCTAACGTGCTTGTACGGAAATATGATGTTCCGTTCCGAACCGCACACAAGATAGTGGGCGCCTTCGTCAAATCGTTGATTAAGGCGAAACTGACTTTTGCTGATGCTACGCCCGCGATGCTGCAGAAAGCGGCTGAGGAAGCTGTAGGCATCAAGTTAACAGTTAAGGCTGAAGACCTGAAAGCGCTTGCAGACCCACTTGCGCTGGTTAAAGCCTGCAAAGTCAAGGGTGGACCTGCCCCAACAGCGGTTAAAAAAGCGTTAGATGTATGGAAGAAAAAATGGTTTTCAACAAAATCCGATATAATGCAGATGGACAAGACGCTTGAAGAAGCTGAAAACAACCTGAAAAATGCTGTCCAGTCATATTTTCCCGTGAACTCCCGCGAAAACGTAACACTTAAGAATACAAAATTGTAGGTAGAATAGGGCTTTGGTCCCAGAACATAGTTCCAGCAAAAACAGCAAAAACAAAAAAGCGATTCTCATTTTAGAAGATGGCACCTTCTTCGTCGGCAAAGGCTTTGGAACATCAAAGAAAACTTCAGGCGAGGTAGTTTTCTCAACATCCATGGTTGGATATCCAGAAGCTCTCACTGACCCATCATACAAGGGTCAGGTTCTCACCTTAACTTACCCGCTTGTGGGCAATTACGGCGTGCCGCCTTACGACCTCAACTTAGGTCTCCCCCTATACTTCGAGTCAGACCGTATCCAAGTTCAGGGCTTAGTTATCCATGAACTGTGTCATAACCCGTATCATTGGGCTTCAACAAGAACCTTGGACAAGTGGCTGTCCGACGAAGGCATACCCGGAATCTACGGAGTAGACACCCGACACCTCACAAAGAAACTTAGGGCACACGGGGTAATGCTTGGAATCCTAAAGGTATGCGAGGCTGGAGAAGAACCCAACTTGGACCAGCTTTTAACGGAAGCGAAAAGCATACCTGACCCTAACCTAACCGACTTGGTGCGTCAAGTTTCCGTGAAAGCGCCTGTTCACTATAAGGTTGACGGTAAACACACTATCGTTCTAATCGACTGCGGAGTTAAATACAATATTATTCGGAACTTGTTGAAACGCGGAATCAGCGTGGTAAGAGTTCCTTACGATTTTTCCGCCAAAAAAATCATGGAGTATAAGCCAAGTGGTGTTTTCCTGAGCAACGGTCCCGGAGACCCGAAAAAATGCGTTAAAACAATAAACTCTATCAGGGAAGTCGTTGAAAAAGTCCCTTTGATGGGGATTTGCCTCGGCGCCCAAATATTGACGTTAGCTCTGGGCGGAGATACTTACAAGTTGAAGTATGGGCATCGTTCTCAGAACCAGCCTGCTCTTGACTTGAAGACCAACCGCTGCTACATTACCACTCAGAATCACGGTTACGCTATCGCTAACGAGTCTATCAAGAAAACACCGTTAGAAGCTTGGTTCGTGAACCCCAACGACAAAACCGTTGAAGGCGTCAAACACAAGAGTAAACCAGTTTTTGCGGTGCAATGGCATCCTGAAGCTTCGCCTGGACCCTACGACACAGGTTTCCTGTTTGACACGTTTGCAAAAATGTTGGAGGCTGCCTAAAATGCCCAAGTTCGAGTGGATAAAGAAAGTTTTGGTGCTGGGTAGCGGCGCCATAAAAATCGGTGAAGCCGCCGAGTTCGACTATTCAGGCAGCCAGTGCCTTAAAGCCCTGCAGGAAGAGGGTATAGAAACCGTCCTCATAAACCCAAACATCGCTACCATACAAACTGACCCTCGCCTGTCAGGAAAAGTGTACCTTCTCCCCGTGACGCCTGAGTACGTGGAAAAAGTAATCCAGAAAGAAAAGCCCGACGGCATCCTCTTGGGGTTCGGAGGGCAAACAGCGCTCAACTGCGGTATTGAACTCGCGAAAACTGGTGTCTTGGAAAAATATGGCGTGAAGGTGCTTGGGACGTCTGTTGAAGCGATAGAGGACACTGGGGACAGAGAGCGATTCAGACAAGTTATGCTTAAAGCCAATGTTCCACCGTTGAAAAGCAAGGCTGCCACGACAGTTAAGGAAGCCATGGGCATCGCCAACCAGATAGGGTACCCAGTTATGATTCGAGTGGCGTACACTCTCGGCGGCAAAGGTGCAGGTGTAGCTCATAACGCTTGGGAGCTTAAGGATATAGTTACACGTGGCTTGGCTCAGAGTAGAATAACCCAGGTGCTTGTGGAGGAGTATGTGGGTCACTGGAAGGAACTTGAGTACGAAATCATGCGTGACTACGCGGACAACTGCCTAATCGTTTGTAACATGGAAAACTTGGATCCGATGGGTGTTCACACGGGCGACTCAATCGTTATTGCGCCTTCTCAGACGCTGTCAAACCGCGAATATCACCTTATGCGGTCGGCGGCGATAAACGCCATACGAAGCTTGGGCATAATTGGCGAATGTAACATACAGTGGGCGGCGCACCCGAAGTCTGAAGAGTTCCGCGTTATAGAAGTCAACTCGCGCATGTCAAGAAGCTCTGCGCTTGCAAGCAAAGTAACCGGTTACCCGCTGGCATACATCGCCACTAAACTGTCTATAGGGTATCTTCTTCCAGAACTCATAAACAAAGTAACCGAAGTCACCACCGCCTGTTTCGAACCAGCCTTGGACTACGTTACAATCAAAATCCCGCGATGGGACTTGCAGAAATTCAAGAAGGCAGACCGCCACATAGGACCCCAGATGCGTTCTGTAGGCGAAGTAATGGCTATTGGTCGCTGCTTGGAAGAGGCATTGCAGAAAGCGGTGCGGATGCTGGACATTGGCAGGATAGGGGTGGTGTGTAACGAAGATGATTCTGAGATTGAATCAGCCGAGAAAATTAAGGATGCAGTGGCTAACCCGACTGACGAGAGGCTTTTCAAGCTAGTTAAAGCTTTGAAAATGGGCATTTCCATCGAGGAAATTTATCACCTAAGCGGTGTTGACCCGTTCTTCCTCTATAAAATCAAGAACATCATCGACATGGAAAGACAACTCTGCACCCTAAACCTTGCCGATAGCGACGCGGCGGAAGTTGTAAGAGAAGCAAAGCGCATAGGCTTCTCAGATGAGCAAATTGCAATCTGCCAAAAAACTACCGAGTCAGCGATAAGAAAATTCAGAAAAGACGCGAACATCATTCCAGCGATAAAGCAGATTGACACGCTGGCAGCTGAGTGGCCAGCCAAAACCAACTACCTGTACTTGACGTACGGCGGAGACGAAGACGACATCGAACTAAGCAGCAACAAGAGTAAAGTTGTCGTGTTAGGCGCTGGAGTCTTCAGGATAGGCTCAAGCGTGGAATTCGACTGGTGCGGGGTTAACACGATTTGGGCGCTTAAGAAAAACGGCATCCAAGAAGCCATAATGGTTAACTACAACCCTGAAACCGTGTCAACAGACTACGACGTCTCCGATAAACTGTACTTCGAAGAATTAACCACCGAGCGGATTCTGGACATCTATGAGAAGGAAAACCCGTTGGGTGTAATTACAAGCGTCGGCGGTCAGATTCCAAACAATTTGGCTTTGAAACTGGCGAATTCCGGCGTGAAGTTGCTTGGCACTTCAGCGGAAGATATTGATGTGGCCGAGGATCGGTCAAAGTTCAGTGCGCTCTTGGACGAGCTAGGTATTCCTCAGCCTAGCTGGAGCAAACTAAAATCCATAAATGCTGCTAAACGGTTCGCGGAGAAAATCGGCTACCCCGTAATTGTGCGCCCCAGCTATGTGCTGTCAGGTAGTGCTATGCGTGTGGCGTATAACGAGACTGCGTTGGAGAACTTTCTCAAGTTGGCGGCGAAGGTTTCCCGTGACCAGCCTGTTGTAATCTCAAAGTTTGTTATTAAAGCCAAAGAGGTCGAGGTGGACGGCGTCTACGACGGCGAAACCTGCTTGATAGGCTCCATAATGGAGCATGTGGAGAACGCGGGTGTTCACAGTGGCGACGCAACCATGAGTATTCCGCCTCACACACTTCCCACTGAGGTTCAGAGGAAAATTGAGGAAGCCACGCAGAAAATCGTGAAAGCCCTGAAAATCAAAGGACCCTACAACATCCAGTATCTTGTGAAAGACGGTGAAGTTTACGTTATCGAATGTAACCTGCGGGCTTCGCGGTCAATGCCTTTCGTGAGCAAGACGCGGGGCATAAACCTCATTGAGCTTGCTACATTGGCGATGCTTGACAAGAAGTTTGGCGAGGCGCTTAAAACGTGCGGTTTGCCGCCTACCCGCCATTTCGGCGTAAAAGTGCCCCAGTTCAGCTTCATGCGGCTAAGCGGGGCTGACCCAGTGTTAGGCGTTGAAATGCTCAGCACAGGCGAAGTAGCGTGTTTAGGAGAGAACTTCGATGATGCCTTTTCGAAGGCGTTGCAGTCTGCAGAGTTCCGTATTCCACCTAAGGGCGGTTCGGTGCTCATAACGGTGGGCGGTGAAGAACCAAAAAGAAGAGTTGTGCCCTTGGCGAAGGCGTTTGAGGAGATGGGCTTCAAAATCTACGCGACTGAGCACACGGCTGAGGTGCTTCAAGCCGCTGGAATAAGCAGCATATCGGTGCTGAGTAAAGTTAAAGAGTCTGGGGGCGCAAACCCGAATATTCTTGATTACCTGCAGAACCAAAAGATAGATTTGGTCATAAACGTTCCAGTGGCGAACAAACAGCGAAACTACTCGGACGTCTTGACAGATGGGTACATTATCCGGCGGCAAGCGGTGGAGTTCAATGTTCCTGTAATCACGAATTTGGAGTTGGCTTCTGCTCTTGTGCGGGTGTTGAAACAGCGAGAATATAATGGAAACAGTATTCGCTCTTTGAACGAGTACATGAACGAGCTGCCGTGGAAGCTCTGGTGAAACTTCCTATACGTATAGTCTAAACATATGGAAACTTCCAAAAGGCTTTAATACGCGATCACCCCTTTCGATTGGCATTGGTTGGAGGTAAACGAAACTAAAAACCCAAAAAAATACTCGCACAATCGACGAAATTAATGAGAAAATTAGAAAGGGCGATGCCCAAGTTTTAACCGCCGAAGAAATGAAACGCCTTGTCGAAAGCAGCGGCGTCGAGGTTGCTTTCCGAGAAGTAGATGTTGTAACAACTGGAACTTTTGGAGCGATGTGTTCTTCAGGCGCCATCATAAACGTTGGGCACTCGGACCCGCCAATAAAAATTGAGAAAGCTTGGATAAACGATGTGTCGATTTGCCATCCCGGCGCTGCCGTAGACCTCTACATTGGAGCCACTTCCATGTCGGAGCGGCAGCCTTTCGAGTACGGCGGCGGACACGTTATCGAGGACCTTGTCAGCGGCAAAGAAGTGGAATTGAAAGCTACGTCTTACGGCACTGACTGCTACCCGCGGACTCAGGTTAAAACTCGCTTGACGAAAGATTACCTGAACCAGTTTTACCTGCTTAACTTCCGCAACTGCTATCAGCGGTATAATTGCGCCGTGAACGGCAGTGACGATACGATCTACACGTACATGGGCAAACTGCTTCCGCGGTTGCGCAACGCCACTTTTTCAGGTGCTGGCGAGTTAAACCCGTTGATGAATGACCCTGACTACGAGACCATAGGCATCGGCACCAGGATTTTCTTGGGCGGAGCTCAGGGATACGTAATTAGTGAAGGAACACAGCATGACCCTCAGAACCGTTTCGGAACCATCATGGTCAGAGGAGACGCTAAACAGATGAGTCCCGAGTTTCTGCGGGGCGCATCTTTCACGGGGTACGGCAACACGCTTTACGTTGGACTAGGCATACCTATTCCCATCTTGAACGAGGGCTTAGCTAAGAAAACCGCCATACGAGACGAGGAAATCTTCACAAACGTTGTTGACTACAGTGTTCCACGCAAGGACCGACCGAAACTGGCTAACGTCAGCTACAAGGAGCTGAAGTCGGGCGCGATAACTGTGAACGACCAGCGAATCAAAGTTAGTTCGATGTCAAGTTTGAAGACCGCGCGGAAAATCGCTGGGACATTGAAGTCATGGATTGAGAACGGCAAGTTCTTCTTAACCGCGCCTGTTGAGCGTTTGCCTGTTGACTCCGTGTTTAAGCCTATGCGGCAGACGACGGAGACGCCTTTTGTAGCCAGCGTGATGCAGACGACAGTTACTTGCTACGAGAACGAGGAAATAAGTGCCATCGCGGAACGGATGGTTACGCGCTCGGTTAACCATATAATCGTAGTTGACGACGGCAACAAACTTGATGGAATCGTAACTTCATGGGACATCACACGGGCTATGGCTGAAGGCAAAACCGCATTAGCTGACATCATGACACGACGCGTTGTCACGGCTAAACCTGATGAGCCATTGGAAGCGGCTTCGAGGCGAATGGCGCAACACAACATTTCCGCGTTGCCCGTGATCGACGCTAAACGAAAAGTGTTGGGAATAGTCACTGCTGAAGACGTTTCCAAACTCCTAGGAAGGTGAAAAAGGCATGGTTAAAATTCTCATCAAACTTTCGGAGGAACTCGTGGCAAAGCCGACAACAGCTGAGATAATCCTTGAACATAAAGTGCCGATTAACATAATCACGGCTCAAGTCACCTCAAAAGGCGGCGATTATCTAATTGACATACCTGACGAGTGGCTGGAAACAGTGGTTACAGCTTTCCGCAAAAAAGGCGCCACGGTTACCCTGCCGAAACTCATTGAAATAGACAAAGACATATGCTTCAACTGCGGCGCATGCGTCTCGCTTTGCCCCGTGGAAGCAATCACCGTAGCCGAAGATAACTCCGTGGAATTCGACAAAGAGAAATGCGTCGGTAGCACCTGCAGCGCCTGCGTTGAAGCCTGTCCAGCAAGAGCAATAAAGTCGGTTAAACAGAACAACCATGAACTGGCGAACAACACGCATTAAGAGGCAAACGGAAAACGAATAATGAAACTGTTTAAAGAAGCTTTTCAGTTCAAAGAAACCCAGTGCACACTAATCGCCGACCAGAAACACGGTATCCAAACAGCCATAAAATCAATCAAAAAGAACAGAAAAGCCCTCGAAGAATACAGCGAAGCACACCCCAAATTTCTTTACACACTTGAGCCAACCACTGCACCCGCCGAACCCTTAGTGGCCAAGCTGATGGCGGAAGCCGCCAAAAAAGCGAACGTCGGACCCATGGCAGCCGTCGCAGGAGTCCTCGCAGACATAGCCGTAAAAGACATGCTCCAAGCTGGATGCAAAGTTGCAGTTGTGGAAAACGGCGGCGAAATCTCCGCAGCATCAAACACGCCCATAGACGTGGCGGTTGCCGCTGGAGACGAGCCCCTGTCAAAACGCTTCGGCTTCAGACTAACAGAATTCCCAATAGGCGTCGCCACCAGCTCAGGACGTTTCAGCCACGCCTTCAGTTTCGGCGACGCAGAAGCAGCAACAGTATTCTGCAAAAACGCAGGATTAGCAGACGCCGCAGCAACAGCAGTATGCAACGTCGTGAAAGGCGAAGACTATCAAGCCGCCATCCAAGATGGAATAAACAAAGCCCTATCCATTCAAGGAGTCAAAGGAGTACTCATAATCTTCAAGGGGTCAACTGGAACAGCAGGCAAAATCCCAAAAATAATCAAAGTTGACCCAGCCACCACTTAGCTCCACGCATTTCAAAGTTGATTTTATCTTCTTGGAACAGAGAGTTCACTGGAAGTATTTCTTGATTTCTGCTAGTGACAGGACGGTTACGCCTTTTGCTTCCAGTATTTTCTCAGCGTTTTCCACGTTGCTGGCTCTTAGTATCAAAGCGATTTTGCCGTCTACGTGCACTGCGGATGAGTAGGCGTATTCTATGTTTATGCTGCCTTCTGCTAGGATTTTGGTTATTTTTGAGATTTTGTCTTCTTCTGTTATGAAAACCGCGGTTACTTCCGTGTTTTTCTTTGATTTGGCGAGGTTGTAGTCGACGTCTTCGAGGACTTTGGTGGCTTTTTCTGGGTCTTCTGTTATCATGCGGACTAAGCCGAATTCGCCGGCGTCTGCGATTGACAATGCGAATATTTTGATTTGGTTTTTGTCCAGTTGAGCCATGGCTTCGGACAGGGAGCCAGGCCTGTTGTCAAGGTAAACGCTTACTTGAGGTATAGGCATAAGGGGCACCAAGACTCATTTAGCTTCAGATAATATTTATATTTTCACATAAGGTATAGTTAACGGTTCGCTACTTGGGGAGACAGCGCATTTGTTAAAGTGTACCGAAGTCTCGAAGCGTTTTGGAGGACTTCAAGCGTTAAAGAAAGTCGACTTTACAGTGAACAAGAACGAAATCGCTGGGCTTGTCGGACCTAACGGCTCTGGAAAATCAACACTGCTGAACCTCATCAGCGGAGTGTACAAGCCAGACTCAGGCAAAATCTTGTTTTTAAACGAAGAAATCTCCAAGCTTCCACCATACGCCATCTGCTCCAAAGGCATAACAAAAACATCCCAGACCGTCCAATCATTCCCAGACATGACAGCAACTGAAAACGTACTCGCTGGTCTGCTCTTCGCTGAGAAAAAAAACCCGAATAAAACTGAAGCTTTGCCCAGAGCAAGAGACCTTTTAGAGTTTGTGGGTTTGAGCCAGGAAAAATTTGATCTGCCTGCAAAAAACTTGAATGTTGTGGAGTTGCGGCGGATTCAACTCGCTAAGGCTCTGGCAACTTCGCCCAAACTGCTTCTGTTGGATGAACTGCTCACAGGCTTAACTCCCCGGGAAAGCAACGAAGCCATAGAGTTGATAAGGCTCATCAACAAACAGGGCGTAACCGTACTCATAGTTGAACATGTCATGAAAGTGATTATGGGTTTATGCGACCGCGTTACGGTTCTGCATCACGGCGAAAAAATCTTCGAGGGAACTCCTAAGGAAGTAGTCACTGATGAACGCGTAGTGAAGGTGTACCTCGGAAAAAGGTTTTCACTCTGCGAGGATTAACATGTTAGACATTGAAAACGTATCTGCATCGTACGGCATGGTTCAGATACTTCGGGACATATCATTTCACGTAAAAGAGAAAGAAATCATCAGCATCATCGGACCTAACGGCGCTGGAAAAACAACCCTAGTAAAAACAATTATGGGCTTGCTTCACCCAAAAAACGGGACAATCCGTTTCAAAGACGAAAACATAGAGAAACTGCCCCCGTACGAAATAGTCAAAAAAGGATTAATTCTTATTCCTGAAGGCAGAGAAATTTTTCCCAGAATGACCGTTGAAGAAAACCTAAAGTTAGGTGCGTACACAGCAAACGGCAAGAGCACCGTGAAAGAAGCTAAAGAAAGAGTCTGCCAAATTTTTCCTGTGCTTAAAAAGAAAGAAAAAGCGTTAGCGCAAACCCTCAGCGGTGGCGAGCAGCAAATGCTTGTGATATGCAGAAGCTTGATGGCAAATCCGCAACTTTTGATTTTGGATGAGCCTTCTCTGGGTTTGGCCCCAATAATCGTGGAGAAAGTGTTGGACACCGTGCGTAAAATCAACGAAGAAGGAGTAACAATACTTTTAGTTGAGCAGAACATCCGCGATTCCCTTGACGTCGCCGACAGGGGATACGTTCTTGAGCAAGGCAAGATAATTTTAGAAGGTAAAAGTAGAGAACTCTTATGTAACAATCACATAAAAGAGGTATATATGGGTCTATAGGAGAAACGATAAGCATGGCTAATAGCAAGTACTGGAACGAAAAAATCGAAACTATGCCTGTGCAGGAATTAAGAAAGCACCAACTTTGTAAACTCCGAGAACAGGTGAAACACTGCTACGATAACAGCGTATTTTACCGGAAGAAATTCAAAGACGCTGTATTGAAACCCGCAGACATAAAAACTTTGGAAGACATCCAAAAAATTCCTTTCACAGTGAAGAATGACCTCAGAGACAACTACCCGTTTGGGATGCTCACGGTCAAACCTGCTGACGTGGTTGAAATTCACGCTTCAAGCGGAACAACGGGCAACCCCATAATCGGAGCATACACCACAAGCGACATGGCTGCGTGGGAAGAACTGATGGCTAGGTCCATTTACACTACGGGCGGAAGAAAAGAGGATGTAATCCACATAGCCTATGGTTACGGTTTGTTCACAGGCGGATTAGGCTTCCATTACGGCGCTCAGAAAATTGGAACAATGATAGTTCCCGTAAGCGGAGGAATGACTCAGAGGCAGATAAAACTCATGAAGGACCTAGGCGCTACAGTGCTGTGTTGCACTCCGAGCTTCGCGGTTTATCTTGCTGAGACTATGTTTAAGGTAGGAGTTGACCCGAAAAAAGATTTGAAACTGAGAATCGGTCTCTTCGGGGCAGAACCTTGGTCTGACAAAATCCGAGAGCGCATCGAGGCGGACCTAGGAATCGAAGCGTTTGACGTGTACGGGCTAACTGAACTCTGCGGTCCAGGAGTTTCAATCGAATGCAACGAGCATAAAGGACTGCACATATGGGAAGACAATTTCCTCGTGGAAACAATCAATCCTGAAACAGGCGAAGTCTTATCTCCAGGCGAAGAGGGTGAACTAGTTTTTACAACTCTAACCAAAACGGGCATACCAATGTTGCGATTTAGAACAAGGGACATTTCGGTGATAGCCACTGAAAAATGCGCGTGCGGTCGCACCCACGCACGAATGATAAGAATCCGAGGAAGATCCGACGACATGCTTATCGTAAGAGGAGTCAACGTCTTTCCTTCACAAATAGAATTCGCCGTGATGGGTTTTCCCGAGCTGGCTGCCCAATACCAGATAGTAGTTGACAGACCAGGCGCATTAGACACTTTTGCTGTGAAACTGGAGTTAACAGAGAAAGCCTCCAATAACAAGAAGTTAGATAAAAACGCCTTGAAACGCAGCATCCAAGGGAAAATTCACAGCATCACCGGGTTATCTGCGGTTATTGAAATTGTGAAGTGCGGCGAACTTCCCCGAAGCGAAGGAAAAGCAAAACACGTCTTAGACCTGCGCAAGGGCAAAATGTGAAGGCCTTAATCCAATGACGTCAAAGATTGCGCTAGACAAACCTCGAAGTTTTGTCCTACTCAACGGAGACGAAGCAGTCGCCAGAGGCGCAATAGAGGCAGGCATCAAACTAGCCGCCGCTTATCCCGGAACCCCCTCAACAGAAATTCTGGAAGCAATCGCAGAAGTCGCAAAACACTTCGGAATCTACGCTGAATGGAGCACAAACGAAATCGTAGCCACCGAAGTAGCTGCAGGCGCTTCAATGACAGGCGTCCGGTCAATTGTCTCCATGAAACACGTTGGATTAAACGTGGCCGCCGACGCCGCCATGACCCTTGCTTATACAGGCGTGGAGGGTGGAATGGTTATAGCCGTCTGCGACGACCCCGCCATGCACAGCAGCCAGAACGAACAGGACACCAGGCTTTTTTCAGTTCACTCAAATCTGCCTTTGCTGGACGCAGGCAACCCACAAGAAGCCTCAGACATGACGCGGGAAGCCTTTGAAATAAGCGAAAAACTGCAGTTGCCGGTCATAGTGCGGTTGACAACCCGGGTTGCGCATGGAAAAGCAAGAGTGCGGCTCAGCGAGATTCAGAAGCTTGCGCGCAAAGCCAAGTTTGACAAGGATGGGGCACGGTGGGTTATGGTGCCCTCCAACGCTATTAAGCGGCATAGAGTTTTGCAGGACAAAATAGCTGAAGCAAAAAAACTTGTTGAAAACTCGAAATTCAATATTGTTGAAGATAACAGCAAAGAAGTTGGGATAATCGGAAGCGGAGTTGGCTATTACTACGCGCGGTCCATACTGGACACAACAAAGTTTTCATGGTTAAAGCTGGGTTTTGTGTATCCGTTTCCCGCAGATTTAGTGAAGAAATTTGCTTCTAAAACGAAGAAGCTAGTGGTGATTGAAGAGTTACGACCGTACATCGAAGAGAACATGCAGCGGTTGCAAATGGAGTTTTTAGGCAAAGAACAGTTGGGCTTGGAAGAACTCGGCGAGTTTACTCCAGACAAGATACGAGAAGCATTCGCAAGGCTGGGGTTATGCCCTGAAGCTGAAGAGCCAGAGGTTTTGGATTTGCCGCCTCGACCTCCCGGTTTGTGTCCTGGCTGCCCTCACAGGGCTTTCTATTACGCGTTGAACATGGTTAACCAGTTTGTTGATTGTGACCCGGAGAAGTGTGTGGGCTGCGTTATCTGCGAGTACGCCTGCTCTTGGGAGAAGGAGAAGGTTTTCAACCCGGTTAAGTCGCGCATACGCGCCATAAGGCTTGACCCGCTTTCCAACGCGGCTATAACTTGCAGAGCTTGTAAGGAGGCGCCTTGTGTGGCCGCTTGCCCCGAAAAAGCGTTGTCTCAGTCAACTGTAACTGGCGTTGTCACGGTGGACGAGGATAAATGTAATGGTTGTGGCTGGTGTATTGAAGCTTGCGAGTATGGTGCTATAACGTTGCATCCGAATAAGCAGAAGGTTATCGTCTGCGACCTGTGCAACGGTGAGCCTGAGTGTGTTCAGTTTTGCCCGGAAGGCGCGCTGAGTCTCTCAGGGAAAACCACTGACAAAATTGTTACAGGAGACATAGGCTGCTACACTTTGGGTTGTCTTCCGCCTGTGAACACTGTTCAAACTTGTCTTTGTATGGGTGCGGGGATTTCGCAGGCTGCAGGAATGTTTCACGCTGGAGTAAAAGATAAGGTTTTTGCGGTTATAGGTGACTCTACTTTTTTCCATGCTGGGCTGCCTGGTTTGCTTAACATTGCTTATAACAAGGCGAACGTTTGCGTGGTTGTTTTGGATAACCATGTTGTGGCTATGACTGGTCATCAGCCGACGCCTGGTTCTGGCAAGACTGCCATGGGTACGGATGCTAAGATAATCGAGATTCGTGATCTTGCGAGAAGTCTTGGGGTTGACAAAGTGGAGGTTGTTGACCCCTACGACGTTAAGGGAACAACTGAGGTGATACGGGAGATTCTTGATTATCAGGGTCCGTCGGTGATTATTTCTGAGAGACCTTGTCCGCTTAAGATCAAGAGAGATCCCGCGCGGGAGGTTTTGGATAAGTGTAATTCATGCGGTGTATGCGTGAATGTTTTTGGTTGTCCTGCTATTTCTCTGACTTCTGAGCGTGCGGAGATAGATCCGACTCTCTGTTGGGGCTGCGGTGTTTGCGAGCAGGTTTGCCCGTTTGACGCGATAAGGAGCACTGGCTAAGATGAAGTTAGACTTGGTTTTCTCTGGCATTGGCGGGCAGGGCATAGTTGTTTTAAGCGACATTTTCTGTGAAGCCGCTTTGCTGGATGGTTTTGATGTTGCAAAGGCGGAAGTTCACGGGATGGCTCAGAGAGGCGGCTCAATCGTGGCGTACACCAGAATAGGGGAAAAAGTTGAGACGCCTTTGATAGAGCATGGGAAAGCCGATGTGATATTGGGGTTTGAGATGCTTGAAACTGCCCGGGTTCTGCCGATGCTTAAGGCTGGGGGTACTGTGGTTGTGAACATGAAGTATATACCGCCTAACTGTGCGGTTCAGGGGTCAGCTGAGATTAAACAGCCCAAGGACTTGATTGGCTTGGTGAGGAAGAAGGCGCTTAAGGTTCATGAAGTTGATGGGGCTGGTATTGCTGAGAAAGTGGGTAACCCTATTGTGGTTAACACGGTTTTGCTTGGTGCTCTTTCTGCTCTTCCAGAGAATCCTATAAAAGAGGAGATGTTGGAAGAGGCTATCTGCAGCCGGTTAAAGCCGAAGTTCCATAGTATTAACCTGCAAGCTTTCCAGCTGGGTCGAGAAAGCGTGTTGTTGGGTTAATTTTATTAACACTTCGCTTCATACTAGCGTCAAAAATGAGAGAGGGAGATTATGCAGAAGAATTTGATTATAATCGTAGTCATTGCCATCGTTGTTGTCGCTGGAGTTGTTGCGGGTTGGCAGTTAATGCAGGTACCGTCAGCTGAAGCCCGGAAAATCAAAATAGGCTTAGTGGCCGGTTATCAACTAGCTGAAGGTCAAGATATGGACCGTGCAGCTAGACTAGCTGTTAAGGAGATTAACGATGCTGGAGGAGTTTATGTCGCAGAATGGAATACTAACGTTGAAATTGAGCTGATAACAATTGATACAGAAAATGATTCACCTGACAAATCACTTGGTCCTGTGACTCAAGCGGTAGAAGAAGAACAAGTTGACCTACTAATAGGTGGTTACACAAGCTCAGGCACTCTTGCTAACCAAAAAGTTGCCATCGATAACCGTGTTCCCTACATAATAACTGGTGCGTCATCAAGTCTTGTCACACGAAGAGGTCCTCAAGCCAACTATGGAGGTCTTCCCGAAGATAGTGAATTGAGAATAGACGACGAGGAAGGAATGAGCTATATGTTCCACTATTGCACAACCACTGCAGACTACAGCGCCACAGTAGTTAAGTTCTTTGCTGAAGAGATGACGCCGTTGCTTGACAGCACATATGAATTTGATGCATCCAGAAACCTTAGGTTAGCTATAATTTACCGTGATGATCCATTCGGGAGAGGCGTTGTTGCTGACAGCAAAGCAACCATAGATGCTGAGGAATTGCCAATAGACGTTGTCGCAGAAAGGAGCTATCCAACAGATACGCTTTCCTTCCAGACTGATCTCACAGCCATAAAGGAAGCCGAGCCAGATGCAGTTTACGTTGTAGATTTCATTGCGAACACGGCTGAAATCATCAAGCAAGGACAGGCAGATGTGGAATTAAACACGGTTTACATCGCTGTTGAATGCTGTGAGGATCCTCAGTTCTATACTCTGCTGGGACAATATGGTAGTGAGCAGTTGTTAGAATCAAAGTTCGCTCCGTATGCTGGACCACCATACTACCTTGAATCAATCGAGACCTATGTGACAAATTACCAAGCAGCGTACAGTACACTGCCAGGGATGATGGGTGCTGACACATACGACGCTTTCTATATAGCGGCAGATGCTATCGAACGTGCAGGAACAGTGGACAAAGCAGCAGTTAGAGACGCCATAGAATCATGCACTTTGGATCAAATGCTGATAATAACTGAAACGAGCAAAATAGAATTCAGCACTGGAACAGACTATCACGAGATTGCGCCAGTGACTTTCATTGAACAGCTCATATGGAACGAAGATGTTAAAGAGTGCAGGTCCGTAATAGTGTATCCTGCAAGCGCGGAAGGCGTTGGCACATTGAAGCAAGCAGACTTTGTTCTGCCTACAGCATATGAACCGGGAAGCCCGTAGGCTTTCTCATCAACACTTTTTTCTTTCTTTGTTGATTGACTCTCGTATATTTTAAATAGCAAACATGAGAAAATAGGTCAGTCGATATGGCATGATTACGTCTGGCTTGATCCAAGCACTGCTTTGGGGATTAGCGTATGGTTGCATTTACATCCTCTTGGCTACAGGGCTAAACATAATCTTCGGAGTTATGAAACTCGTCAACTTTGCTCACGGTCAACTGCTGATGATCGGTGCCTACATAGCTTTTACCGTTACCACCGCGCTTGGTCTAAATTCTTACGTTGCTATTCTGGTGGCAATGGGTGCTGTTGCTTTAATCGGAGTTGGGCTTGAAAGATTCACTTTTCGCAGGGTGCTTGGAACAGATAAGCTAAACGAGATTTTCGTTAGTCTCGGCTTAATTTACGTGTTTGAAAATGTCGCGGTTCTTTTGTGGGGAAATACTACCCGTCAGATCCCAAGTCCTCTTCAAGGAATGCAGCTTTCCCTAGGAGGAGTTTCCATCCGCTACGACCTGTTATTTGCCATTTTAATTGTAGTAGTCATATTGGTGGCTCTTTTTCTGTTGCTAAAGAAAACCAAAATAGGGTTGGCTATGCGAGCAACCAGTCAAAAGAGCACCGCTTCCATGTTGATGGGTGTAAACATCGAGAAAGTCTACGTTTTCACCTTTGCTTTGGGCGCCGCACTAGCAGGGGCCTCAGGCGCGCTTTACGGAATAATATTCAATTTTAGCCCCACCATCGGAGCGCTTCCAACAATCAAAGCCTTCGCGATAATCATAATAGGCGGCTTAGGAAGCATACCCGGAGCAATAATCGGCGGTCTTCTCTATGGCATAGCTGAGAACACCGCGGTCTATTTTCTCGGTGGCGTATGGCAAGACGCTATCGCCTTTGCCCTGCTCATAATAGTGCTTTTGATTAGACCAACAGGAATCTTTGGCGAAAAGGGTGAATAAAAAGCGATGAAACAGACACTTATAAATTCGCTCGGCTCGATTAAGAGAGAGATAGTGAATTTTTCTCGCTCTCGAAAGTTTTACTTGATTCTAGCAGCTATGGCAATCGTGGTGATCCTTCCGCCGTTTTTAAGTAACTACGTTGTTAGCGAGGTTTTAACGCGTATACTTATTTTCGCAATTTATGCTTCAAGCTGGAATTTGTTGGCCTCTTCAGGACAAGGCTCCTTGGGGCATGCGGCTTTCTTGGGCGTAGGGGGCTTCGTCTCAGCTTTGATAGCCATAAAATTGGGCATACCACCAATATTTGCGCTCTTGTTAGGCAGCTTGCTCTCAGCAGCAATAGGCGTTCTCATTGGTCTCACATGTGTTAGATTGAAAGCTTGGTTTTTAGCCATGGTTACTTTCGGCTTCTCAGTAATCATCGTGACTATTTTCAGTGAACTTGATGATTTCACAGGAGCAGTTATGGGATTCCCAACTCCACTTATAGTCGACCGTGGCCTTCCATTTTACTACATGACCTTTACTATTGCACTAATCTCCATTTTGGCAATGTATCTTGTAATGAAATCAAAAATAGGCTTGGCTTTCAGGGCTATACACCAGAACGAACTTGAAGCCAAGATGGTCGGCATAAACACCGGGAAGTACAGGCTTATCGCTTTTGTCATCAGCACTTTCTTCGCAGGTTTGGCAGGAGGACTTTTCGCTCAGTCCATTCGCTACATTCATGTTTCAGTTTTTGACCCATATTACTCGTTTCTGCCGCTTATGATGTGCGTTATTGGAGGATTAGGCACCATAGAAGGACCAATAGTGGGCTCGGTCATAATCGTCACTATTGAATCTTACCTGCCTAGAATCGATACAGCCCTGAATGGGTTGATGGGGTCATTATTCCCTGCTGTAAGCAACGTGGGTCCTCCCATACGTATGCTAAGCTTAGGCCTATTCTTGCTCGCAGTAGTAATTTTCGCTCCAAAAGGAGTAACTCCTCTTATAAAGAAAGCCTACAATTATTTACGCAGCAACGTGAAGGAGGAAAAAACGTGATGAAAGGAAAAGACATCTTTCGAGAAATCTTAGGAATCCAAGTTCTTGAAGTGAAAGACGGCTACGCAAAACTGTCTCTGAAAGTAACGAAAAGCCACACGAACGCGTTAGGCGCGGCTCACGGTGGAGCAATCTTTGCATTAGCAGATTGTGCCTTCGCAGAGGCTTCCAACTATGGGGAAAACGTTGCGGTCGCAGTTCAGGTAAGCATTAATTTTCTGAAACCTGCTTTTGAGGGCGACACGCTCACGGCTGAGGCGGTCAGGGTATCAGATGGAAAAACACTCGGGTTGTACCAAGTGACAATCTCCAAACCAGACAAGAAAATAGCCTTCTTTTCAGGATTAGCGTTCAAAACATAGCTTAAATCAGCTTCTTAAGCCACATCTATGATTGAACCTTGAAGCCAAATCCAGGCAAGAAGCCTTTCTGCTTAAAAGGTGAATAGTGAGTCCATCATCCTTTACAGAAAAGTTTCTTTATATAAGGGGGTATAGTCTTTTCCGAGCACAACAGTCCCAACAACCTATTTAGTGCCTAACAGCCAACACTGCAGAAACCCTATAAAGGCAGGTCATCGCAGAGCACAAACACGCTCTACACATGCCCTAATCCCTCAAGTTTCCTTAATACAAACTCTACAGGGAAAACCTGCAGTTTTTCATCGCCTAAAGGAATCTCCCGCACAGATGTGTAACCTCGTTTTTCACGAATCAAAAATTCACGTTTCACGCTTAATCCGCCTCCGTAGCCTCCCAACGTGAAGTCTGAACTGACAACCCTGTGGCAGGGAACAATCGGCGCGAAAGGATTCAAAGTCATAACATGACCAACGGCTCTTGGACTGCCTCCAGCCGCTTTAGCTATTGAACCGTAAGAAGACACGTAGCCTAAGGGAATTAAAGATGCTGCTTCAAGCACTCTCTGGGTGTAAGCTGACAAATGTTCAGTTGCTAAAGGAAACTTTTGAGGAACAATATTTCCGTCGTACACGTTTTTTACTGAGGCGAGAACGGTTTCAGCGAAGGCTGACGTCTCTGGGAAAACTTTGAAGGGAACGTTAAATGGTATACTGCTTAACAGTTTTTTCAGGGTTTCTTGTTCGCTGTGTGCGAAGGAAGTGCTGAAGACGCGTTGCTCAGTGCAGGCAGCTCCGAACCATACTCCACCAATGTTTTTTTTGTAAACGCCTATCATTTTCTTCTTCCTCTGCGAAACGTTGTCGCATGACATATGTGAAGGCTTGTTGGGTTGTAAAAGGTTTCTTAGTGCAGTAGCCTACTTCTTTTGGTAGCACTCCATGCAGATGGCAACTACTTTAACATTATGAAGCGGCTGCTGGAAGCGTAAGCCTTTTGCTAGCACGGTTACGTAACCCACGGGTTTTCCGCATTTTTGGCATCTTACTGGTTTAGCATCGCTCATCTTCCATCAGTAAAAGCGTGCTTTGCCACTCTTTATAAGCTTGCTTTCAGCCGCGTTTCATGGTTTATTGATGCTTATAAGTAAACTTAATAGCTTGCCTTGTGTATATCAACGAGAACGGTGAAAAGCACATGGAAGGTTACGGCCAACAAGCACAACAAGGCGGAATGGCCTGGATTCCAGGCGCCACAACAGTCGGAGTTGTCTGCGCAGACGGAGTCATCTTGGCTTCTGAAAAACGCGTAACATACGGTCACTTTGTCATGAGCAAAGGCGGCAAAAAAGTTTTCAAAATAACAGACCAGATAGGCTCCGCTTACGCGGGACTTGTCGGCGACATGCAGGTCCTTACCAGAGAAGTGGAGGCGCAAGCCAACCTTTTCAGCATGGAAGTCGGCAGGCGAATTTCAGTTAGAGCTACAGCCAAGCTTATGTCCAACATTCTCTTCAACCGTCGATATGCGCCGCTAATCACGCAGACGATTGTAGGCGGCTTAGACGATGAAGGTCCAACGCTTTACGTGCTGGACGTTCTAGGCTCACTTATACCTGACAAGTATGCTGCAGTCGGCTCTGGAACAGAAATAGCTATGGGCGTTTTGGAAGAAGGTTACAAAGAAGAATTAACCGTGGAAGAAGCAAAAGCGCTCGTCATCCGAGCTGTTAAATCAGCCATAAGCAGAGACGCCATGAGCGGCGACGGAATAGACTTCCTGATAATAACCAAGGAAGGCGTAGCTGAAGAATCAATAAAATTCTAAACCCGCGAGTTTTAACGCGACATTAACCATCGGCACAGCAGCTTGATGGGCACGTGCTGTGGTTGTGCAGTAGGGAAGTGGTGGCTTGGCTTTCGAACTGAGTTTGGAAGAAGGAGAATTCTTGGTGCGTCTTGCGCGGAACGCGGTGAAAGAGTATTTGGCGACAGGGAGAACTGTTAAAGCTCCAGCAAGAACGCCTGAAAAGCTGTTTGAGTGCTGCGGGGTTTTCGTTACCATAAACCGTTTGGAAAACGGGGAGAAAAAGCTTCGAGGCTGCATAGGTTATCCTTATCCTACAAGTCCGCTGGTTGAGGCGGTTATTGATTCTGCTGTGAACGCGGCAACGCGGGACCCAAGGTTTTATCCGCTTTCTTCAAGCGTTGTTGACAACGTGGTTTTCGAAGTTAGCGTGCTCACTCCACCTGAAACCGTGGAAGTTGGGAATCCCAAGGAATACTTGGCTAAAATCAAAGTGGGCGAAGACGGGTTAATCGTTGAGAAAGGCGGCTACAAGGGGCTGCTTCTGCCTCAGGTGCCTGTTGAATGGGAATGGTGCGAAGAAGAATTCTTGTGCCAGTGCTGCGTCAAAGCTGGGCTTCCACCAGACAGCTGGCTGACTAAGGGCGCTAAAATCTACAAGTTTCAAGCCATAGTTTTTGAAGAGGAAACTCCG
>Ga0272441_10001531_pt1 | contig 49246 bp, 62 predicted proteins | sample SSMProp6N_FD_193582 | JGI IMG/M metagenome (GOLD analysis project Ga0272441, IMG submission 193582) | Marine sediment archaeal communities from Little Sippewissett salt marsh, Falmouth, MA, United States - SSM-Prop-6N | ecosystem: Environmental > Aquatic > Marine > Wetlands > Sediment ... | reverse complement strand
GTGGCACGTGTGCGACTGACGGGCACGCTTGTACCGCATGATAACGATAAATGGGCCGCGAGCCGGCGCACGACGCTCACCGACTACGTGGATGCGAGCCAGGTGCTGATCGAGTGGGCACGTCTCTGTGCGCTGCGGGCGTTACGTGTGCACGTCGCTACCGCGTGCCGTGCCGTTGGCATGGATGAGGTCGCAGCCACGGTTGAGTCCGTCAACGACGCGGCAACACTCGACGAGATTACAGCCGCCGCCAGGAACGCCGCCATGGCCGCCGCCAGGAACGTCGGGGACGCCGCCATGGCCGCCGCCAGGAACGTCGGGGACGCCGCCAGGAACGCCGCCTGGAACGTCGGGGACGCCGCCAGGAACGCCAGGAACGCCGCCTGGGGCGCATGGGACGCCGCCAGGGACGCCAGGGACGCCGCCGGGAACGTCGGGGACGCCGCCTGGAACGTCGGGGACGCCGCCTGGAACGTCGGGGACGCCGCCAGGAACGCCAGGGTCGCCGCCTGGAACGCCAGGGCCGCCGCCAGGGACGCCGGGGCCACCGGGGTCGCCGGGGCCGCCATGTACGCCAAGGAAAAGGCATGGCAGAACGGGCTCCTGGAGCGGATGCTGCGGGAACGGCTTAGAGCGAACGGATAGGCACAGGAGATACTGACATGACAACCAAACGCAAACAGGTCACGTGCTGGCACTGGGCCGGCGATACGTTGCGCGACGGGCGTGCTCTGCCCAGTCGGGGCGAGACGATCAAGCACGACGGGCCGGTGGTGCCGTGCAAGAACGGGCTGCACGGCTCAGAGCAGGTAGTTGACGCGCTTGAATATGCACCGGGCAGCAATGTAGCGCGCGTGCGACTGACGGGCACGCTTGTACCGCATGATAACGATAAATGGGCCGCGAGCCAGCGCACGATGCTCACCGACTACGTGGATGCGAGCCAGGTGCTGATCGAGTGGGCACGTCTCTGTGCGCTGCGGGCGTTACGTGTGCACGTCGCTACCGCGTGCCGTGCCGTTGGTATGGATGAGGTCGCAGCCAAGGCCGAGTCCGTCAACGACGCGGCAACACTCGACGAGATTACAGCCGCCGCCAGGAACGCCGCCATGGCCGCCGCCAGGAACGTCGGGGACGCCGCCAGGAACGCCGCCTGGAACGTCGGGGACGCCGCCATGGACGCCAGGTACGCCGCCATGGCCGCCGGGAACGCCGCCATGGACGCCGGGGACGCCGCCTGGAACGTCGGGGACGCCGCCTGGAACGTCGGGGACGCCGCCTGGAACGTCGGGGACGCCGCCAGGAACGCCAGGGTCGCCGCCAGGAACGCCAGGGTCGCCGCCGGGGACGCCAGGGCCGCCAGGGCCGCCAGGGACGCCGGGGCCACCGGGGTCGCCGGGGCCGCCATGTACGCCAAGGAAAAGGCATGGCAGAACGGGCTCCTGGAGCGGATGCTGCGGGAACGGCTTAGAGCGAACGGATAGGCACAGGAGATACTGACATGACAACCAAACGCAAACAGGTCACGTGCTGGCACTGGGCCGGCGATACGTTGCGCGACGGGCGTGCTCTGCCCAGTCGGGGCGAGACGATCAAGCACGACGGCCCGGTGGTACCATGCAAACAGGGGCTGCATGGCTCAGAGCGGGCTATCGACGCATTGCGGGATGCACCGGGCAGCAATGTGGCACGTGTGCGACTGACGGGCACGCTTGTACCGCATGATAACGATAAATGGGCCGCGAGCCGGCGCACGACGCTCACCGACTACGTGGATGCGAGCCAGGTGCTGATCGAGTGGGCACGTCTCTGTGCGCTGCGGGCGTTACGTGTGCACGTCGCTACCGCGTGCCGTGCCGTTGGCATGGATGAGGTCGCAGCCACGGTTGAGTCCGTCAACGACGCGGCAACACCCGACGAGATTACAGCCGCCGCCAGGAACGCCGGGGCCGCCGCCGAGGACGCCGCCAGGTACGCCAGGAACGCCGCCTGGGGCGCCGGTGCCGCCGCCAGGTACGCCGCCGAGGACGCCGCCAGGTACGCCAGGAACGCCGCCTGGGGCGCATGGGACGCCGCCAGGGACGCCAGGGACGCCGCCTGGAACGTCGGGGACGCCGCCAGGAACGCCAGGGTCGCCGCCTGGAACGCCAGGGCCGCCGCCAGGGACGCCAGGGCCGCCGCCGGGAACGTCGGGGACGCCGCCAGGGACGCATGGTACGTCGAAAAACAACACCAGAACAGACTCCTGGAGCGGATGCTGCGGGAGCTCATGCGCAACCATTGACAGGCCGAGCGGACAACAAACGACCGCAGGTCCGAGTCCCAAAAACCATGCGCAAAAAACACCACGATTTTCGGTGCACAAAAAACGGGTCAAATGTATTGGATTGCGGACACTTGGGTACTAAACTTGGTTTAGTAGTCAGAAAAGCCAATGTTTACAGGGGTTTTCGAAGATGTCACCCACCGTCACCCACGTCACCCACCGTCCTCTTTATTAGAGGCCTGTCGTGCAAAAACAGACACCGGAACGGGTGTTGTACGAGAGATCCTGTATATAGGGAAACGGTGGGTGACGTGGGTGACGCTGGGTGATTTGGCTGTTTGCGGCGCGAAAGTTGTGCCGGTTGGCCGGGTGCGTTTGTTTTTCGCCAGCGCCGAAAGTTGCGCTGGCTGACTGGGTGCGCGAAAACAGGCAACGCACCCGGGCAGAGAACGCAACTTTGCTCCGTGGCGAAATAGCGCACGATCACAAGATATGGTACAGACGCTATCCGTTTCGCGGCACAAGATGTAGTAGGTCGGTTTCGGGCGAAATCGGCTCCCGAAAACAAACCCGAAAAAGGGGTTGACACGACCGGGCGAATTGGGTATGGTACCCGACGACGATGACAGACGTGCTCACAACCAACGCAGCATGTATTGCCCCGCACCGACCCAGCACAGCACACACCTCACGCGGGCGTGTCTTGTCGTCGTCAACGGTCGGCTGCGGGGCTCTCTCTTAAGGAGGAAAGCATGAAGAAGGATGAACAGAAGGGCGGTAGTGATGTGGCCATCGCGCGACGGGAGCCGTGCGCGCCGATGCCGGTCGGGTCGATCAGCGAGCTTGCGCAGGTCGGCAAGCTGTTCGAAACGAGCGGCATGTTCGGGTGCCGCGAGCCCGGCCAGGGCCTCGTCGTCGCGATGACGTGCCAGATGCGAGGGATCGACCCGCTGGCGTTTCGGCAGACGTACCACTTGATTGACGGCACGCCGACGATGCAGTCTCATGCGATGCTCGCCCGGCTGCGCGAGCTGGGAGGCTCGTACAAGATCATTGAGCGGTCTCCGGATCGCGCGGCGATTGAGATGTCGTTCGGCGGTAACAAATATTTGTCGGAGCTGACGTGGCTCGAGGCACAGAAACAACCCTACGTGTACGCGAAGGACAGGAAGACGCTTAAGAGGAACTGGGGCACCGAGCACAAACGGAAGCAGATGCTCTGGGTCAGGGCAATCTCGGACGGCGTGAATGTCGTCGCGCCGGAGGTCAGCGCCGGCATGTATCCGCCCGAGGTTGTGCAGGACTTCGAGGAGCGCGCGGCCACCGCTCGCACGGTACACGTCGAGGTCGAACCGAGCATAGCGGCAAGGACACCGGAACCGGATCCGGCCCCCGACGAGCCCGTGACGGGCGAGTTGATCCCGCCAACGCAGGAAAAGCTGGAGCCGCCGCGGGATCCGGATATTGACTACACGGTGATGCCGGCTGGCAAGTTTGCCGGCAAGGCATGGTCGGAATTTTCGTTGGAACAGCTCGAAAGGGCGCTCAAGCTCAAGAGCCCGAAAATCACCTACTATCACCGCAAGGAAATCATGGCAGAGATTGTGGCGAAAACCGCAGAGCAGGCCGGTGCCGTGCCGGCGAAGAAAGCGGAGACGAAATGAACACCGCATTGACCATCCAATTGCCAAAGCAGCCCGGAACCATCGAGATTTCCGGGAAATGGCAGGACAAACGTGACGTGCTGCTTGCCGAGGCATCCGAACTGCCGGCCAAAATCGAAAGCCAAGAGGATTTCGAGCTCGGCTCTGAGTGGCTCAGGAACGCCACGAAGCACGCCAAGACACTGGAGAAGGAGCGCAAGGCCCTCACAGCGCCATTTCTCAAGGCTCAGCGGGCGATTAAGGCCGCGTGTGACGAGGCAAGTGCGAAGCTGCTGGTTGTGAAAGGCGAGATCAACCCGCGACTCGACGCCTACGCGACCGAGCAGCGACGCCGGCAAGCCGAAGAGCGGCGGCGGATCGAAGAGGAGGAGCGCGCGCGCGCGGAAGAGCAAATGGCCGCGGCCGACGAGCTGGGACTGGACGCCGAAGATGCGGTCATCCCCGAAACGCCGAGCCCGGAACCGACCGTGCAGCAGGCTGAATCGCAGGATGCCAGGGTCCGGTCAACCATCATGTGGGAAGTGGTACACATCGGGCAGGTACCGCGCGCGTTTCTCTCGCTCGACGAGCGGTGCGTCAACGACTACGTGCGCGAGCGCAAGGACGAGATCCGCGCGGCGATTGAAGCAGGCAAGTCGATTGACTGGATTCCCGGGATCAGGATCTTCGAGAAGGTGTCGACGGTCAGCAGATAGGGAGCCGCGCGAATGGAACTGTTGATGCCGATGGACCGGTACGGTTGCGGGTTCGGGTTCGGGTCCGGTTGCGGGTTCGGGTTCGGGTACGGGTACGCATCCGGGGGCGGGCACGGGTCCGGGTCCGGGGTCGGGGACGGCATCGGATCCGGGGGTGGGGCATCGTTCGGGGACGGGTACGGGGACGGGATCGCATTCGGGGACGGGCATGGGTACGGGTACGGGCTTGAGTACGGGGTCAAGGGAACAGACAAAACGGAGGATGAATAGTCATGCAACGCAAAGAAACGCTGACAGGTTACGCAGTCGTGGTGCTGGACCGGGGATTCGTCTACGTCGGACACGTGGAGTGTGACGACAGGTGGTGCGTGATCACCGACGCACGAAATATCCGATATTGGGGCACGACCCAGGGGTTGGGCGAAATTGTCCTGGGCGGACCGACATCCAAGACTAAATTGGATGCCGTCGGCACGGTGCGCGCACCACTGCATGCAGTCATCCATATTATGGATACGGAGAAGAGCAAATGGAACTGTTGATGCCGATGGACCAGTACGGTTGCGGGTTCGGGTTCGGGTCGGGTTGCGGGTTCGGGTTCGGGTCGGGGTACGGGTACGGGTACGGGTACGGGCACGGGCGCGGGGGCGGGCACGGGCGCGGGCGCGGGTCCGGATCCGGGGGCGGGCACGGGTACGGGGGCCTGGACGGGGACGGGTCCGGGCACGGGGGCGGGTTCGGGTCCGGGTCCGGGGACGGGTACGGATTGATAGATAACTGATAGTGAGGAGGACACATGCAACGCATCGAAAAAGCCGGAGAGTACGTCGTGACAATCCGCGAGCCCCGGTGGGTCGAGATGCCGCCGAAGGATAACGACACGGCCCGCATGCAGCTGGTGCTGCCGGGCTACTGCGAGATCGACGGTGAGGAGCACGTAATCGACGGCAGACTGTTGTTTCTGCGGACCATCGTGGGCAGCGGCACCAACAAGGGCAAAGCACTGTGGGAGGTCAGCGCGCGCACGTGTACCGATCTTGGCATGTCCGAACCGTTCAACCCGTCGAACATCGCCGAGCTGGACAACTGCGAGGCCGTGTACGTGGTGCAGCCGGAAGAGTACGAGGGTAAAGTGCGCATGCGGGTGCGGTTCATCAACCCGGTGCGCCGCCGGCCGCTGTCGGACGAAGCTGCCGCGTCGATCTGGGCCAAGCTGACCGGTGATGCCGCGTCCGCGAACGACGACGATGACGACTTGGACATGGGCGATAACAACGACTCGCCACCGTTCTGATGAAGATCGATGAAGATCATTGTAGACACCCGAGAGCAACAGCCGTGGGCCTTCCCGCCGGAAGTGGCGGAGACGGCCCGCGGCACGCTGCTCGCGGGCGACTACGCGATTGCCGGCGACGACTGCTTCGCCATCGAGCGCAAAAGTTTGGATGACTTCGTCGGGACCATTTCCAGCGGGTGGGACCGGTTCGAACGCGAGATGGACCGCATGGAGACTGCGCTGTTCCCGGTGCGCGTCGTCATTGTCGAGGGCAGCATGAGCGATATCATCGAACACAAGTACAACCACCCGCGCGTGTCGCCCGCGTTCGTGCTCCGGCAGATCGCCGAGCTGACACTGCGCGGTGTGAGTGTGCTGTTGGCCGACCACCCGGTGAGCGCCGCCGGGTTGGCGTATATAATCCTGAAGCGACGCGCGGAGCAGATTGGAGTTGCGGAATGACAAACGACGAAATTCTTGAAATCGTGATCGAAAGCGAGGACTTCGGCGAACCCACAACCTTACACGACTATCTGCGCCGGCTACTTTCTGCCGTGTGGCAGGAGGCAGAAGGGTTCTGCGGAAAGCGTCCGTTTGGGAATAGCGGATGGCAATATGATGTGTATGCCGCGCTGATCCGAAACAAAGTCATGCCAGGAGATTTTGACGAGAATGGATACGTTGCAGAAACAGACACCGATGCTGCTGATCGCTTGATTATTTCGTTGATCGACCACGTCTTCACGAAAAGGCACACCAATGGAATTGACGGCCCGCATCCTGAAAGCCAAGCGTGATCAGGTCTGGTACTACCGCAAACCCGATTCGCAGTGGACGATCCTGAAGACCGACAAGGGCTGCTGCAAGGGCGTCGTGCCGTGGGAACCGCGCGAACACGACCAGATCAAAATGACCGGCGAATACAAGTTGAGCAGGTTCAACGGTGCGCGGGAATTTTGCTTCGCGTCTTGCTCGATGGACATGCCGACCGATTCCAAAAACATGCTGGAGTATGCCTGCGCGATCACCAGCGGGCTCGGCCCGGCCGCGTTTGTGCGGATCTGGGAAAAGTACGGCGCAGACTGGCGCGACGTGCGCGAACTGGACATCCCTGGAATCACGGCCACAGCAAAGTTCGCATGGCAGGACACGCTGCGCCGGATCGACGACCAACAGGAACGCTCAAACACTATCGCTTGGCTGATGGGACACGGCTGCACGATGCGGATGGCGCAGGTTGCGTTCGAGAAGTTCGGGCTCGCGACGCAGGCCCGCGTGACGCAAGATCCGTATTGCCTGACCGAGCTGCCGCACTACGGATTCGCGGTTGTTGACTCTCGGATTCGCGGTTCGCTCGGGATCAAGGACGACGACCCGCGCCGCGTGGATGCCGCGATCCTCTACATCATGCGCGAGCGGAGCCGGTCGCACGGAACGGCAATCCCGCGCGAGGATCTGTTCGGCGAATTGAGTCGACTCGTGCCGCTGGATCGCGAACGTTTTCGCGAGCGGTGCAAAACGCTGATGATCTGTAAATGGATTGTCGAGGTCGATCACGAACACGTCGCGCTGATCGATGACTACGAGGACGAGGTGAAGATATGGAAGATGATCGCGCTGTAAGTAGATATCGAATCGAGTTTAATGGTCAACGATTTCGAGTTGCCAAGCAGAGGCGATTCCTTTGGTGGTCGTGGTGGGATTGTGCGCTCTGGTATTTCTGTACCGGAAACCCCGTCAATTTTTCCACCTATGCAGAAGCTGAATCCGCATTAGATCGATGGTTCCTTGCCCCACAACGCGCACGCGAACACGGATGGCAACCAACCGAAAGGATTGTGGAGTGATCTCCCTTGACGAATCCCAACAGTCGGCCGTCGAAGGCGCCGCGGCGCTCGGGCTCAGCATCATCACCGGCGGCGCGGGCACCGGCAAGACGACCCTCATCGCCGAGCTGACGCGCTACCTCATCAAATACGGTCACGAGCCGATCCTGATGGCACCGACCGGCAAGGCGGCGGCCCGGCTCAAAGAGGCGACCGGCTACCAAGCGCACACGATCCACCGCGAGCTTGGCTGGAACGGTTCGATTTTCATGCGCCGGCACGCCGACAATCTGCGGGGCCCGGTGATCATCGACGAGGCCAGCATGGTCGACTCGTGGCTGATGGCCCGGCTGCTTGAGTACAAGCCGCCGCAGCTGATCCTTGTCGGCGACCGCGCGCAGCTCCCGCCGGTCGGGAAGGGTCAGCCGTTCCATGATCTGATCACGCTCTGCCCCGACCAGACATGGACGCTCACGACCTGCTACCGCGCGAGCGGCGCGATCCACAAAGCATCACAGATGATCCGCGATGGCGACATCCCGCGCCAGTCGTTTCGCGGCGGCGGCGAATCGTGGACCGTGCGCGAAACGAAAAACATCCACAAGAGCCAAGCACTCATCGAGCAGTGGACCCGCGACGGCCTGATGGACTTCACGCACGACGTGATCCTCGCACCGCAATACGGCGACCCCGAGAAAAACGACGGTGGCATCCACGCGATCAACCGCGCGGTCAAGGCGATTGTCAACCCGTCGCTGAAGGGCGAGACGTGGTCGGGCGGGGACAGGGTGATGAACACGCAGAACTTCGCGCAGGCCGACTATTGGAACGGCGACATCGGCACGGTGATCGGTTCCGGCATGCGAGACAGATATTTGCAGGTCGAGCTGGACCGGCGGCCGGGCGAGCCCATCGAGATTGACGCCGATAAAAGAAAGCACCTGATCCACGCGTATTGCCTGAGCGTGCACAAGAGCCAGGGTTCGCAGTTCCGCCGGGTGATCTTCCTTTGCCACTATCGGCACAGCCACATGCTGACGCGCGAGCTGATCTACACGGCCATCACGCGCGCGCAGGAAGGCGTCTGCGTGCTCGGCGAGTTCGGCGCTATGCGGAAAGGGCTGGAGATTCTGTCTCACAAGACAACGGTGTTGCAGGTGCTGGCGAAGCAGAGAGGAGGCGCAGACCTATGAGCCGGATCTACATTGCATCAAGTTGGAAAAACGCCGACATACTACCGCCCTTTGCGGTTACATTGGAAATTTGGGGTAACGAAGTTGACTGTTTCTGTCGCGAGGATACAGGCCGATTCGTATTCTCGTTTCGGGATATAGACAATGCAGAGAACATCGACCAGTTCGACATGATGAAAACGCCGCAATGTCGGAAAGCGTTCGCGGAGGACAAGAAGTGGTTGGACTGGGCTGATACGGTCATTATGGTGCTGCCGTGTGGACGCAGCGCACACCTAGAAGCGGGGTATGCAGTCGGCCAAGGGAAACGTCTTGTGATTCTCGGCGAATTCCCAAAGGGCGAGTGGGACGTGATGTATGGGTTCGCGGATCTATTGGTCGGCTTAAACGACCGTAACTGGAGCACAAAGCTCCGGCAATTTCTCAAAATAAGGAATTGATGTATGCAGATCTACGACTGGAACGAAATCAAGGCAACAGCTGACTGCGTCGAATACTGCAAGTCCGAACTGCACATGACCGAGGCCGGGCATTCGAAAGGGTGGACCCGTTTCAATTGCCCCTGGCGACCCGGGGCCGACTCCGAATCGTTCAGCGTCCGCAAGCAGGGCTACCGCGACCACGTCGAAAAGAAAAGCGGCAGCATCCTCGACCTCGCCGCGAACGCGCAGTTCGGCGGCGACATCTGGCGCGCTCAGGAACACCTGGGCCGGTATTACGGCCTGAGTCCGAGGATCAAAGCCAGCGAGGCGCGGCGCATTGCGAAGGTGTACGACTACACCGACCTGGACGGCACGCTGCGGCACCAGACAGTGCGGTTCGAGCCGAAGGGATTCGCGCAGCGGCGACCGGACCCGACGAAACCGGACCATTGGATCTGGAACCTGGACGACATCGATCCGGTGTTATACCGCATGGACGTGTGGCGCGATAGCAGCAGTGTTGCCGTGGTCGGCGGCGAGAAAGACGCGGACAACCTGATCGCGCTCGGTGTGCCCGCGACTACAAACGCGATGGGCGAAGGCAACTGGCGCGACGAGTACAACCAACGCTTTGCCGGAAAGTCGGTCGTGATCGTGCCGGACAACGACGACGCCGGCACGGCACACGCTCAAAACGTCGCGCAGCACATCCTGCCGGTTGCCATGCGGGTCAAAATCCTCACGCTGCCCGACCTGCCGCCGAAGGGTGACGTGTCCGACTGGATCGATGCGGGCGGGACCAAGGCCCAGTTCCTGGCCCTGGCACGCGACGCACAGATAGTCACACCGCAGCCAGAACAGATCAACACCGACGATGCCGACACGTCGGTCGCCAAGCGCGCGAACCTTGTGCCGCTTTCGAACTACACGACGCAGACCGAAGAAACATCGACCGGCAAGGTCAAAGAGTTTTCTTCGCCACGTCAGATCGTCGATATCATGGATGACGTGTTTCGCCGGTTTTGGGGATTCCCTCGCCGGGTCGGGCGCAACCTGTTTGACCATGACCGCAAGACGGGGCAGATCCGATTCATCGAGGCCGCGCAGGCCCTGTCTGGATGGATCGCCGAGAAGTCCGGGCACCCGCTGCTTTGGAAAGACAGGCTTGAGGGTGCGGTCTCGAAACAAGAACTGTACTACGGCATCTTCTCAAACGCACAGCAATACCAGTTGATCAGCGGCGTGCCGAGCTGGCCGTCGCGTACCGATGTGTACTACACGCACAACAATCTACCAGCGCCGACCGCGGACGCTCGCATGTTCTACGAATTTTGCGATTTCTTCGCGCCGCACAAACCAGAGGACCGCAGCTTGATCGAGTTGTTTGTCGCCGCACCACTGTACTACCGCTACAAGGTTGACCGCCCGCTCTGGATCATCGACTCGCCGCGCGGCCAGGGCGTTGGCAAGACCAAGCTGGTCGAGATGGTTGCGTATCTGTACGGTGGTGACGACGCCGACTGCGGCGAGCCAATATGGGTCAACAGCAAGGAGGTTAATAACGAGATCCAAATGGATCGCGTCATCCGGCGCCTACTCACCAAATCCGGGCGCAAGAAACGGATCATGTGTTTGGACAACGTCACCGGCTACTTCAACAGCCCGTCGCTGTCGACCCTCGCAACGCAGGGCAGCGTGACCGGCCTTGCCCCGTTCGGGCGTACAGAGGAAACGCGGCCGAACGATCTTACCTACGTGATCACGAGCAACAGCGCAACCGTCGGGCGCGACATCGCCAGCCGCGCGTTCATCTTGCAGCTCGATCAACCCGACACGACTAAGGAGTGGGAGCTGCAAGTCGTGTCGTTCATACGGGCGCATCGACTCCAGATCATCGCGGACATCGTTGGCATCTTGGAACGTGGCCCGCAGTTCGACCTGCCGCCCGTCACCCGCTTTCGGACGTGGGAACGCGAGGTCATGGTGCCGGTACTGCAAACGCCCGAAATCTACACGTCGGTTTTCAAGCTGAACCAAGCTCGCAAGATGTCAGCCGACGGCGAACTCGACGAAGCAGAACAGATCCGCGAGTATTTCACAACACAGATTCGCGAGTTTGGCTATGACCCCGACGACCGTTGTTTCTGGATCCGGTCGAACGTGGTCACGCAGTGGGCTGGAGATGCGGTCCCCGGAATCGGTGGGCGGCTCAACCGAAACGCAATGCACAAAGTCCGCAACATGATCAAGGGGGGCATGCTGCCCGAACTCTCGAGTGACATCGAAAAATGGCCGACCCGGCGCGGGCATCGCGGCTTGATGTGGAACCACGACAAGTACCGAGCCGGTGACGATGTCATTGTATTTTCGAAGAACGCGAACAATGCAATTGAGACACACTGACCGGAGGAGAATTATGGCAGTAACCGAACGGATGCAGCGTGCGCTGGCAAGCGTCGGAGAGAATACCCCGCAGCGACGCGCTGAGGACAAGCTGCGACTGGCGCACACGCGCGTGGGGATGGCAGCATCATACGTGCGAGACGGGCTGCCGGCAGCGGCGGTGTCGGCATACATCAACGCCAAGCAAGCGCTGGATGCCGTCAAGCCGGTCCTAGACGCGTGGTTGCTTGGCACGGACGAAACGTCGGAACCCTACCGCCGCGACGCCTATCGGGACAAATCATGAAACCAGACGAACCAATCTGCACAACGTGCGCGCACCGGCTGGGCTACACACGACCAGATCAAAACTGCACATATCGGATCGACGTGTGCAGCCAGTGCGGCGACGAAACGGCGGTCAGCGCCGTGCGGGACTGGACACGTCGGCCGCTGCAAACGATCAACATCGCGGATCACGTCACAGAGTTTGATCTGCGGCGTGAGGCAGCGGCCGACGAGGACGCAAAGAGGAGGTAGACATGGCAACAACATGCACACGCTGCGAGGGTAGCGGATTCCTGAACATCGAACACTTGCCCGATGCGGTCGCAGAACTGGACACGGATAAGATTCTTGCGTGGCTCGCATCGCATTCGGACGAATATCCCGACGTGACGGTGTGCGACTGCTGCGGAGACGGCGAGGGCTGGTACGGCATACCCGGTGAACACTACAACAGCGACGACCCACCAGGACTCAAGGGGCCGTATGCGTACAACGGCGGACTGTGCAAATGCCATTGATTGCCAACAGTCGATTAGACAGAGATGAAAGGGAGGCGGGAATCTGATAATTAAAGGAGCCAAGGAGTCAGATGACAAGAGCGGATTGGTGGTTGCGCTCCAGACGCTCGCGCCCGCCTCCCTTATTATTATCAGGAGGTAGATCCATGATACCGCTGCTGCAACTGCTGGTGCTGCTCGTGGTGACGATTTTTGTCTGCGCGTGCGGCGAGGAGATGATGGGAAGATGATGCGACAAGTCCAAATGGACGCGGCATTCCAATGTCGAGGGAGGGGGTGATGCCTTGTGGCCAACCATATACTCAGGGTGAAGATATTATTCTTACCAATCGGCCTTACTATTGGTCGCGGCAGGGGGAACGGCGTTGCGCATCCTGCCGAGATAAACACGCATACCGCCCAATCGCAGCGAGGAGGCAGGAAATGAAACACGGTGACTATGTTCTCGCAACAAAGTATCGTGACGGCGATCCGCAAGACCATTGGGCAGTAGGCTTCTATGATAGATGATTTTACGAAAGGCACCTTGTAACCGATGGAGATGGGAACCAGTTTCGACGTGGTGGCTTTCGTCGCGTTGATCGGATATCAAAGCGCATTGGTGATGTGCTCGTGAAAAATATCCCATGGATCGAACAGGCATGCCCTAGTGTCTGGTATTGGCGGTATCATCCCAAACAACTAGAGCACATGGTTGACGTGTTGGAAGGACGTGCGACGAACGAGGAAAGGAACGAGCGATGAGAAAGATAAAAGTGGAGGTACGTGCAGCAAAGGCCTTTGGACTGTGGTTTGGGGAAGCAGCCGAAAACGTCTTAGCAAATAGATGGATACTTGATACCCCGATAAAATACAAAACCAAGGCCGGAGCCCTCCGTGCGATCAAACGGGCATGCAAGAGACTGGGGTGGGAGGTGGTGACGTGAGCAAGAAGGTACAAGAGAAGTGGTGGCGGTGCAACAAATATCCTTGGGCATGTTCGACCAAGCACCGTACCAAGAAAGAGGCCGACGAGTGTGAGAAGCGTCCAACGGGTATCTCCTACACGATGCCCAAAAAATCTGTTGACGCATACCTATAGCGATCAACTCAACGCGGGAAGGAGCCGTCTGCGCGTGCGGCGAGGAGATGATGGGAAGATGATGCGACAAGTCCAAATGGACGCGGCATTCCAATGTCGAGGGAGGGGGTGATGCCTTGTGGCCAACCATATACTCAGGGTGAAGATATTATTCTTACCAAGGGCCGTCGCATTTGATCGCGGAAACCAGGAGAGCAGACGATGAAGAACCCAAAGAAGGGACAAACCGTAATTGTCTATGACCGCTATCGCTTCGCGTTGCCTCTTAGGGCGCTAGTAGTCGGTCTATCGACGGCAAACGATGGTGTACAGGTGCAACTCATGGAGTCGAACAACTCGAACTACCCTGTCGGGTGTGACAACGTGTGGATATCGCGTCGGCAGCTTCGCAAGGTCCAGGTGATGGAGGAAGATGAGTCACCATCAAAGGAGTGGGTATGTTATGGCTACAAGACGACGCTCGCGAAACTCGGAGTACCAAGCAATTATCCGTTTCTCTCATCAGGATATTGCGAAGAGTTGTGTAACTACATTAGGCATCTACTCAAGTGTCAACCCGACGAGAAAGAGCCACGTCTGAGGGTGGGGGATTATGTGGTCATCAAGGATAGTCCGAAAGTTTGGCAAATCAGACTTTCCGATGACCCAGCGTCAATCCACAAACGGCTGTGGTCTCCTTGCGGACCAGAAGAATGCAAACATCATGCGTCTCTGCTCACTCTCATACCCGACCCACCACCGAAACTGCCGGATGGTTGGGAGCTTATTTGGGAATGGAGGAAGTTTGATCCTGAGAGTGATGAGGGGTATGTGTGTATGACTGCCGATGGGACATACGCTACGACGGTGACATGGCACATGCGCATAGGTATGACAGCAGCAGGTATTTGGGAACACATCCACGGCGGCAAGAGGTACATCGTGCGCCGCAAGCACAGCCCTAAGGCGGACTAGCGGTCAGAGTACACCGCGTCGTCACCCTCGTCGTCTTCGATGGTCGTGACAAAGTGATCTGGATCCCAACGCGTGATACCCCACACGATGAATCGTCGCCAGATCTGCCAGCGAGGGAACCGCCCGCTGTTCTTGCGCAGCAGTTTCCCGTAGCGACTCGATACCGTTTCGTCCGGATCACCACCGCAAAACGTGTTCAGCGTTTGGTCCAGCGTCAGCGCGATATTCCAAAAGTATCTACCGACCTTGTTCATCTCGCAGCCCCCTTAATTCCGTAACGCAGTGCGGTTCGGGCGCCTTATGCGGTAGTCGAGTTGATCCGCGCTCCAGCCCCTGTAGCCGCTGCGCGAGGTTGAGCGTCACATCCAGCAACACATCGATGGTGTGCTCCAGCCTGCGCATCACTTCCGTGTCAGTGTCTCGCGAATCCACTGGATTACCCCCATCGACCCCAAAAAACCGCCAACGCCGACGAACCACGCGAGGATTCTGCGCGGCCGCGCCTCAAGCGAGCTCAAGCGCCCCTCGACCACAACCAACTTCGCGCAACCACCCGCGTGCAACCCGTCGACCTTTTCTCCCAGCACGGTGACTGTGTCGCGCATCTGGCCGAACGCAATCGTCTGGTCCTCCAGCGCTTGTTTCATCCCACCGATTGCAGCACTGACCTCGTCGATGTCACCCATTGCCCCGCCCCTTTTTATGCTCGAGCAAAATTCGCAGCTCGTCCGCGCGATGTTTGGCCGCGATAATGTTCTCTTGCGTGTCGTAGTGTCGATTGTCCCGCTGCGAGAGCATCCAGCATACGGCCTTCAGCAACTCGCTGCGGCTCGTGTGATCCTCGTCGAAGTAAAATCTTGGTCCCGCCGCCCACCAGTGGCCGGCAATCTCTCCGATGACGATGCCGTGCCCGATCTGCTCGCTGTGCGGTTTGCGCTGCCACCAATCGTCCCACAGCCGGACCTTGCGCATATAGTATAAGTTGACCCAATGACAGTCCCACCCCTTTTCCCGGCACGCATCCATCATCAACTCTTGGAACCTGGCACACTGCGCTTCCCATCCGGCTGCCGGCGCATAGTCGAGAATCGCCTCGCGCATTGCAGGAACCGACACACCGCGCCGCATCGTCTCGGTCCACGTGGGCCGCTCGCCAAACCATCGCCGAAACCATTTACCGATGTTCATTGCCTATCCACAATTTCCTCGCGACCGACCAGCACAAGAAAAAAACGATCCACAGATGGCATCCACTAGTTGACGTACGGTGCTAATGACCGCGCCTCCCGCCTGCCGCAATACCGCCAGCCCAGGTACATCGACTTTGTCATCGGCGTTTGGAACCGCCACCGGCCGGGGCCGACTTTCTCACAGTGCTCGAACACAAAGTCCTGAAGCATGGCGATTCGGTCCACGTACAAAACAACGCCTGTCACCTCGTTCCATCCAGCCCACTTTGATCGGATGATGTTGCCGCGAATATCCAAGCGCAGGTAGTCGGGTACCGGTCCACCGGGTACGCTGACCGGATCCGGTTCCGGGACCGGTGGCGGTTCGGGCGCGGGGTCAGGCTGTGGTACCGGTGCCGAGGGTTGCTCGGGCACCAGCGGAGGAGTCGTGTCGCTGGTTGTAGCGTCAACCGCCTGCCCCGCGCCGTCGCCGGGAAAATGTTCTTGGATCCACTTGAGGGGAATGTGCTCGCACCCGGACATCAACCACATCACCGCAATGCCTAGCAGTACCAGTCCGGCCATCGTTATCAACAGGTTTGTTCTCATAGGTCCACCGTCATGTTGTTCTTTGTCAGTGCTGCCGCGGGGCTTGCGTACCACTGGATAGTCAGCGATGGGATGTCCAGCGTTACGCTCAGGTTTGCCACGGCTGCTTCGAGTTGCGACTTGTATGCGAGCAGCGTTTCTTTCGGGATCGTTTGCCCGTTGACCTCTCCGCGCCGTGCAGCACGTGAGCCAATGATCGAGCCGAACAGGTGGCGGGTCGAGTAAAACAACACATCCCACTTGTCCCCGGTCGGCGTGTGTGTGCAGCGGACGGCACTGTCGATGATTCGCTGGATGACGGCATCGCGGTCCTGGATGTGGTCGGGATGCTTGGTACCAAGCGCGAGGATCTTCGCGGCCAACGCCTCGGCTTTGGCCTGCGTCAGCTCAGTATGTTTCGCGGCGATGATCGTGTACTTGTAGTCAGGCCATCCGCCAAGTGCGGATGTCGCGAGCAACATCACGAAACAGATTGTCATCAGTCTTTGCATGTCAGTACCCAGGGAAGTTGGTCTTGGCCGCCTCGAAAAGATCGTTGGTGATTTGCGATTGGGAGAGCGCGATGTTTTCGTAGAGCTGCCACTCATCGAGCTTGCCGCTGAACCAGTCAAATTCTGTGCCGCGCACGACTGCGCCAAACCCGCCGCGATCCACGCCAGCGGCCCATGTGTGGTTGCTGTAGGATGTGAGCTCCACAGCTCCGTTGACGTAGACGGTCCAGTTGGTCGAGTTGAGTGCGACGAGCGCACCGTGGTACCACGTGTTGGTTTGGAGCGTGCTGCTCCCGTCGACGTTGTAGGCTGATGCACCGTTGTTGAGCAACAACTCGATCTTTTTTGTCGCGTCCCATGAAAGGCAGTAGTAAACATTGGCTTCGCCCTCATCCGACAGGCTAAACATTGTGCCGTTGAAGCTGCTTCCTTCTGCGCGGAACCAGCCTGCAACGGACCAGGGGAAGTTTGTGGGTAGGTCATTGGTGAACCACATAAAGTCGGATGTGCCGTCGAAGTCATAGCTGCCGTCCCAGCCTGCATCGGAGTCCCATGTTGGCTCGTGGGAGGTGTAGAGGTTGATGTCGATGTCGTTGCCTGCGGTGGAGTCGTCCTGCGAGAACATATAAACGTGGTTTGTGCACGGCCAGATCACAACGCTACCGGTCGTGGGTGGAGCGACCTGGCTCCTGTAGTAGTTGGTGACTTGCGCGTGCGTCCATACAACATTGGTCGCGAACCACTGGTCTTTGAGCCAAGAATGCGGCCCGGATGTGCCCATACTGTAGTTGTTGCCCATGTATATTTTGGAATTTAGCAGGTTCAGCGTGTTTGCCCCGGATGTAGCAGCATTGAGTGGCTTAAGGTCACCGTCCACCCAAAAGTTGGCATTAGAGACGGCATCACCCGCAGCCAGAGACCATGCTACATGGACCCATTGACCAGTGCTCGCAGTTGTTGCCCACTGAGAGTAACTGCCTCCAATCGCCAACCGGAACTTGTCCGGTGGAACAACCTGGAGCTGAAACCGCTGGCCTCCCCCAGTATTCATTTCGTACGCCCACGTGGGGTAACCCTCGTAGGCCCATATCCACTGCATACCCGAAATGGCTGGTGCTCCAGTTATGCTAAGTGTGTTTTCGGTTAGCACCGCTGTGTTGTGATCCACTTGGTTGAAATACATTGATCCGGCAGGCCAACCGGCAGGTGCGTTTGTCGCCCACTCGACCTTGGTGGTGTCCTCCAGCTTCCCCTTGTTGTCCCCAGAGGTGCCGTAGTTACGCGTGTAGCCCGCCAAGTCGTCAAACGCCCAGTCCCCGATCAGGTTGTTGGTCGCGGGCGGGTAGGGGGTTGCGTCGGCAATGCCGGGGCCGGTATGCCAATGGACAAGGCCCGATCCGGCTATACCAAAACAAGCATACGGCAACAACATAAACAATAATAGCCAACGCATTAGTCCGCGTCTCCGTCGACCCATTCGTTTTGTTCGCCCCAAATTATCCAATATGTATCATCAACCGCAATAAACGTCCCCTTGTCGTCAGCAGCACCAGACGAATCGGCAGCATCGGCTGCGTCTAGTGCAGTCCCATCGTTAAGGATGATGATATCCCCCGCCGCCGCATCCACCGTAATTATCTGCGCGTAGAGATGATTGCCAAAAGAAACAACCAACCCCGCTTCGGCCGTCGGCAACGTGTAGTCAATGGCATCGTCATCATTGTTGATACGCAGCTTGCCACGACAATCCTCTGCCACCAACGTCACGGTGTTGTCCGTATCGAGAGTGATAGGTAGTTCACCGCTGATATTGCCATTGACCTGGATAGACCCAAAATTTGTGAACGCATTCCCACAGCCGTCATACACAGCAAGCGCAGTCAGGTCGGCGTCAACATCCTGCTTCCCGGAATCCAACGCATTGGTTGCGGTCTGTAGATCGGTCACCGCAGTATCAAGTGTGTTTGTGTTGGATTCCAGGGCGTCGACCCGGTCGGTGATGGCATTCGTCGCCGTCTCGTTAGCCGTCACACGGTCAGTGATCGCATTCGTCGCCGTGTTCAGCGTCGCAATGTCTTTGATCCCCGACCCGTCCTCGATATAAGCACCCGCGAACGGATAATCATCGGATCCGAGCCATAGGTCGTTGCTCACGGCGGGGATGATTCCCCTCTTGGCGTCATAGGAACCCAGGTAGAAATAGTCAACGTCGATCCCGCCAGGTACCTCCGTCCAGAAATGCCAGTTGATATAATCGCCGGAATCACTGTTGTACACCGATATCCAATTTGTGGCCATGTTGCCGTTGTCGGTCATACATGCCCAGCCGAGCTGCTTGCCGCTGCTGTTGACGATGCCGGTCCAGATGGTCTGGCTGCCGTTCGTGCGGATCATGTCGCGGCCTGTGGTGCCGCCGTTGGCGAGTACATCATCCAGGTCAAACGCCTCAAGTGTTACCACCCGATCGGTGATCGCGTTCGTCGCTGTCTCGTTGGCCGTCACCCTGGCAGTGATCGCGTTCGTCGCTGTCTCCAACGTTCCAATAGCCGTATCCAAACTGTTCGTGTTTGTCTCAAGTGTTCCGACCCGTATCGCAATTGCGTTCGTCGCCGTGTTCAGCGTCGCAATGTCTTTGATCCCCGACCCGTCCTCGATATAAGCACCCGCGAACGGATAATCATCGGATCCGAGCCATAGGTCGTTGCTCACGGCGGGGATGATTCCCCTCTTGGCGTCATAGGAACCCAGGTAGAAATAGTCAACGTCGATCCCGCCAGGTACCTCCGTCCAGAAATGCCAGTTGATATAATCGCCGGAATCACTGTTGTACACCGATATCCAATTTGTGGCCATGTTGCCGTTGTCGGTCATACCTGCCCAGCCGAGCTGCTTGCCGCTGCTGTTGACGATGCCGGTCCAGATGGTCTGGCTGCCGTTCGTGCGGATCATGTCCCGACCTGTGGTGCCGCCGTTGGCCAAGACATCATCAATCGTCAGTTGCGCGTTTGCGTTTGTCGCTGTTTCCAAATCGCTCACCCGGTCGGTGATCGCATTGGTCGCGGTCTCGTTATCCGTCACTCTGTCTGTAAGCGCGTTCGTAGCCGTCTCGTTGGCCGTCACCCTGTCGGTGATCGCGTTCGTCGCCGTCTCCAGGTCAGTCACTGCCGAATCCAAAGTGTTAGTGTTTGTCTCCAGTGCCCCCACCCTAACCGTAATCGCGTTTGTTGCCGTTTCCAACGTGTCAATAGCGGTGTCCAGCGTATTCGTATTTGTCTCAAGCGTCCCGACACGAGTGGTAAGTGCGTTTGTTGCGGTCTCGTTTGCCGTTACGCGCACGGTGATGGCATTCGTTGCCGTTTCGTTGTCGCCGATACGACCTGTCATCGCATTGGTCGCCGTCTGTAGCGCCGTTACGTCGGTCGCCGCGGCCGCCCCAATGCTGGCCCTGGCAACCGTACCGGTTTCTTCTTGATATGTGCCGGATCCCATCCCGACAAGGAATCCACCGTCTTGCGTGAAATAGCTACTACTCATATAGGTAGGCAACGCACCTTGCGCCCATGTGTTGGTTTGCGCCAAGGCAGACCACACGGTGTTTACCTTGCCCTGCGCGAGCGTTCGGTACTTGGTCGTGTTGCCTGTGCCCGTGTATGCGAGTAGTTCCACAAAGTACGCGCGCGGAGGCGGTACGTTCGTGCTGACCATCGAACACGTGATATTCGTGGTGCTGATCGTGATCGCGCTGTTGGTGTCCAACGTAAGGTACGCGGTATCTTCTGTGCTGGGCCCATCAGAAAATCTCAGATAGATCCCGTACCCAGTCACGTCAGCGTCACCACCAAACACAAACACCTGATCGTTGTCGTTGACTATGGTGAACCTGAACTGGTCCCAGTCCCCGTCAGCCTCTGTGGTCAGATAGGTCGTCGTGTTGGTCTGCGGAATCCACCCATACGCCAGCCCAGCCAGCAGGCAGACGGTTAGTATCAGTAGGCGTCTCATTTGCGCTATCTCCTTGACGGGTCGCCAATGTCTCTGTTTATTCCAGGCACCAGTGCCTCGATATTCTCTGCCGTTCTCGGGATATCCTTACGGGCTGTGGATACGGGATACTTGCGTAATTCCTCTTCAAGCTGACTCCAGCGGTGTTCGCGTTTCTCGGGGTTCTCCTCGGTGAGTGCCTTATAGTACGCATCGGCCACATCGTCCTTGCGGCTGTTCCATGCACCATCCAGAAAAACACGCTGAACCATTTCCAAGCCAGTACGCTCTACCCACCTGCGCTTATCGCGTGGCGGCAGTTCGCCAGCCTGTTTGGCCAACCAATCATCCGCAACGCGCTTCATTTCCTTCAGGGGGCCAACGCGATCACGTCCAGAGGCAGACTCCCACCACCTTGTGATCACATGGTAAAACGGCAGGAAACCCCGCCCAAGGTCGTCTGCGACAGAAATGAGCTTGTTGAGCTTGCCCTTTTCTCCCGTCATAGCACCCCACACAGCCGTTGAAGCTCTACGCCAAGCCTCAATCACTGGCCCACCCGGCGTATACCGTAGAATCCCTAAGCCATAGGTGCCTTCATCAATGCCGTACACTTCTTCCATGACTTGGTTTACCGCCAAGGATGCCCCATACCAACCCAACAAATGGGCAGCACCGCCCATGGCGCGATTAAGCGTCCACGGCGTACCACGATGCATCGCCTCGGCCTTTAACCCTCGCATCACTGGTTGTAACCCATCTTTCCATAGGTTCTGCAATGTACCCTTCCAGAACGTCGCAATGGGAACAGCAACATGCCCCGGCGATCCAACCTTCTGGAACAGCAACCCACGCTCGCTACGTGGGTACCGGAACTGCGTAGAGTCTGCCAAGCGTTTGGCGGCAATAAAGCTAGCTTCCTGAAGGTTGCCCGCATCCACCAGCCGCGCTATCTGCTGCTGTTCTGTCAGCGGTGCAAACCGTGCACCAGTAACGCCAAGAAAGCGTTTCCAGTTGCGTTTCGTTGGATTAGCCTGATAGCGCGACAACGCATCTTGGGATGACGAATACCCATAGAGAAAAGTTTCCAATCGGTTGCACGTGTCGGTCCACCCATACGCTTTAGAGATCGTGTCCAGCATGCCGTTCAACCCACGAATGGGGTCAAAGTCAGAGAATTCTTGCATGAAGAAATGTGTTCTGGCAGCATCCAGCGAGGACACATACCGCGCATAATAATCCCGCAGTTTCGGGTCAGGCAACACGCGCTGCAACATCGCCTTTGTGCCACCTGCTTCTGTCCATGCGCTATACATCTTAGGCAGATTGCGCCAAAATATACGGTCAAACGGAGAGAACACTTTCGGCAATGTAAAGGCTGTGCTCTGTAGTCTGTTGCGAATGCCCCACTTCAGCAACAACTGCGGAATTTTGACCCTGAAGAACTGCCGCATGCCGCCCATAGCCACCTTCTGCACCTTGCTCAGCGGTTCCCGTGTGCCATACATGTTGTCAAAGTATCGCCCCATCAACCCGGGCTGCATGCCAGACTCTTTGAACAGGCTCTCCAGGTCTTTCAGTTCGGGTTCCATCCGCATGATCCGTTCGCTCTTGAGCATGTAGCGGTACAGCGAACCAATCAGTGGATTCTCAGGGTCATACGATACATCCTCAGCCTCACGAACCTTGGTCTGGCCTCTGCCGAACATACGTTGCAGAACATGCCGGATAGGCTCATTGGCCCTATGCCGCGTAGGTGCGTACAGTTCCCGTACACCAAACGGTGCTGCATCCAACCATGCATCATAGGCGGCTGGCCCTTCCTCATCACGAATACGCTGCCCTTCCTGCATCATCTTCTCGGTGGCATCAGGCGAAAGCTCACCCGTGCGCATCCACCGTTCATGGCGGATACGCTTCACCAACGGTTCATACCTACGGAAGATATCCCTGATACCGTCAGCCAACCGCACCTCTTGGTCGGTCATGTTCGCAGCACGCTCGTCACGCGTCAGGTAATTGAAGATACGCGCCTCTGCCTCGGGGTTGTTCACAATGTCCTTGGGGCGTACCCCAGCCGCATCGAACAAGCCGCGAACCTCCTCGGCCACCTCGTACTTGATGTCCCTGTCAATACGTGTGATACGCGCATGCTGTTGGCCCACGGGCACATCAGAGCGTTCCTCGGCATCGTAAAGGCTACGGTCCACGTCCAAGAACTCTCCCGGCTTGACGTCTTCGGGTGCCACCTGTCGGCGTGACTTCTCCTCGTCAAGCGCTATATCGAACCCACGCAACACCGGGTCCGCCTCCCCGCCCGGTTGCCCGAACTCGGCCTGCAGGCGCGTGAGTACCGGCATCTCCCTGGCTGACTTCACCCTGTTCCTATGCCGCCTCAGGACCGACAGGTACGTTGCGGCTTCAGCACGAGAGAAATCCCTAGAACTATCAGTACGTCCATGCGTTACCGCCAGTTTCAGGCGCTTAATCGCCTCATCGGGAGCACCAACATATCGTTCCAACGCATGGATAGCCTTGTTCTGGTTGCCGGTCCTGGCTTGTACAGTTCCGTACTTGTCGGCATTGGTTGCCAGTTGGTCCTCTATGGTGCTGGCCAACACGCCAATGGTCGATCCCCTCAGCTGCGTTTCCGCCGTTGTTTCAGCTTCCGCAGTGTCCCGTACACGTACTTCTTGTGCCGCTTCCCGCTGTACCCCTTCGCTCGGGCTTGGGCGGCTAACTTCCGGTGCAACTTCTTCGGCACGTGGCACCTCACTTACAGGCCCAGGCTCGATAGGCGTCTCTGCCCTGGCGTAAGCCTCCGTTTCCAATCCAGTAGCACGCTCACGTGTTGCCTCAGTAGCCTGAGTGGCTTCCTGGGCAGCAAGGTCTTCAGGTCGCGCTGGCATACGTTTTTGTCCAAGACGTACCGCCTCTTCCCTTGGCGCACCCGCGACCATGGCAGACACAGCCTCATGTGCAGCAGTCGTCTTGCCAACCTCGCTGGGAATGGTTGTAGCCGCTGCCCGGGCTGGTGCTAGCTCGGTGCGAGCTTGTGTGCGGGTGGCCTCAATCTCAGCAATCATATCCTTGGCACTACCGAACTCTGCACCAAACTCTTTCCGCATCTGGCGGTGCAGCAGGGCCGGATCATTACCCGCGCGCGCACTACGAGTGAACAAGCTGTACGCAACGTCGGACCCTACAATCGGGGCCAGCTTGATCACTGCATATTTCCAAGCCTCATTCTCTTTCCCGTCCCGCTTGGCCTGCGCTTGTGCATCCTCAATAGCCCGTAGGTGCTCACCCTTGATCGCGCTCACGCCAGAGTTCAGAAGGATGTCCGCACCAACCGCCGTCAGGTTACTCGGTGCGTAGGACGACAGCACAGGGGTAGCCATGTACAGGAATCCCCAACCTGCCGCCTTGACGCGATCTGGCGCAGATCCTGGAATAGTGGCGGCTCGCACAGCGGCAACGCGCATGGCATGTTGAATAGTCTTAATAGCCCCACCTTTCCACCCAACACCTGTGCTGGTGGCCGCACCAGGAAGCATGCCGGTAAGCTGGCGGATCATCCACAGGTTGGCGGCACTGTCCAGTACGGTGGTTGCCAGCGTCTCCTTGGCTGCTGTTTTGAAATCACCTTTGGCCATGTGGTCGGCCACCCGTAACTGCCTGCCCAGTTCAATAGCCTCTTGGGTTTGTCTAGCCGTAGCATGGGGAATACCCAGCAACTCAGCCACACCACGCGCAGCCCGTGCAGCAACTGCACCAATCGTACTCGTGAACCCCGGCTTGGCTATGTTCTTCAGCAGTGCCATGCGTTCCTCGCGTGGCGTCTTAGGGCGTATCTGCTCCCACCACTCGTTTTGTGGGCGTTTTTCACCACGCTGTACGGCGTGTTCATATACCATGGATATTTCTTCAGGCGTCGGTTGATAACCATGTTCATTCGGCAAGGCCATTAGATCCTTATAGACCTGCGACTCCCGACTACGCACGGCACCAAGCTGACCACGTGGTTCAACAGCGGGTAGATCAGGGCCAGTGGTTTCCGCCAGGAACGCATCTGGATCAAAGGCAGGCTGCTTGGCCAGGGTGGGATCAGTAATGGCTGCTTCCAAGGATTCGAACAGGCCTGGGCGCTGGGGTTCTGGCGTAGGTGCTGGTTGCGGGGCAGGCTGTGCCTTAAATGGATCGTACTCAACTGGCGTCAACTGCGGACCTCTCGCCTTGGGCTGTACCTTTGCGGCAAAAGGATCATAGTCCACAGGGGTCAGCTTAGGACCAGCGGCCTGTTCCTTCTTCGCAAACGGATCAAAATCAACTGGAGTCAGTGTAGGCATTACAGATTAACCAAATTCCACTTGCCGTCCTTCTGCACGTACCACTTGCCATCAGGGGCCTTCACAGCACCTTCCATTGGCGGTTTCTCTGTGGATGCCAGAGGGTGTGGCATGCTGGGTTGGAACGGCGGCGGCAAGTCTCCACTAACTTCTTCCGTTGCTTCATTCGACACAGCATCAAACGTTGGTGGCGTGGGCATCGTCATAAGTTCCTTCTTTTCCTTGTCACTCATCGTCGCCCACAGCGCTGTGTTGCGGAACGCATCGGCAAGCGCCCGCCTACGAAACTCTGTCTCGACCTCCCAAATTTTCCATTTGCGGGCTTCAACCTGTTTCTTCTCTTGCAGTCCGGCCTTTTTGCCGTACTCCATGTCCAGTGCCTTCTGCTGCATTTCGTAATCTTTGTCGTGCCGTTTCTTCCACTCGTCGCTACCGACAACCAGCCCAAGATCCTGATCGCGCTTCTGTTGCCGCGCATATGCGTCATCAGATGCAGCTTGGCGAGCCTTTGCCTGGGCCTCTGCAACATCTGCCCGACCAGTCGCGCCAATTTGCGCAATCTCTTTGCGCGCCGTCAAGTCGCGTTCCTGTGTCGCACGCTTTTCGGCTATAGCCCGTTGCGTTTCGTACTCTCTTTGCTGCCTAGCAAACTCAGCCTGCCGCAACTGGTTACGCCGTGCTGCGCTCTCCTGCGCCTGCTTGCCAATGCGCCTACGCTCGGCACCACGCACGAGGTGCGTACGGCTATAGTCTTCCATGGCACGTTGCGCCAGAGCGCCGGGATCCTCGAGGCGCGGCGGCGCAGGCGGCATCAGCGGGAATCCTGCACGATCTGCACCAGGCATGCCCGGCAACGGAATGGGCGGGGTGCCCGCGGGCGCGACCCGCAACGGAATAGGCGGGGTGCCCGTAGGCGCGCCAAAACTGCCGTACGGACTCGGCGGCATCCCCATGCGTCCCTGATAGAACCGTTGGGCTTGCGCAGCATAGGCGTCGCCTATAGGCGTGCCGGCACTTGCCGCATCAGACGGATACATCGGTTGGCCAATCGTCACTGGGGCCGGCATCGCCGGTCGCTTCACACTCAGAGCACGTGGCGTTAATCGCAGGTCATCGGTCAAAGGCATGGCATCTCTCCCTCGTTACCAGTCTTTATAGTCAAAATCCCACTTCAAAATGACTTGGGTATCTTTGTACCCGGCCCCACCGTCAACTTCATCATACCCCTTTACGATGGTTTGTCCGTTTGTTGGTTCGTCGCACCAATTGGGCGGTGCGGTTTCAGTCGGCGGCAAGATATAACGAACAAACGATGTCTGGCTTCCCGACACCGTGTGCCACAGCACAAGTTCCTGCTCGTTACCAACAAAGTCGTCTTGCGGATCAAACACATCTATGCTGGGCGAACCGTCAATAGCCAGCCACAGTTCAACATCACAAGCATCATCAGTCGCGATGCCAGATACACGTACATCAATCACCTGACGGTAAAGCTTTGCGCTGTACAAATTTGTCGTCGAGTATTTCTTGCCAACTGTATACGCTTGTAAATGACCAAGCCCAGAACCCTGTAGGCTATAGTCGCCTTCAGCCGCGGATTTGGCCGTAGACCACAATGCATTGCTTTCAGATTCACCAACGTAATAATTGGTACCATGTCGCGACATCGTTTCGGGCGTCCATCGGCAAAGATTCAAGACTTTATACTTGTCGAGGTACCATTCCCACCAGTTAACGTCGAAAGTCATTCGATCACCGTACACGTTGGTGCCTTGGGTAATTCTGGCTGGCAATCGAATCCAATTGGTGTACGATGTCGCGCCATTCGTGCCCGTCCACAAACTTGCTTGCGCCAAACAACCGGTCCACGTCCACATTATAATGTCGTTGGTCGCGTCAAAAGGTCCATCCACATGGTTCACGTAGTTCGGAATAATCGTGTAGTCTGTGTTCGTGGTCGCAACGTCATCGGGCCGCCCTATGATGTCGTCGATTACGTTGTACCAATTGGCAGTGATTGTCTCGTTCGGATCCGAAATGACCATGTGGCCTGGAGCCCAAAAGTTTGTGATGGCATTCGTCAAAACATAACTGTGAGCAAGGTTGTAGCTTGGCCAATTCGTGTCATCTAGAACACGCAACTGATTAGCGGCAACAAGTCTTTCGTACACGGCCTGACGGATTGCCTCCAGGTAGCGCCACGAAACCACGCCATTAGTCTGAAACGCCGTATTGGTTCCTTCTGCCCAGACCATGCCACCGCTGGTCCAGCTTGTCACCTCACATGGTGCTTTGCTAGCCATTAGGATTCCCACCAATACTATCCATTTCCTCACGCAACGACACCCCCAGGCGGATACCATGGACCGGCTGTGTAAAGTTGCTTCACGTAAACAAGATTTGTGTTGTCTGTATATGCGATGCCAAGCATCAGGTGTATGTGCCCGTACGCCCACGGCGGATAGCCATCGCTAGTCTTGCGCGAACTAATCGTCGCCGGTCCGCTCGCACTTGTGAAGTCATAGTAAATGTAGTTGTCCTCTGTCTCGTCGTCGACACTTGTCCCTGTATCTTCGGCGACATCTACCCAACCTGTCCCAGGAAAAAACACACGCCCCGCCTTGCACCCCACTTCGGATGCGCTGGCAAGGTACAGAGCAAAATCGCCGTCATACGGGGCTTCTTCAATCCAGATATTTACGGTGTCGCCATCCCGCGAATATCCAAGATGCGAGCCAACCACAATATGTCGAATCGGATCATCATCAAATGTGCTTATGTTCGCATCTCCAGATATTGCCTGAACATGCGCCATAAACTCTTCCAAGTCCGCCGCCTGTTTGGCCTGCCGCTTGGCAAGGTCGCGCAACGCCTTGGTTGTCGCGTATTGCTGCGGGGCAGCGTTGTCTTGTGTCTCTTTTTCGGGCATAATCACGCACCTGGGTCATACGCAGTGGAATTCCATGAGCCTACCGAAATAGCCGTGACTTCCTTGATAAGCCAGTGTCCATTGCCAACGTGCCGAATCCACCCTCCGCATTTACTGCCTGTAGTGGCGCTTACCGCATTGGATCCATTGGAAGTCAAAAGCAAGTTGAATGTTTCTGTGATCAACCGCCATCGATAATGGTCGGCATTATTGTTCTCGTGTTGCTTCTCAGGGTAAATACGCTGCAATCCTGTGAGTTCCCAGTCGTCTTGCCCGCCTGCCCCGGAATACCCCCAAATGCCGTAGTATGCTTTGACACGGAACGTTCCATCTTCTGCCCCATTGCTGGTCCGATGTAAGCGAAACAGGGTCCAGCCAGAAACATCGCTAGACTTCACATAGCTGCTTATCTGGCCATCTTTCAGAATATCTTCTGCCGCATCATGCGCAAGCTTGTCCCATACCAACACCTTTTGCAGCATCGGCCGGCTAGAAGTAGCATCAAGCATCTCAATGTCGTACAGATCGTTGCTTGTCGGATTTTGCCAATCCCGCACTTTGTTGACAACGTAGATGGAGCAACTACCGTCCTTGTCACGCACAATCTCCGTTTTGATGTTGCCGGATTCGTCGTCGTTATCACGGGTCATTTCCAACGAAACGGCGGTATCAGCCAGCGTTTCGGCATAGTCTGGATCTATGCCGCGATAGCGTTTGATGGTCGTCTCTTCCCACGACTCGTTGTCCATACCAAACGCTGTGATCAGTTCTTTGATGCGCTCTACATCAATGGCGGTAGGAAGTGACTCTTCGCTTTTCACCCAGCCCTTTTTGAGTTCTTGAACGATGCGAACAAATCCGTCGCTCTGTTCCTCAACCCATACCCTTGCATTGCGGAAGGTGCCTGTATACGCCTTGCCATCGGCCTGTGGGGCATCATATGAATCAACCGCCCACAATGTTTCCACAAGCGTTTGAACGTCCAACGAAGCGTTGCTGTTCGTTCGCGGCACATTACGCCAATAACGAATAAGCGTTGGTTCAGTAAGCTGCGGCGGCCCTTCAAAACTACGCAACAGAGCATCGGCATTATCAGTATCCGTTTGATACCCCAGCTTCAACGTCTGCACCAACGTCACGCCGCCGTCGGGCTGTTCTTCGGACGCTACATTGGTAACGCGGTACACGCCATTGTATGAAGAACCATCCGCTTTCGGGTTTGTCACAATGCCATTGGTCACGCTCCACAAGGCGGCCAGCAACGTCGATGCCTCTGTTCGATCAATGTTCGGCCAATACCGCACCAGAGTTTGCTCAGTGTAAGCCGGCGGGCCACCGTAGTCCCGGCGCCGCGCCGCACCTTCTGCGGTCGTCGTTACCCAATAGTTCGTGTTACTCACTGTAACCTCTTATGCCGTAGGTTTTGCCGAACACCTGCACTTCGTTGATCCTGAGATTACTGGACAACGCCGTGATCCGCATGGCCCAGCGCCGGCATGCCGTTGCCGTTGGGATGTCGAAATCCACGCGGGTCGTGTTGTCTGTCGTGTACGGCACGACTTGATCCTCTTCTTTTTGCCACTCGGTTTCTAGTTTGACCTGATACGAAAACGTGCCCTTGTTCGTGTCGCTATGCGCGAGATATAGACCAAACTTGCGGATGGCGATAGGTTCCAAACTCTCGGACACCAATGTCTTGCTGCGCCACCTGAACCCGCTCGTGCTGTAGTCGAACAGCCGCGGCCTTTCACCGCTCAAATCAACCACATATTTTTTGGTCCCATCGTCTGCGACCAAGCGCAATGTGTTCTTGTCGATAATGATGCCGCTGTTGTTCGTGCCGTCCAAATCTGCGTCTGTAAAATTGTCCAGGTCGTAGTTAATATCCGCTGTCAATTCTCGCAGGTTCCGACCATCAAACGAAAACACACCGTTCGTGTTGGCGCAGTACAAAACACCCTCGTGCACGGTAACATCATTCATCCCCGAAGCGCCAAACCCTTGGAAGAGCGGTCCTAATTCAAAGTTGCCACGCGGATTCATGGCATTCGGGATCACCAAAGTGCTGTTGGCCTTGACGATGGCAATGTTGCCGCTGAACGGCAAAAGGCCAATGACGTTGCCCCACCCTTGTGTTGCTGTCAGACGACTGAATCCCTGCGTGAACAAGTCATCCCGATATTGGTAGGCAAAATAGTAAACATTCTGGCCGCGGTGTGACGCATCGCCGATAGCCCATAAACGATTGTAAATGTAGTACCAATCGTAATCGGCTATGGTGAGGCCAAAGGGCGTGTTGTCGTTGGTGGGGTCATCGACAAGCCAGGTAGGACGCGACTTCGCCGTAGTCGGTAGTGAACCGGCCCACAGTTGCCCTTCTCGAGTGATGTTGAGACCGTATGCATCATACGTCTCGCCATCTTCAAGCATGTCTGGAGCCCGGTTGCGGACGAGGGTAGGCGGGAACTTGCTGGCCAAAGAGATCCACTGATAGCCTCTCTGGCCTTCCACGCGTCGAGTCTTTGCCATTGGCTCAGTACCTCATTTTGCGGGTCCGTCTCTTCAGGTTTGCGCGGATCTCGCGATACCGGGCAATGTCGTCCTGCATGGCTTCATAGCGCAATTCTTGGATGTCGTCCTTCGTGACGACCACATCCATGATTGGCGCATGGCCAAGCTTGATGAGACGATCCTTAGTCATGAGGGTGAGCAACTCCTGGTAGTCCTCCGGGACAAGCAGCGTGTTCGAATTTGCCGTAACTGCTGACGGCTTTTTGAAGTACGAGTATTTCACGGTATCGGCAGAGTCGGGGATCGGCGTAAAGTACATCGTCTGGTTAACAATCCAGAATTTATCCACTTCGCCCGTGCTGCTGCCATCCTCGTAGTACTCGTCCTCGGCTTGCCGCATCGTGATGCGTTCAAGGTAATTGCCGTTGGTCGTGTCACGTACGCAATGGTCGTTGATTAACCGCCCGAAGTCGCTTGCCAAAGCCACGTAGCGCGTATCCGCCGTCAACGTTGCCTCTGCGTTGATTTCCATCAAGAAACCCCAACCGCGCCATTGACATAACTGACGCTGCGCATTCGTGACAGAACGCCAGAAATCGTTCACAAACCGCTCATTCTGCTGCTTGGCATCAAAGTCCCGCAGCATGTCTCTAAGGATCGGATCAGAAGTCACCCGGAAATCTCCCCCGTTAGTTCTTAATCCAGATCGTGACCGTGACAGTATTTGTGGTATTGGCCACGCTGTTGCTGATCGTACAGATAATCTCCTCGTCGCAGAGCACGAACGGCACGTAATCGGTTTGCGCGCTTCCATCCGCAGCAGCGTGCGTCACAGCAGTCGGCCGGCGAATCACGTCGCCGCCGATATCCGTTTCCACAAGGATGCTTTCAGCGGGCGTTTCGCTCGTTGTCAGGGTCAAGTCGTTTGTGAGATTTGCCGTTTGGTCAATCGTCACACGGTCAACTTCACCATGTACAGTCAGATTCGTTCGAATGCTTGCCGTGCCGCCAACAACTGCCACGGCCGGGAACACAACCTTTTGAACGGTATAGTCGCCCGCCGTACAAATGAGCATGCCAAAGGCAAGCATCGCGAGTAAATATTTACGCATTCTGCCTTTCCTTTCGGCCAGTAGGGAGGGACAACTTAATGCCCCTCCCGTTGGCCTGTGAAGTTCTCTTGCGCACGGCATCCGCACGTCGGCACGCATCAACAATATGCCTGACGTAAGGACTGTTGTTGCCGCGCACATAACCTACGGTCAATGTGATGATTGTCAGAACAATCAAACCCGCAGCAAACAGCAATTCCAGTGGACGCCATCGTTGCATCGTTTTTACAACTCCTGCACGATTTTCGTCTTCAGCATGTACAACTTGTCGGCGCCTGCATCCTCGGCCTTGATGCACTTGCCATAGGTCATCTCCTCGTCGTCCGGGAATACCAACGTAGTCCCGTTGTCCGTGAGGTTCGTGGCAAGCGTCAGGGTCGAGGAGCCCATCGTGTCACTGGTAAACACATAGATGTCCGATGCCCCGTCGAAGTAAAACGCTGCGCAGAACCAATTGGTTGTCAGCGTCCCACCCGCATCTACGGCATCGAAACCAGTGTCGACTTTCGTCGCCGTTCCGTCCTGGTCGACCGAGAAATCAAGGTTCCCGTCACCGTCCAGAATGAACGCGGCATGATCGTTGCCCAGCGAACTCAGATCCGTATCGGAATCCGACAAGCCGACAACAACAATGTCCTGGTCCACATCCTCAATCGCGAACTTGGTCCAGAACCAGAATTTCTTGCCAGCCGACATCTGGAACGGTTCGCCGTTCATTTGGATGCTCACGAGGTCGGTCGCAACGTCGTTCGGCGTGATTGACACAGCCCCGCCGGTCGTGCCGGCGCCGTCCTCGACCACGATGGCCTCGCCGTTATCCGTGTCGCTGTCAACTACCGAGCAGAGATACAAACCAAGATCGGCTGTTTCCGTGTACCGGGAACAGTTGTCCGTATCGTTAGCCTCGTACCCGGCTTGCACGTAGTCCTCGACGAACACGCAGTATTTGTCTGGCTCCGCAACGAGCGGACAACCGGCCCAAAAATCTGTACCGGGCGTCCCCTTGGATGTCAGATTACCGGACACGTCAATCTCGGTGTTGTCGATGGACGCAGCCGTGTGCGTGTGCGTATCGGGAATGTCCGCATCAACCAGCGCACCAAACGCCGGATCCGCGCCCGTTGATCCACGGAGCACCTCGTTGTCGGCACCCGCCGTCAACACGGTCGCCGCATCATTCCCGGACCCAACAATTACGCAATGATCGGTGATGGTGGTCGTTTCCAACCCGCCATACTCAACTTTCAGCGCGCCCGTCGAGCTCAGAAACGCAGCCAACGCCACAGGGTCCGTGGTCCCATCACCGACGATAATCGAGCCGTCAGCCAAAGCGTCCATGGCCGTCACGGCATTGGTACCGCTGCCAAGCAACACGCCTCCGTCGGTGAACGTCCCCACGCCCGTGCCGCCATCCGTTACGGGAACGTCGGTGCCACCGGCTCGGTAAACGATGTTGCCTTCGACGTTGATATCACCAGCGCTCGCCCGCGACAGAGTCGTGTCCGTCGCATGGCCAATGGTGACGCCAGACGCATCAACGGTCAGCATAGTCGTCAAGGTACCATTCACCTGGACCGTGGCGATCATTGCACCATCTTCCGTGTTCGTGGTTTCGTCGATGATTTTGTACTGCCACCCGGCATATGTGATGATCTCGTCGCTATCATTGTCAGCCTGCCACAGATCTTGCATCACATCGTTTGCCGAGATACTGCCATGCGCATTCAGTGACCGGTGAATCTTGGAACCAAGCGTTACTGCATCATCGTCCCAGGTTTCCATGATCTCCGAATCTGTGCTGTTGACCCACGTTTCGCCATTATCGCCCGTGATCGTCGTAATCGTCGCGCTCGGCAGCGTGGCCGCGCCCGTTGCCGTGAGGTTAGAAACGGTCAACGTACCCGTGGAATGCTCATACCACACGAGGTCGCCATCTAATGCCCACTCAGCATCCTTGTGCTCCGCCGCCCAGCTACCGAACATAAACGTGATCGCTAGCACAACAATGCATGCGCTGACCGCAATCATACCGCGCCCGACTTTGCCGTCCTTGTCGATGTTCCATCCCTGGTTGATCTCCATGATCCTCGCTACCTTGCGAAGCAATCCCCAAGCCTGATCAAGATCCTGCTTGAGTCCCTCAAGGGTGAGCACACTCTTCGGCTCCGACGCCTCAGCAGCAGGCTGTTCCTTGACATCATTCGCTTTTCTTTTTGCCATTGTCTGTCTCCTGTTTAGGCTTCGTCGGGGGCCAGCGGCCTAAGCCGCCGGCCCCGTCAGAAGTGTTGTATGGTTAGGCAGCACCATCCGTGCCGTAGAGGGGACGCCAATCGTACGCCGCATGCCCAATACGGCAGGAAATCTGCCACGCCCTGCTTTGCGTTGAGATGGTGTTCTCAACCTGCACTCTCGGCTGCCACCGGAAGTAGAAATACACCGGTTTGCGCCTCGAGCGAACCCACCACGCAGTTGTGCTCGTGAGGTAATGCCCGATCTTATAGGTCAGGCCTTCATCGCGAATCGCATTCATTGTGTTGGTGGATTTGTAAGCGACCTTGTCGCTCCGCAGAACCTCAACCGCAGTACGCTTGTTCGTCGCTTCGATGATCAGCTCATCGGCAATCTCCATGGCGGGATTGCCAGCGTTGTCCTCAAGGCCCGCGAAGTTGTTCACTGCGGCCCAAAGGCTATCGACGCCAAGCGTCACATCTGTCGAAGGCATGTTCGACTGCGTGTTCCCGCCGGAGTTGGTCCATGCAGCATGGTTCTCCTGGCACAAATACTCGGCAGATCCATTCACCGTCAGCCATGTGCCGGTAAAGGAATTCACGAGATCATATGCACCCTGAGTTTCTAGACGATGCGCCAGCGCCCTGCCGCACGCAGCCGCAGCTTTGTCCAGCAGGCCAAACAGGTTATCGTCAATCAACTCCTCAGACGCAATCAACCTGAAGCCATACTTCGTCCAGTTGATCGTCTGCAGCGGTCCTTCCACGAAACGAGTCTCGGGAAAGGTTTCGTTTTCACCGACAGCACCAGGCATCGGAAGCTCCGATGCGGCGCTCATCCGCACGTCAGGATCGGTCGAAGATTGTACCATGCACCATGCCGGGTACTCTTTCGGCCAGGCGGCAAGATTCTGGAAGAAGTACTTGTTCACCCGCGCATCCAAGGCGTACGGAAAGTTTCCTGTAAGTCTAGCCATTTTCCGTCTCCTCTGTTACGACGCAGGAACGTCAGCCATCTTCCCTGTCAGGAATCTGAACTCGACTCGTGCGTTTGTGTCTCCGACTTCCGAACCACTCGCCGGCCCAATGACATGAACCAGTTTTGTGGAGGTGTCGGACTGATCGATTGTCCACATGCCCGAACTCTGCTTGAGCAGAGAATACTCGGTATCATAGTGAGACGCTGCCAGCTCCAGATTCGAAGTGCCGTTCATGAACGTCCCGACAAAAATCGTGTCGGGTTTCGCTTCATAGTACGGACACTTTGTGCCAGCGGTCTCACTTGCGTTCCGCGCAGCAATGCCGGTGATAGCGGTGGCGTCGGTCCCGCCAGCCCACTCTTCACCTTCTTGGCTCGTAGCGTCGTAGACAAGGGGCGCGCCTTCCTTGTAGGTCTGGCCTGATTCCTCGCCTGCGGCGATATACTTGCACGGTTGCTGATCCCGAGGGGCAAGACTCTGAATCGGAATTGTAGCCATTGCTTTACCTCGTTGTTTGTGTCCAGCTATCCTCTGCGCTGGACGATCTTTTCTTCAGTCGTGATGCTCTCTACTAACTTGCCCACGCCACTTGCTTTGGGCTCGCCTTCACGGGCTTCGGCGTCAATCTTAGCGGCCTGAGCACGCGCTTCCTCTACGGGCGGGAGGAACCTGCGCATTTGCTTTGCTTTTCGTTGACGGACTCTTTCGATCGGGCATTTCAAGAGAATCCTGTCGCCGTCATTCAGCATTGTGGGCTTCCCGTCTGTCGTGTCTTCACCCCAGGCGGCGACTTCATCGCCCAGGGCCTCCTCATACCCCATGAACCGCAACTTCATCCGCTCCTGTCGGGCCTCTATGGAGTCGTCGTTGCGTGCCCATGTGTACGCGAAATCAGGATCCTTGTTCATCACAAGCCAATGATCGGGCTCTCTGTTTTCGGTTTGCGCGAACTGTCTCGGGTCTATTTTCGTAGATTGTGATGTTCTATCCGTCATTGGGGACTTCCTTTCCAAGCAAGTTCGCCTCGACCTCGGGGGAGGCGTTCGTCATCTGCGACCACTGCGCTATCTCCTCTACCGACATACCAGATCGCTTGGCATGGTCGGCAACTTGATCATCCTTCGCGAGTTTTTCGGCCAGCGTCGGTTCTTGCACCCTGTGCTGCGTGTTGGCGGGTGCCGTGTTGGTCAAGTCTTCCTGCTCACGCGCTCGCGTGCTTTGCTCCCTCACGTTCGCTTCCCATCGGCTAATAAGTTCTATCCTCTCCTCTGGCGTCTGGGCACTGTCGATCTCACTAAGCAGGGCAACGGCTTTCGCCTTTTCGGGATCAGCCTCCAACACCTTGCGGTGCAAGCGCTCGCCCATTTTTTCGATCTTTTGCTCCAGCGTTGCCATCTGGGCTTGCTGTTGAGCGGCGAGACTGCGGAAACCTTTGACAACAGCACTCGAAGCATCTTCTTCGAATTCCTTCGTAATGCCGGTTTCCCAATCTTCCCATGTCTCTGCCTGTTGTCGTTGGTCCAGTTCCCTTTTTAGCCGTGCTGCCTCTTGCGTCGCCTCATGCATCTTGCGATGGGTGTCCTTCAACTCCTTTTCTGCGCGAGTCTTGGCTTCGGCTAACTGCTGTTCCAGCTTGGCAACTTTGGCAGCAGAACCAGTGGGTTCTTGGTCCTGCGGCTCACCGTCCTTCTTTGGGGCCTCAATTACGGGCTCGGTCATTTGCTCTACTCCCGCGGGCTTTTAGTTGCGGGCTTCACGCGGACAACGGAATGTTGGCACCACCTTGTACATTGCCTTGTTCCGCCGACAGTTCACGTCCAGATTGTTCTCCAGGCGTTGACTCCGCAGCCTCAGGAAGCCCGCTTGACTGAGGTAATTGCGGAGCCAACGCACCGGAAACTGCTTGTGTTTTGAATTGGTTGTGCTTGTTGATATGCTGCTGCATCAGCGGCACGTTCTGGGTCGCGCCGGTCTGTTCTGCGTCGAACAGACCTCGCGTGTGCACATCAAGATGAACGTCGTGGTTGTCGGTCTCCTCAACCTCATCCCACTTGCCATCCTGCAAAATGACTTGGTTCTCCAGCAGCGCAGCCTTGGTGGCCTCACGCCTCGACGGCACGCGCAGAAAGCGTTTGGGATTCTTGCGCAACGACAGCGCCAATTCTTCCAGGGTACTGCCGGGCTGTAGGTTTGGATCGTTCTGCGTGACTTGGTAGAACTGCAGCGTTTTCTGAAACTCTTCCATTTCGGTTGAAAACTTAGCCACGCCTTCCGCCATGATGCCGTACCTGCGGGTCAACGCTTCCTCGGCGTCTTCCAAGCTGATCAGCCTGCCTTCTGGACCCAGAATCTGTACAAGATCTTCGGCCTTCATGAACCGTTGCACGTAGGCACGAAACTTTTCCATGTATCCAATAATGATGGCATCCTCGAACCGTGCAATTGCTTCGTAAATCGGGGCCGTAGCCGCAGCGCGTGCACCCATGTATTCCGACGCACTGGTGCGCGCACCCATCGCCTCGCCCAGCACCGCGCGAGTGGCGTGCATCATTTCCTTTAGCTTGCGCTCGCAATGTTCGATGTGCAGAAGGTTGCTCCCGGTCATGTCAGAGATCTGCATCTCAAGAAATGCGTCCTTTGGACTGCCTTTAGCCGGAATCGACTGACTAGCCCCAAATTCATAATCCTCGAAAGCCGGGATAGAATACGGGTCGTAGACAACCGGTCGTCGGTTGTTTTTCTCGCGCGTCTCGATCAATTGGTCCTGCGCAATGCAGATCTGCTCGTAGTACGTCTTTACTCGTTCTGCTCTCGACTGGTGGTCAAACCCGATATCGTCTTCAACCTCGTGTCCCGCCATGAACGGTACGCCAAGCGGAAACGGGTTGGGCTCGATAAGCATGCAGTGTGCCGTCTTGCCGGGATCGCCAAGCAGTTGTATTCGGTGCCGAAAAGTAGCGCCGTTTTCGTCCCAGGTGCCGCGTCCGTTCTCGTACTGGATTGGCAACATACACCAGCCAACCCAGCGATTGTATGTCGCCGGTTCCGGCATGTATGTGTCGCCATCAACCCCTGCGTTCTCTTGTGCCTGTGTGCGCGCCGCGCGGTACTGGCTCGCCTTGTCGCTCAAGAATAACGCCATCGCTTGGCGAGTATGTTTTTCAGGCAACACGAAGTCTGGGTTCGTGATTAGCTCGGTCCAAGAAATAGGATCGCGAATGAAAAAGGCATCCTGCTCGTCAAGATCTTCAATGTCCGAATCAAGCCATACTTCCTGCCGGTTGATAGCTCTCAACACTGGGCCGACATACTCTAGGCTCGGTTCCATCACGTTACCGTCCCACGTGTTAATGTCGTACCGCTTCGATATCCACTCGACGCCAGCAATACAGTTCCCGTCTTTCCAGAACTGATGTGCTGTTTTTGATAACGCTTGACGGGAAGCTTTCTGTTTTAACGACATGTGAAGCATTGCTGTGAACGCATCGGCCTGAAGCTCGTAACGCACGCGATCCTCGTCGGTCGGCAAACCAGCGGCGATGTACCGGTAATCGTTCAGGTGCTCCAAGATCGTCTTGAATGTGATTGCTTTGAGCTGATGAACGGCGACCGCATAGTCGCAGGTCGCCGTATCGGCGCGTGACTCATAGTCCTTGTCAAACGGCTTGCACCGGAACATCTTGTCGCTGGTGTCCCAAATGTTTTTCAGGTCGCCGCGATGCTGGATGTCCTTGAACTGCCACTCGCAATGCTTGGCAACAAACTCCCGAATCTTTTTGTGGTGCGCAAGGTTTGGAGTTCGCCCCTTGGTCTTTTTCAGATTGGCGAGGTCGAAACTGAACCGATCTGCCATGATAATCCCCCGGCAAAAAAAAAAGAGCACTCGGTTGTCGAAAACCAAGTGCCCTTGCGTTGCTCGCTCAGAGCGTCTTATTCGGTTGTGTCAGATATCTTCTGCCGCATAGTGATGTGCACAAAAGCAATCCTTCCCTGGTGCACAATCACCTCTACCTTGCCGTATCCCGATTCTTCCAAAACCGTCAAAAGGTTACGGCGAACACGAGCCAACGTAGATTCTACGTCCGGCAGTGTACCTTTTACACTTTCTGTCATGCATTTGTCAAGCATAATGTGCATTCCTTGGGCGTACCCTGCACATTCTATGCATGGTCCTTGTGGCTGAGTATGTGCTCATACCCCATGGACCGCAACCTCATCCGCTCCTGTTGGGCTTCTATGGAGTCGTCGTTGCGTGCCCATGTGTACAAGAACTCACTTGCACTGGTGCGGCGACCCATTGGCTCGCCCATCAAGGCCTTATAGGCCTTGTCATGCCGCGCAAAACGCGCAACGTGATCATCCTCTGGCCGGCAGAGCAGCTTGGCCGGATTGACCTCCTCCGCCGCTTTTGCTGCAAACGGCGCGCATGCCAGCATCTTCAGGAACGAACGTCTTTTCATCTGTCCTTCTCCCCGTTCATGTCTATCGCATATACACCCTCTTGCCTTTTGTGTAGTAGCCGGTCGCCAAGTGCGGAACGTTCACATCCCAGTCCACGTAGATGTCGAACCCGTATGCCTGCGCCTTGTGCGAAAACGCATAGTCTTCGGTCCTGGTCCATACGCCTATCGGCAATTCCGTCCATTCGAACCACGGATATGGTATCCGCTTGAACACTTCAGTCTTGATCAGCCAGAGTCCACCCCCGAACGCAGCCACCTTCTGCAAACCGTGCTCTCGTACGGGAGCCCTGCGAAATAGCCCTGTTTTCGGATCAAACGCATCTGCTGTGTGGCTAACGTGTGGGTGCATACGCCCCAATCCCCACCCACCAACAATATCCTTGTCGTGCCGCATCAGCTTTTGAATGGCCATCGGTTCCCATCCCACGTCATTTGCCGCTATCAGCGTCCACTTGAACTCATTTGTAAGCGCTTCGTGGGCCATCCGGTTACACGCCCCGGTGGTCGCCCATCCGGTCGTCCAGCACTTCACGTGCGGCATCGGCCAGATCGTCTCGCAACATGCCAGCGCGAACATCTGCGTGCAACTCTCTCGCCCGAATGGCACCCCGAACAGGATTATGTCTTTCATCAGAACTTCCCAATCACGTCATTCTCGTGGACCAGCCGCAGGTATTCGTTGTCTGGGTCGTACTGCGTACCGGGGTTGGCCGAACCAGTACTCGTCTGGCGCAGCAACACTGTATCGCCTACAGCCAGTTCGGTCGTTTTGACCTCATTCCCGATACCCCTGACAATTCCCGTCGGCTGCGGCCGTACACTCTGTTCTGGCAACACCACATTAGGCGCGCTCGGCAACGCTAACCCCTTCTGGCCAGGCAACACAATCAGCTTTTGCTCTGGCTTGTCTACCTCAACGAGTATAATTTGCCCAATCGGTCGCACGTTTTCACCCTCCTCTACCGCCATAGCATCGTTAATCAGGTGCATCTCATGCCCAGCCTCAATGCATGGAAACGCCTTGAATGGGTTGTACACCAGCCTAGAGCCAACTTCGATTTTGTTCTCGTCATGTTCGATCAACTCTGTTGATATCCTCGTCACAACCCCCGTAAACCGCATTTTCTGGGCCTTGTCAGGCAAATTCACATCACCGATAGACTCAATCTTCGCGTCAGGACTTACCAGCACGTACCCGTTCAGCGGATGAATCTCCTCCATGCCCGCGATTCCGGCCAGCTTGGCCATGATCGTCCGGGCACGGGTAACCGCCATCAACGAGTCGTGGAACGGCAGAAACGTCTCGTTCGGGCGGACAACGATCTTGTCGCCGTAATCGTACCGATCATCATCGACCTCGCCGCCCTTACCCAAGACTTCGGCAATAAACCCAGCAAATTGGGCTATTTCGGGTATAAATATGCCGTCATCCTTGATCTGTGGTGGCTCACGATGTACGTGTACCCAGCCCTTTATCGGCTTGAACCCGACTACTGAGACTTTACCCATTGGTCAACTCCTTCCCCGGCTTGCCTGCTTTCACCCCGTTTGCCCACATAAACGCTCTACGCCAGCCGCTCTGCTCACCGCTGATCAACCCAGCGTTCCCTTCTTCACCGTTCCGCAATGCTATCTGCACCTGGTCCACGGACCGCAGCGCCACCTTGCGCACTTGAGCGGCGAACAGCAAAAAGAACGTTCTGGCCGGCGGTGTATGTAGCCAATCGACCAGCGATTCACGCTGTTCTGGTTGCAGGTCGTCCCATTCAGTGAACGGCCCCAGCCACATGCTATGCACGTCCTCTGCCCACTTGCGCGATCCCTTCATGGCCACTTCTCCTTTTTTGCGCTCTGCGTGCGCTCTTGTCGCTAATTTTCATGTGCCTTGGCGTTATCGTGACCATACGGACCACGTCACAGGCCATGTACTCCATCGCATCTATCGCGTGATCGTTTTTCTCCTGGCGCGTCTCTTTCGGGTTGTGTTGGTCCTCGCCATGCTTGCGGATGGCCCTGCGACAGTTCAGCAGTTCGTGCACGCTCCATTCACATCTGTCGCTGATGTAAAGCCGCGGTGCCCCCAACTCTTTCGTGGCGAAGTGTTCCCTGTCCTGGTTGATCCTAAACAGCATCCGCAAATTCGCGCTGCGCGGGATAATATCAGCCGTCGTGCTCGTTATGACCGGCAACCCGCCCATTCTGAACCACTGCGCTACCGTAATGCCGCCCCCACTCGGTTGCTCAAAGCAATGGTGGTCCAGTACCGTCCGTTCGTACCGTTGCCGGTCAGATACCTCCTCGTAGGTCGTGACGTTGACAGCGTGACCACGCGGGCCAACCACATCACCCTTACGCCGCGAGTTGCCGCTACGCTCTATGATCGCCGCTGCGTGGTCGTAGGCGTCCTTGCCCTTGACGTAATACTCGTCATATATCACCACATCACCAAAGTTGCTCATCCAGCAAAATAGGCATACAGTCGGCGCGCTATGCCCGTAGTCCATGTAACGGAAGTGCCGGCCGGGACGATCCCGCAGATCCTCCCACGAAACGTGTATCACGTGATACAGCCGGTTGAACTCAGGGTAGAACAGGTCTGCGGGTTGCTGCGCAATGCCGTAGTATCGGGCCAACCCTTCGCGCTTAGCTGCTGTATCACCAGTCTTTTCCGGTCCTTCCACCCACTTCCTGTACGCAGCCTGTTTTTGCTCTCTCGAGTAGATGTAATCCGGTACCTCGTCAATCGAACACCGCATACGCAACACACTGTGTCCTCGCGTATCGCGACCAGACCACATGTCTTCCAAGAACGAATCTGCACCACTGTCAGGGCGCCCATCTACCTTGTGCGGTGTGTACCCAAAATACCACTTGATCCCTCCAATCGTGCGCCCGCGTTCGTCTATTTCGTTGAAAAAACTCAGCGGCATCTGCTCATCAGGGATCACATAATGCGCCAACACGCCGGCACCGACAGACGCGCTCTGGTCGTAGTTCAGGAAAATAATCGTGCTCTTGCTCTTTGCCAACGTGATCATCGGGTGCGCCGACCAGGACGGATGACGGGTTCCGCCATTCTGCGGGCTGCGGAATGCGCCAAGTTCATAGTCCGGCAGCCACTTTTGCAGCTCCGGCCAGAGCACACGGATCAAAAAACCTTGGTCATAACCCATCACCAGCAGTGTTTTCGGGCCATCCCAGTCGGGACACTTGACGCCATGTTCCCTGAATATCAGCCATTTCGGGTTGCACCGACAGATGCGGAGCGCCCCCTTCACCACGTTCATGCACGTTTTGCCTGTCCTGTTCGGGGCCTTGTTCATGCAAACGCTGTGCGTGTCGTCGTTCAGGTAGTCCACCGCAGAAACCAACTGGAAACCGCCGTCCTCCGCTATCTTGGCCTCGCCATGCGGCGCAAAAAACTGTAGCGGGTTGCTCTTTAATGCCTTGGCGGTGCTCGCTACCTGTCGCGCCAGTACCGCGTCGTTGTCCAAATCCGATTGCGGCCAGGTAAAAAGTTCCCTGCCTATCCGCAACTGAACAACGTCGGTTTCATTCGGGCTCGTTTTCGTCTCCGGACACATCGATAATCTCCGAACTCACGTCCCGTGCCGCACTTACTGGATCCGCATCACCCTCATTTGTGCGATATTTCTTCCGAAAAATTACCAGCGTTTCTTCAATCTCGTCCGCTGATCCGGCCTTCGTGCCAAGCTTTTCCTCGTTTTCGCGGGCAATCTCGTCAAGAATCTGGATGTTCCGAGGTATCTGGTGGTGTTGCTTGTCCGGGATCAAGTCGGGATCGTACCTTTGCAGCGCAAGTAACTGTTTGCGCCGCGCGTCGTTCGCCACCATCTTGCGCCGCAAATCACGCAGGTCCGGCACAAATTTCTTGGCCTTTGCAATCACATGCTCAATGTACGAAAGCCGCACGCCAAGCTCTTTCGCCAGCGTGGTGTTGGACATGTACATCGACATCGTGATAATTCGCGCCTCATGATTCGTGATCTTGTCGCCGATCGCATTCCAGACCACGCGTATCGGGTAGTCGTTGTCGTCACGAGGTGGGCGCTTGCGCGTTACCGAAGTTGTCTTTGGCTTCTTTTCCGGCACTTTTTCGCTCATTTTGCCCGCTTCCCGTATAACCACTTCCCAACCTGTTCCCCTGGATTTTCGGCCAACATCTCGTCTATCACGCGCACAATCTTCTCTTTTGGCCAATACCGCCAATCATTGCCGTGCCGAAAGGTCAGCAGTAGGTAAACGTCCAAGAATGTCTCGGCAAACTCTTTTTGTTTTTGCCTTTTTTCGTACAGTTCCCGAAACAGCGTCAACGACACCTCAACCGTGGCGCTGCCTTCTGGCGTGTCGTATTTAGCAACTAAATCTGCAAGATTCTTTTTGGCCAAGTTGCACTCAAGGTCCAACGCATTGCCTTGCCCAGGTGGCCACCACTTTATTTTAATCACGTCGTCCATTGCCGCTTCCTCCGGTTCTTGCCCCTGCGTGGCAAAATATGCCATTACCTTTCTGTCCAGTTGCTCAAAAGTCATGTCGGCGCCCCCGCCCCAGAACATCCGGCCGCAGCGATAGGTGAACCCGGTATCGCTTTACGCTATGCTGCCCTAACGGGCGTTTGCCGTGTTTGCCGCTACCGCCGCCGTCACCAGCCCGTCTGCGGCCAGATGTTAAACCTCAACAAAATCGCGGGGCCGGGAGTTGAACCCGGATCTCCAGGGTATGAACCTGGCACAGGTACCGTCCTGCTACCCCGCAATCACAATCGCTCATACCACATCTCCATCTCTCGCAAACGATAATCGAGCGTTCTCCACAAAAACTGTATCCCCATCACCGCCAACTCCAGCGCAACCCCTAACCACGTCCACCAACCCCACGGACACACCAATATCACCATAAGTACCAGCGTGTATATCATTTCGCGCCTTCACGCCTGTTCACCCTGTTCACCCTGTTCACCCTGTTCATTTGCTGTTCACTGAACACGCCTTGACAGGGGGGATTTGTGAGTGTTCAGTGTTCACCCCCTCTTAGGGGTGAACTGAACGCGAACCCCCTTCAAGGCCGAGTTCTCTCTCTTTTCGCGCCTTCACGCAACTCTCGCGCCCTCTTCTCCAGATCGCCCACCGTCACGTCATATTCGCCCCGATTCAAGGCTTCGGCGGCCGCCATGCTCCCCCAGCCAACGCCCAACGAAAACTCAGCGGACCTTAGCTCATCTATTGTAGCGTCCCAGACAGACCAGATCCAGCATGCCGCAAATACCAGAAACAACGCAAACATCACGAATTTAATAGTTAATTTTCTTTTCATGGCTGATCCTCATTGAGCAGGCCCGCACCCAGCAACACCAATTCATGCGTACAACCAAGTCTGTCCCACACGGGGAGGTATACATACATATCCCCCGGCCGGGGCGGGCGAACCGGCACACCCGCACCCCCACCCCCACCCCTTGCGCAGCCGGCCGCCGCTCTCTCTCGCACCGTCGCCGCGCATCTACGTCGCTTAACATGTAATATGTTAACTCCCGGTCCGCTTCGCCGGTGCGCAGTTCGCGCTGCTATCATTGGGGAATATGCACATGGCGCACCGGCGCACGGCGCACGGGTTCCGTTATTGCCACCAGCCGACCGGGTGTATAGTACTTTGCCCTGGCCCGCAGCCGGCATCGGATCCGAGGCAGAATGACATGCTTTGACCACATTCGTGACGCATTTGGCCGTCGGCTTACCCTATTCCCCCAACCTTTGTCAAAAAGGTGGCTCGTTTTGACAAAAGGCGCTTGAGCCGGCGTCTGCGGGCCTGTTCGCGGACCCGGTCGAGATCGGATGATAGAACGCGCGCGCGTGCGCGCGAGAGCAGCATTGGTCGTTGCGTGATTGGGCGAGCTGGGCGAGTTGGCGAGTCTCTGCGCGTACGTGTCCGTTGATCGGTCCATTGCGCGGGAGTGTAGGCTGACCGTTAGCCGTTGTCAAGAATTATTTGATCTTTATACAGCCTGCGACGATGTCGCGAGCGCAGAGGCCCGTGTTTGCGGGGCGAACCGCTTGCATTTTGTGGTTGACACGCGTAGCAGGTACGCATATACTATCGGCGATGATGAGAGACTACCATACAACGACGACAGCAGATCGTGGCCCCCGATCCGGCGAGCAGACACATCAATGTGGTCTCTCATCATCATCCGGTGACGGGGCCTTTTTTTGGGAGGGACGTACGATGAACTATCAGGTGTCTGACACAGACCCGGCGACATGGCTGCGAGGACGGACTGTGAGCGGCGTGGTGATCGAGGTGCAGGGTCGCGACGGTCTGCGGCTGGAGTACCCCGACAGCACGCACGACGGCAAACGGATCGTTCTGTTGGCCGACACCCGTCCGGACCTGGCCGCGCAGATCGCGGAGTTGCGCCAGGCCGAGGCGGACGCGGCTGACCTCAGGGTGCGCAGCCTGCCGGGGCTCGGTAAACTCGAGGCGGCGCAGGACGCGGCCGAGGATGAGCGTGATAGATACCAGTCCGGCATGCACCGGATGATGGACGACGAGCACAACGACGGCGCGCGACCCCCGCAGCCGATCGACGAGAGTCTTGCCGCGAACGCACGGCAACTCGCCGCGCAGTATCCGCGTGCGGCACTGTACCTCCGCGCGCGTCGGCAGGCGGAGTCAACGCACTGGGCCGACAACACGGGCAAGGGCGCGGCCGGCCGCCAGGCGATGGAAATCTTGGCAACGGGTGGGAGCATCGAGGATGCACAGGTGGCGATGGCCAAACGCCGCGAGTTGACCGACTAACGCAGAGCCGCCCTGGCCGGCAGGTCGGGGTGTAATGCGGCTCCCGCACGGTGCGGGACCGGTGGCAAGCCCGGAAGCACGGAGGGAGGGACGGACGATGAGAATGAAACTGGTAGACGATGTGCTGAGAATCGAGTGGTCGAGTATGATCAATGGATGTCTCGTGTCGGGCGGTCGGGCCGGAATCTGTGATGACTTTGATTTTCGCGACGCGATGGCATCGCTCGACCTGTTGGGTGTCCAGCGCGAGGATGGCCCGGTGCCGGACGAGGATACGGTCCGCGCGCAGCTCACGTCTAGATACCATGACGCAGATCACATTACTCTGCCTGACGGTCGGGACCTGGGCCGGTGGCTGTTCCGGGCAGCGCGGCAAACCCAACCGCTGCGACGGGTTCGGTACGGGCGGGTTATCTACTAGTAGACGCAGACCACAGGGCCTACCCGGCCCTGTAATGCGGCCCGGCATGGTGCCGGCCGGTTGGCAGCCCGGAAAAACGGAGGGACGGACGATGACGGACGAACAAATGATCGAGCACGAACGCCGGTCCATCGCGGAGTATGAGGCCGGCACCGTCGTAACGGAGCAGGGCGAAACAATCGCGGACCTCCGAAAGATCGCGGATGCAATCTTCGATGAGGAAGACTGGAAGCGTCCGTGGGCCGCAGCCGTCCCGCATCAGATAGTTGGTGCGGTTCTGCGGACGGTTGAATTCTTCCACGGTGCCGAGGCGGAAACGGTCGGCATCGAACGAATCACGGGAAAGGTTCTGATGCGCGGCGATGGTTACGCTTGCTAAAAACGGGCACGGAGGGGGGACAGAACGATGAACATTGACCGAACAATGATGTTGCAAACTGATGACGACAACCTGACCGAGCTCGATCGGTGGTTCGATCGGTGGGGATCCGCGATGGATGATCCCGAGTGGGACAACTGCCGCGGCAACCGGTATCTCTGTCGGGATTACAACGTCGACGTGCTGCCGACCCGTCGTAACCTGCGACGGCAGTACCTGCGTCGGCTGGACCGGATATCCGGCGAGCCGGACATGTACGGCGCCCACATGGTCATGACCGGACCAGGGAGCGGCATGTGCGAGTTGGTCCTTGAGCACCGATAACGCACGCGCGGGAGGGCGGATTTCGTGTTCGCAGACAAAGACTAACGCAGAGTCGCCCCGCTCCGGCGGGGTGTAATGCGGCCCGGTCATTCCGGCCGGCCGGTGGCAAGCCCGGAAGAGCGAGAGGAGAAAAGAGAGGTACTGAGATGACAACCAAACGCAAACAGGTAACAGGCTGGCACTGGGCCAGCGACAAACTGCGCGACGGGCGTGCTCTGCCCAGTCGGGGCGAGACGATCAAGCACGACGGGCCGGTGGTGCCATGCAAACAGGGGCTGCACGGCTCAGGGCGGGCTATCGACGCATTGCGGTATGCACCGGGGTGCAACGTGGCGCGCGTGCGACTGACGGACACGCTTGTACCGCACAATAACAACAAATGGGCCGCGAGCCAGCGCACGACGCTCACCGACTACGTGGATGCGAGCCAGGTGCTGATCGAGTGGGCACGTCTCTGTGCGCTGCGGGCGTTACGTGTGCACGTCGCTACCGCGTGCCGTGCCGTTGGTATGGATGAGGTCGCAGCCACGGTTGAGTCCGTCAACGACGCGGCAACACTCGACGAGATTGCAGCCGCCGCCAGGAACGCCAGGTACGCCGCCAGGGCCGCCGGGGACGCCGCCAGGGACGCCAGGGACGCCGCCATGGCCGCCGGGGACGCCGCCTGGAACGCCGGGGACGCCGCCTGGAACGCCATGGACGCCAGGGCCGCCGCCTGGGACGCCAGGGCCGCCAGGGCCGCCAGGGCCGCCGCCAGGTACGCTAGGGCCGCCGGGGCCGCCGGGGCCGCCATGTACGCCAAGGAAAGGGCATGGCAGAACGGGCTCCTGGAGCGGATGCTGCGGGAAAGACTGACGCTAGGGAGGAAAGGCAATGTGTAAACCAGCGCACAAAGGAGGAAAATCGTGAAGCACCACACCATCGAAACCGAAAGCGGCCTATTTGTTGGAAAACAACGACCCGGCACAGTTGATGTTTGCATTTCGGCGCCAGCAACAACGACGACCGACCATCGCAATCGTGCGGAATTCCTCGACCTACCGCACATGTGTCTACGGACGTTACGCGACTGGATCCGCGCGCTGCAGGACATTGCGGATACGCTGTATGACGCCACGGCACACGAGTTAGCAAATCTACCCCTATGCGTTTTTTGTGGCGGTCAACCACATTTCTCCTGGACCCCAAACGCAGACAAACAGGAAAAGGCATACTTTTTGACCTGTTCCTGTGGGCAGCATATAGTGGCACCAACAAAAGCCGCCGCAATAGACGGATGGCAGAAATTGAACAAACGCGAAAAGGGGAAATCATGATCTGCCCGATATGCGGGAACACGATACCCGATTGCGATGTATGCCGCGCCGCCGCGCGGTATTGGGGCCGTAAAGGCGGCCAAAAACGTGTAATCGGAACGACACGTGCACGTGCGCTGGCCCGTAGGAGCGCAGCTGTTCGGCGGGCGAAGGCAAGGAGAAAAGCGAAGGAGCAAGCATGCCAATCTACTTGAACGCAGAAGCGCTTGAAGCAGTAGTGTACGTGTGCCGGCTGTTGGCCTGCGTGGCGTTGTGCTGGGTGGGTGTGGCCGCTATCAGGAGGTACTGAGATGACAACCAAACGCAAACAGGTAATAGGCTGGCACTGGGCCAGCGACAAACTGCGCGACGGGCGTGCTCTGCCCAGTCGGGGCGAGACGATCAAGCACGACGGCCCGGTGGTGCCGTGCAAGAACGGGCTGCATGGCTCAGGGCGGGCTATCGACGCATTGCGGTATGCACCGGGGTGCAACGTGGCACGTGTGCGACTGACGGGCACGCTTGTACCGCATGATAACGATAAATGGGCCGCGAGCCGGCGCACGACGCTCACCGACTACGTGGATGCGAGCCAGGTGCTGATCGAGTGGGCACGTCTCT